>Ga0272444_10002881_pt1 | contig 15734 bp, 10 predicted proteins | sample SSMForm13_FD_201033 | JGI IMG/M metagenome (GOLD analysis project Ga0272444, IMG submission 201033) | Marine sediment archaeal communities from Little Sippewissett salt marsh, Falmouth, MA, United States - SSM-Form-13 | ecosystem: Environmental > Aquatic > Marine > Wetlands > Sediment ...
CAGTGTCCGCAGCTATATCAACCTGGGTGCCCGTGTCATAATCTCCGTCGCCGGTTCCGCTGTTGACCGTCAACGTCCACTGGATATTGGCGTAAGTCGCCGTGATCTCCGCATCGGAGGAAGGCATCGTTATAGTGGTGCTGGATGCGCCGACGTCGACAATGTTGGTCGTGTCGCCGACCCAGCCATCAAAGATCTTCCCGCTGGCCGCCGTGTCGGCCGAGATACTTACAATGTCCCCCACCTCGTATGTCCCGTCGCCCGTTCCCGAGTTGACCGTCAGCGTGTACATGGTGACATAAGTGGCGGTGATTTCGGCGTTGGCGTTTGACATGGTGTAGGTCGTACTTGAAGCCTCCGCGTCAACCAGACCGCTGACGTCTCCCGTCCACGTGTCAAACTCGGAACCGGACGCTGCCGCATCGGCCTCGACGTCGATGACCTGCCCCTCTCCATAGTCGCCGCTTCCACTCCCACTGTTGACCGTAAGCGTGTAGAGCGTCTGTTCGGCCACTATCGCCAGTTCCGTCAGATTCAGCGCGCGGCTGTAAAGTCTGACATCATCCATCAGGCCGTCGTAGTAGTTTCCGTCGCTGGGATATCCGATTCGCGTGTCGTCTCGGTCCGATGTGAGCGTGTCAACTGAAGTGGTGGTGGAGGCCTCTTTGACACCGTCAACATAGACTTCCTTCACTCCGCCCGAGGCGCTATAGACGAACGCCAGGTGCTGCCAAGCGCCGGAGGACAGAGTCGGCAGGAGCAGATCGTTGTTGCGAGAACCGGTCGAGCCGGTGGAACTGTCTCTCGTGTACCAGCCGTATTGGTGAACGGTGAACTGCCAGTAGCTTCCGCTGTAGTACTCATCCCACAGCGTGTTTCCACCAACCAGTTCATCCGGGCTGATCCACATTGTCAGCGTTAGTTCGGACCGCCCTGAGGCAAGCCCCGAAGCCGGAAGATCGACGTAATCGTCCGTGCCGTCGCAAGAGAGAACCATACCGCGAGTGGCGTCATTGGTCACGGCTGCGCCGCCGGTGAGCGTCCCATTACTGGAACCGTAGGTGTCTCTTCCGTCCACGTCGAAGGTGTACCGCGAAACCAGATCGCCAGACACCTCCGCATAGGTTGCCGTTATCTCAGCATTGGCATATGGCATGGTGATCTTGGTGGTCGGGTCGTTGATATCGGCGATGCTGGAGGTGTCTCCGGTCCAGGCATCGAAGAAGCTTCCCGACACGGCAGCGTCGGCAGTGATGTCAACTGCCGTGTCAACTGCATAGCTTCCGTCTCCAGAACCATTGTTGACGGTAAGGGTCCACACCTTGTCTGCGTAGGTGGCAGTGACTTCCTGACTGGCTGCGGGCATCGTCAGCGTGGTAGAGGAGCTGGTCTGGCTGGCGATTCCGGATGTGTCTCCGACCCACTTGTCGAAGTCCTGACCGGACGGAGCGGCGTCGGCAGTGATCGTCGGAGTGGCCGCCTCGGCGTACGTCCCGCTGCCCGATCCGCTGTTGACCGTCAGCGAGAATCCGGTGGGAGCATACTCGTAGGTAATCTCCAAGGACGGACATCGCGACAGCGTACCGTTCTCGGATGCCCGGTAAGATATGCTGGATTCGCTGTCGATATCGATGATCCAGCCGTAGTTCACTTCATCGCTATAGATCTCCGCTATCACGTCCGTGACGTCGATCTCGCATTCTTCGTTATAGCTATCCACCCAGTTGCCCGTACTGCATACGGAGCTGTCGTAGTCACTCGATGAGAAGTCACCACTGGCCCAGGTTGTGGACTCGCTGCTCTCGGCATAATCGTAGCAGCAGTCGTTCTCATTGCTTCCGGCATCGTCGGGAAGCCAGTTCGTCGTGATCGGATATATCTCCAGCACGATGCTGCTGCCCCCGGCGTTGTAGCGAGTCAGGTGCAGCGTTGCCGACTTGATGTCGATGTCGCAGCCCCCGCTCGTCAGCGGGAGCTCGGTGAACAGATCCTTTATCGCCATCAGGGAATAAACTACGTGCCCTCCGCTGTGCAGAACCTGAAGGTTCCCATCGTTTCCATAAGTGCTGCTGTCCGAAGGAGTGTCTATCTTGGTATCATCGAATGTGACATCCGTGTATCCGGTTCCGCCTCCCTCCCTGAGGTGCATCGTTTCCTCCGCCGCGAGGACGGGCGCACCCGCAACCAAGAGGACTGCGACCATACAGATCAACCAACTCTTGATGGACATTGTTCTCTCCTCAATCATGTGAAATGGATGGACGCAGCCCCCAGACCATCCAGGGATCCTGTCTGCAAACGCAGAAACACTGATGGGCGGAGCAGATGCTCGCCATGGTAGCTCACTCATCTGCAGGATTGCCGCGACCTGCTTGAACCGTAATGTCCCCAGACCCTTTTGGACTAGACAAACAGAACCTTAACGCGCCTCTCGCCATTGAGCAACCGAGGTCGCCTTAGTTCGTCCGCCAATGGTGGACGTTTACGTGGAATTGTCCGAGGTCCTCGCCTATTGCCCAAACCCAAGCACAACAACTTGCCATGTGAGTTGATGGCACTAGAATTGCAGGCTGACCCGAATGTCCCAGAAACGTATCCAAGCGATCGGCCGCGCAGTGCACATCATGGAGCTTGTGGGCAACTCCCCTCGTGGGCTAAGGCTTTCGCAAGTTTCCGATACGCTGAACATGCCCAAGCAGACCGTCTATAAGATCATGAATACCTTGGTGTCCAACGGTCTGTTGATTAAGGAAGGGCGCCGACCCGTCTATCAGCTGAGCGAACTGATGTCAGGCCTGAGAAGACAGCAACAATTGTGGAATCAGACGTTTCTGCCCCTTGCCGTGCCAGTAGCATACCGCCTTTCCGTTCAGTGCGACTGCGAAGTGCTGATATCGCAATACACGGGAGGTGAAGTCCTGGGCAGAGCACGCCTGGCACCCCGTCAGCCTGATGCCGAGACGGTGACCTTTACTGGTCGGATGTGTGCCTACGGAACCGGCACGGTGTTTCAAACGTATATGCACGCGGAGGAACGCGCCGATTTTCGTCGGAGACACCCGCTCTCCAGTACCGCAGGCGGGTGCTACTGGCAGTCGTACGAGTTGATGGATCAGGCACGCCGAACCATCCGAAGGGATAGGTACCTGGCGATTCTAAGAAGCGGAATTCTGCGCGTCGTCCTGCCGGTACCGAAGTCTGACGACTGCTTGTGGGGCGCCTTTACATTGCTTAGACACGGCATGGTCGCAACGGCGGACGTTCCCGTCCGCAAATGGATAATCGCCGGCAGAAGAGCAGTTGAAAACCTGTGCACCAGACTCGCCGGACAGACAAATGGTTCCGCCGCCCCGAAGTGCCCTCGCGCGACCATCACCGAAGGACACTACTCCCAGGCCAGTAGGCAGGCCTGGGCCGGTTTCGACCGGAGCAAGCACATCCCAGCCGGGAACGACCATCTGTGCTGAAATTCCCGGCATACCCCGCCGGTCTGCTTTGAGATGCATCCCTGACTGACCAATCACAGGATCACAGTGACAACCAGGCATGATCGGGCCGATGTCCATTTGCCAACTTCGCCCCCCGGTGTTAGGCTTGCTGCGGTGGTTATATGCCCCCGGCACTTGGAAGGGAGAGAAACCAGTCGAGTGCATTGCGCAATCTGATAGAAACGGAATCGAGGAACCATTATGCAGCACCCCAAGGTTGTAGTGCTTGGCAGCGGAAGCCTGTTTTTCGGCAGGCAGGCGATCTGGCAGATGGTTACATCCGCCCAACTCAACCAGGGCACGCTCGCGCTGGTGGATACCGATCCGGGCCGGGCCGAGAAGATGGGCGCACTTGCGAGAAAGGTGGTCGATCACGCCGGTGTGAAGTTAGCCATCGAGGAGTCCACTGATCGCAAAGATGTTCTGGCAGGTGCCGATTACGTGATCATCAGCTTCGCCAATGACACGGTGAAGTACCGCGAGCTAGACTGCAGATTTTCGGCCAAGTACGGCATCCGCATGTGCTCTGGGGATACGATAGGACCGGGAGGAATCTTCCGCACGCTCCGAGAGCTTCCCCAGGTGCTCGCGACGGCTGGGGACGTTGAGGCGATCTGCCCGGACGCATGGCTCATCAATTACGCCAACCCGACGGCAGCTCTTGGTTTGGCACTGAAGAAACACGCGCCCACGCTCAAGAGCTTCGCTCTCTGCGACGGTCACCGTATGCCTGGCGTCCGCAAGAGGTACGCGGTCATGGCAGGGATTGTCTCCCAGCAGGAAGACTACACCGAACAGATCGACCGCAAGTTTGACCTGCGAATTGCCGGCCCTAATCACTTCACTTGGATGATCAAGGCCGAATACGAGGGCAGAGACGTCATGCCGTCAATAGCGGAAGGCGTTCGTGCCAAGGCAGCCAAGGAGGCGGATGACCCAACGGTCGGCCCAAAAGAGAAGTTCCGCAGCGCGGCCTGCTATGAGCTATACGGTATCTACGGTGCAATACCCACTACGACCGCACACACAAAGGAATACGTGCGGTTCTGGCAGGGGCTGGGCAAGAACCCCGAGTCGATCCCTCCGTTGACGCTCTGGGACGCCGACGCCCGCCGAAAGCGACATGCGGATATGTGGCAGCAAGTGGACGAATTCAACTCCGGCAAACGCCCGATTTCCGAGTTCATGGATACCTTCGAATCCGACCACGCCACGGACATCATCGAGACGATGGTTTCGGGACACAAAAGGCAGTTCTACATCAATACCCTCAACAACGGAGCGGTTGATAACATTGGTGACGACCGCTTCATGGAGCTGCTTTGCAGCGTTGACGGTGATGGCCCCAGGCCCGTTGGTATCGGCAGCGCTCCGGCAGGAGTCCGCGGGCTAATCGAGCAGGTCCTCGACTCACACGAGTTGGCTGTGGAAGCAGCCGCCACATGCGACCGGAAGATTCTTCGACGGGCCATGCTCACCGACCCGCTCGTAAGCTCCATTGCAGATGCAGACGCCTTGGTCGAAGAGTTGCTGGAAGCGGAGAGGGAGGCCTTGCCAAGGGAGTGGTTCTGACCCGGTGGTTACTCGACCACGAGTTGATGGGCCGTCCTGCGGACGATCTGATGCCTCGCCCAAACAGGGTCGGTCTGCGGGAAGTCCTCGCGATAGTGTACGCCCCGTGTCTCAGTGCGCCGAAGAGAACACTCTGCGATGAGATAAGCGGCGGTCAACATATTCTGGACTTCCCACCCGGCCGGATCGAAAAACTCTTTGTCCATCACGTAGCGGCCCCAGAAATTGATGATCTCAATCGACTCTGCCAGACGTTCTCCCCGTCTGGCGATTCCGACGTTCCGCCACATTACCGACCGAAGGGAATTGCGTACGTCGGCCAGGTCCAGTTCGGTGCGTTCGGACCTTTCGGCAAGCCAGTCGATTCGGTCGGCCGTCATGCGGTTTCCAGCCTCGGAAAGACTCCTTCCGGCGGCCTCGCCCGCTCTCCGACCAAGCACGAGCGCCTCAGTCAGACTGTTGGAGGCCAGGCGGTTCGCCCCGTGCAGACCTGTGCAGGAAGCCTCTCCGCAGGCACGCAATCCGGGAACAGTCGTCTGTCCGTTCAGGTCCACCTTTGCACCACCGATCATGTAATGGGCAGCCGGGTGCACCGGTATGGGGTCCCGGCCGGGATCGATGCCGAAGGATAGGCACTGGGCGGCGATGTGCGGGAAGCGCTGCGAGAACAGTCCCTCCGCCATATGCCGAACGTCGAGAAAGACGTGCGTGGAAACCGTCTTGGCCATTTGCTGCAATATTGCCCGTGAGACGACGTCGCGGGGCGCAAGTTCGGCCAGTTCGTGATAGTCGGGCATGAACCGGTTGCCCTTGCGGTCGATGAGCTTTCCGCCTTCCCCGCGGACCGCCTCGGAAACGAGCGACCTGGTCGATCCGGCGACATACAGGGTTGTCGGGTGGAACTGAACCATCTCCATATCGGATAGAGCAGCGCCTGCGCGGAAGGCCAGGCCGACCGCTCCGGCGGTCGCGTTCGGCGGGTTGGAGGTTTCCCTCCAGAGCATCCCTGCGCCTCCGGCGGCCAGTATCGTCTGCTTTGCCCGAATGACTTGCAGGCCATACCTGGGGTGGTACGTCAGCGCGCCCACACAGGCGCCCCCATTCTGCCCGTCGGTCAGCAAATCTATGGCAAAGCATTCCTCGAATATCTTGATGCCTTTCGCGATCTGTGCCCGGCGGATGAGCGCTTCGGTAAGGACCCGCCCGGTCGCGTCTCCATCGGCGTGGACTACACGAGCGGCGCTGTGAGCGCCCTCTCGTCCGAGGCTCAATCCCTCTCCTTGGATATCGAACTCAACGCCCCACCGCTGCATTTGTACGACCTGCTCGGGCGCTTGAGAAATCACATATCTTACGACCTCTTCGTCGCTCAGCCCGTTTCCGGTCGTCATAGTGTCGCAGATGTGGTTCGCCACGTCGTCGGCGGCGTCCATCACCGCAGCCATCCCGCCCTGGGCATAGTAAGAGTTCGATTCCGGCAACTTGCCCTTTGTCAGGACTATCGCCTGGCCATGCTCACACGCTTCTAAGGCGGCGCGAAGCCCCGCAACTCCCGCGCCGAGCACCAAAACATCGGTGAAGATATAAGGAAGCCGCCGACTCTCGAAGCTGATGAGGTATCGTCGCTGCAGGTAGATGTTGTCCATTGTCGTTACAGTGTAGGCTTGCAGGTCTGCCTTGTCGACGGGGCCACAATGAAGCACTTGGCCTTATCTCACCTATCCCTTCTTGCCTGGCGTATCTTGCGTCTTAGGTACGCCTTCTGCGTGGGAAGGCCCGCAGCGTCCCAGGCGGATTCGATCTTCCTGGCAAGGCCCGCGTTGTGGTCCTTCACCTGCCGGAGAAGTTCGGCGTCCGACGAGCCCGGCGGCGCCTGGAGAAACGCGTCATGGCTGTCAACGCTGAAAACGAAGGAACTTCCCTTAGGCACGCGCGATATCCGAAGTTTCATGTTCGGGTAAACGGGGTTCCCAAGTCGCAGCGTGAATGACCTGACCTCGTCGATTCCGGCAGCGGGCCTGTCCCTTTCAACCTTATCGCCCATCAGGTAGGATTCCGGATGACAGTTATCCCTCGGAAGAAGGCTTTTTATCTTCTCCGGTGGGTCCCCGCCATAGGCCAACGAGATGTATTCCTCGACAGCCTGGCCTATCTGCTCACCTGTTGGAAGCTTGGCTTTGGAGGGAGTCTTGGCCATCGTCCTCGGAAGGCAAAGCGAAACTGTTTGGTCTCAAATTCTACGTAATTGCTGACCGATGCCTTATACTCTAATATATGCAGTGAAATAAAGTCGATAGGTAGCCGTCGGTCACAGACAAGCGAGTAGCATGCATCGTCCGCCTGTAGTTATGGTCGTGGAGGACGACGTGGAGATGAACGAGCTCCAACAGGAGCTCCTGTCTATCCACGGAATCAAGTCTCTTCCTGCCTTTGACGGCCAGCAAGCCGTCGATATATGTCGGCATTGCGACGCCGTTCTGCTGGATCTGATGCTTCCCAAGATGGACGGCTTCGAAGCATGCAGACGAATAAGGGATCTCTGCTATCCGCACACGCCCATAATCATTATCACAGCTATGGATAACGACGAATGCCGCGAGCAGGGCTTCGCCGTAGGCGCTGACGCTTACTTCTCCAAGCCCTTCGACCCGGACGAAGTGATCAGCACACTCCAACGTCTGCTGGAAGAGGCCGGGAACAACCAAGGACACCCGGATCCCCGCAAGCCTGCTACTTAGCCACCCGGCGCGTGTGGACCCGAAGGCGATGAACGTTCGCCAGCGCTTTACCCTTTCTGGTGACTCGGAACCGGTGCCTTGTTCGTCGGTCGCGCCAAGGGAATAGTAACCGTGAAGACGCATCCGTGCGGCTGGGAGGAAACGCTGATGGTTCCCCCGAGCAGTTCCACGAAGTGCCTCACTATCGCCAAGCCCAAGCCCATGCCCTTCTTGGCGTGCTCTATCCGCCCGGAAGAATGTTTCATCACGTCCCCGCCGCTGTAGAACGGCTTGAATATATGGGGCAAGTCGCCTTCGGGGATTCCCGGGCCCTGGTCTTGGATCGCGAATGAAACGTACTCCCCAAGCTGGCGGCTGACACGCAGTTTGACCGTTCCGCCGTCAGGGGTGAACTTGATGGCATTCAGTAGAAGGTTCTCAAGAACGTCCCGCAGTTTCGTTTCGTCGGCTTCGATTGACTCTATCCGGTTGGCGCCTTCGGTGATCAGGCGTTGATCTCGCTGCTCCACAAAGGGCAGGCAGTCCAGATAGACATCCTCGAGCAGTTCGGACACCTGCACCTTCCGGTACGCCAGTTCGTCGGTATCTGGGCGTTCGGGCATCAGTTTGAACATGGCTCGGATGATTTCGTCCAGGCGCCGCGCCTTTGCGCCCATGGTCTGCAGCGCCTGGCGCAAGCGGTCCGGATCGGTGCAGTCCTTGAGCAGCCTGACCGTGCCAAGGATGTAGCTGATGGGCGTGCGAAGCTCGTGACCGGCAATTCTGATGAAGTTCATTTTCAACTGGTCGGATGCGGTCAGGCTCTCGTGGCTTCGCTGCACTTGCTCGACCATGTTGTTGAAGTCCTCGGCAAGTTCGTCGATTTCGTCGGATGCCCAATGGTCTGTCCTGGCCAAGCTGGTGCGGTGGGATAGATCCCCGCCGGCAATCCGCCTGGCAGATCCCATCAGATGATAGATACGGCGGATAACCAGCCTATCGACCAGAAATATGCCAGACAGGAAAATCAGCAGTATGAAGGCCATCCCCACCGCCATCACCCAGAGGCTCAGCTTCATGACAGGCCCCAGCACTTTGGATTCGGGCACGGATAGCACGTATGACCATCTCGGGCTAGCCACTTCGTATGCTTCGATTACCTCGACCAGTGGGACCGGTGAATACGCCTGGACCTTGCGGTCCTCAGTTGTCCGCCAGCCCGGTTCCTCCTGAGCAGAAATCCGCCCGTACCACTGGATGGCCTTGGTCGTCAGCGGTTCAGTCGTTTCGTGGTAGATGATAGTCCCGTCTTGCCTGACAAACATAACAGAAGCGTCTATCCCCGCTACGGATACAGTGGGCGATTCTATCCATTTAGAGACATCCAGTACCGCCTTCCCGACACCCGCGAGTTTATTCCCGGCCATGATCGGCAGGCACAGATCCACGCTCCACACTGCCGTACTGACATCGTAGTTGACAGGCGGAATGTATATTCTGGGTTTGCCGTTCGCCTGAACGCCCTGCCACCAATCCTCGTCCCCTTGGTAGAAATCGCTTGTTCTACCGGTGGCTGCCTGGAGTTGCCCGTAGCGGTCCGTCACAAGAATCTCAACGAGCCTTGGGTCCTCTCTCTGAATGCGCCGAAGTTCACCCGCCATCTCGCCGGTGACAACCCGGGCGATGCGCAAGTCTTCCGGGGGCAGAGTGGACCAGACTTCGTCAAGCTTGGCCCATTCCTCGGGAGATTGCGGTTCCCGCACCTCCGCCAGGGCCCTGACGACCAGACGATCGTTAAGTATGAGCAGGAGCTTCTCGATATCCTTGCTCAGCGATATCCCTAAAACGCGAGCTTCGGAGGTAGCCCTGGACTTGAAGCTTTCGGCCAAGGCATCGCTTTGCAGCTTACGTCCTCCGATTGCTATGGTCAGCATGGCTGCGACAAGCGGAAGCAACGCGACCGCAATCATCAGAGAGACCAGCTTGACACGAATGCTGAGTTTCATCGCCTGTTTCCAAGCCCCATTCTACCACGCTCCCGGCCTAAGAAGGCAAAACCGCTTGTCCTCGCCAGATGGCAATTGGGGCCTCATATACCGGAAAAGGACTGACCCATCAAGAACTTGCTTTTCGCCCGACGGGCGAATATTGTTACGCGTCCACAGGTCAATGCCAAATACACAAGGATAGGATTATGCGCAAGGAATCACTTGAGTTCCTCAAGGTCCTTCTCACAACACCATCTCCAAGCGGGTATGAATCCCGGAACCAGAGGATCTGGTGCGACTATGCCCGCGAATACGCCGACGAAGTCCACACCGACGCTTACGGAAATGCGGTTGCAGTGCTTAACCCTCAGGGAAACCCCAAGGTCATGCTTGACGGACACGTTGACGAGATTGGCCTGATGGTAAAGCACATCGACGACAAGGGCTTCGTGTATTTCCAGCGGATAGGTGGGGTTGATTCCGCCCTGGTGAGAGGAAAGCGAGTTGACATCCACACGTCCAAGGGCCTCGTCCGAGGCGTCATCGGAGCGACGGCAATTCATCTTGGTGAGCGAGGGAAGGAACCGAAGGTTCCCAAGATGCACGAGGTCTTCGTGGATATCGGCGCTGCCGACGGTAAAGCCGCAAAGAGGCGAGTGTCTGTCGGAGACCCGATGACCTTCGTGGATGATTTTGAGTTCCTGGATAAGAACGTGGCGGTTGCTCGCGCATTCGATAACAGGGCAGGCACGTGGGCTGTCATCGAAGCATTGAGAATGGCCAAGGCGTCGAGACCCAAGGCGGCCATCTACGCCTGCAGTTCCATACAGGAGGAAACCGGTCTCAACGGTGCAAAGATGCAGGTCCTGAACGTCAAACCTGACGTGGCAATCGCCGTGGACGTCACGCATTCGACCGATACGCCGGGTATCGACGTCAAGCAGCACGGCGAAGTTAAAATGGGCAAAGGCCCGACCGTCAGCCTGGGACGCGAGAACCACCCGGTATTGACCGATCGCCTGCGAAAGGTCGCCAAGAGAAAAAAGATTGCCCTGCAGATCGAGACTTTCAGCCTGACCGGTGGAACGGACGCTTACGCGATCTGGACACAGAACGGCGGAGTGCCTTCGGCGATAGTCTCCATTCCCAACCGCTATATGCATTCAACAGTCGAGATGGTGGATCTGCGGGACCTGGAACACACCGCCCAATTGCTGGCAGCTTTCTGCTCCGACCTTTCCAAGGGCGAGAAGTTCAGGGTCAAAGTTTAGGAACTGGAATGAGCCTATGAACTTCGCTCTACGGTTGTCTGCTGCGCCTCTCGAATCGACAGGGACACGACGATGGAAGATCTGACTGGCCGGATGGTATCCCAAGCCGTCGAGTTCCTTCACGGGCGCATATTGCGCACACCAGTAGAGTATTCGCCTGCGCTTTCCCAATTGCTGGATGTGCCGGTGTGGCTGAAGCTGGAGAATCTGCAGATCACGGGCTCATTCAAACTGCGGGGGGCGATGTTCAGGCTGTCGCGACTGACGCGTCAGGAGCGACAAGTTGGCATCGCCACGTGCTCTGCGGGCAACCACGGAAAGGCCATCGCATACGCGGCCAGAGAATTGGGCATCACACCGACCGTTTACGTCCCGCGTGATGTTGATGAGGCCAAACTGCGCGGAATGGTCGAGCTTGGCGCCGAGGTAATCCGCTCCCAGAGTCCCGGATACGACGATACCGAAGCCTGGGCCAAAAAGGAAACAGAACAGACAGGAAAGGTCTTCATCTCGGCCTTTGACGATTGCGCGATCATGGCCGGAAACGGCGGGACCCTGGCTGCGGAACTGCTTGCCCAGGTCCCGGAGGCGAGGTCCTTCGTCCTGCCCGTAGGCGGAGGGGGGATGTCGGCCGGCTTTGCTTTCCATGCCAAGAGCAAGCTGCCTGGTTGCACCTTCATCGCCTGCCAGCATGAGCTATCCCCCGCCCTGAAGCTGTCCCTGGAGCGTGACGAGGCAGTCACCACGCTGCCCGGCGTGGATACCGTCGCACATGGGATTGAGGGCGGAATAGGCGCCAAGTGTTTTGCTGTTCTCCGCTGTCGGGTTGACGGTGTCGCGCTGGTCAGTGAAGATCAGATACGCCAAGCGTTCCGATGGATGCTTGACCGACATCAGCTTCTCGTGGAACCAACCGCAGCAGTGCCCATTGCGGCCTGCCTTTACGGAAAGATTGGTCAGATGACCCGACCGACCGTCATTGTGGTTTCCGGGAGAAACGTCGGAACTGAAACTGTTAGATCGCTTCTTAACGAGGGAAGTCGGCATGATAGTCGTGGATAGAGAGAAGATACTGCATTCGGTTGTCTTTGCCGAAGTGATCGACTGTATGCGGGATGCGCTCATCGCGCAGGCGCGAGGCGAATGCGACACGCCCATGCCCATGCACATCGACGTCCCCCCAGAAAGCGCTGAGGTCCACATCAAGGCCAGCTACAGACGCGGCGGGGACTACTTCGGTATGAAGGTCGCCAGCACGTTCCCGAACAATCTGAAGCGAGGCCTGACTGTCGGCCCGGGTGCGATGATGCTCTTTTCGGCGGTTACCGGCGAGCCCGTCGCGCTTCTGTGCGACAACGGCTATCTCACCGACGTACGGACTTCGGCCGTCGCAGCCATGGTTGCACGCGAGATTGGCAGGACGGACAAGGTCGTAGGTGTGATTGGCGCCGGCATTCAGGGACGCTTCCAGGTACGAATGCTTGCCGAAGTCATGCCGGTTCGGCAAGTATTCGCCTACGACCTCGACAGTGAGCGGCTTGATCTTTACGCAGAAGACATAGCCGCGGATTTGCCTCACGTTGAAGTAATTGCATGCAAGCATCCAGCTGAGGTGGCGCACAATGCCAAGCTCATCGTCACGGTCACTCCTGCCCGCAAGCCGCACTTCAGGGCCTCCGACGTGCAGTCCGGCACGCACATCAACGCCGTCGGATCGGACTCCGTCGGGAAGAAAGAGCATGACCCGGAATTACTGAAATGGGCTTCTTTGCTTCTGGTGGATTCTCTCCAGCAGTGCCAGCGCTTGGGGGAGCTTCAGCACGTTCCGGACTGTCGAGGCAAGGCCATCGAGATCGGCAGTTTCTGTGAGAATCCGATCGACTACGATCGCTACGGCGTGACGTTATGCGACATGACGGGCCTGGGAATCGAGGACTTGGCGATTGCCCAATACTGCTACGAAAAGACTAGCTGACCTGAGTTCGAAAGGAAGTTCTCAATGAAGATCGAAGTATTCGAAATGGAACGGATGCAGTCCACCTGGGAGAACCTCGTCGAGTACGACATGTCCGAGAGCGGCATACGGCCTCTTACGCTGAACGAGTTGGTCGAAATGGGCTTGGATATGGACGAACTCATGGACATGCCGCTCGGATACAGCCAGTCCAACGGCACGCCCGAACTGAAAGAGTTGCTTACGAAGCTTTATCCGGGCGCCACGGAGGATCACATCGAGGTGACCAACGGTACGAGCGAGGCGAACTTCCTTCTTGCGCTCAGTCAGATCGCCCCTGGAGACGAATTTGCCCTGCAACTGCCCAACTACATGCAGCTTTGGGGCGTTCCAGCGAGTCTGGGAGCGAAGGTCAAAACATTCAGTCTGCGTCTGGAGAATGGTTGGGAACCTGACTGGGAAGAGTTCGACAAGGCGGTCAACCCGAACACGAAAATGCTCTACATCTCGCATCCCAACAATCCGACCGGAAAGGTGATCTCAGACGAATCCATGCAACGGATCGTCGATCGCTGCGAGCAGACTAACACTTACCTCATTTCCGATGAGGTGTATCTGGGAGCAGAAATAGAGCGGCCGAGGACCAAGAGCTTCTGGGGCATGAGCGACAAGGTAATCGTCACCAGCGGACTGTCAAAGGCCTACGGCATACCGGGCATTCGTGTCGGCTGGATCGTCGGACCGCCTGAAGTCGTATATGGCTGCTGGACACAGCACGATTACATAACCATAGGTCCGAACAAGCTTTCCGACCGCATGGCCCGCGTTGCAGTCGAAACCGGGAACCGCGAGAGGTGCTACGCTCGCACTCGCACGGTCTTGCAGAATAATCTGCCCATAGTGACGGACTGGATCAGCCGCTTCGACGGCAAGATCGAGTTCTGTCCGCCCGATGCCGGGGCCATCGCGCTACTGAAATACCGCTGCAACATACCAAGCGTCGAACTGGTCGAGAATATCCGGCAAAGACAAAGCACGCTGATAGTGCCGGGAAGCCACCTCGGCATCGAGGGATTCATCCGAATCTGGTTCGGCGGAAAGCAGGACTACGTGACAGAAGGCCTGAGAAGGGTCGGCATCGAGTTGGATAAGGTGCTTTAGCGGGACTCCGCCCATATAATCCAGGCATGGCTGTTGATACCGAAGCTCGCTTGACAGGCGGACCGCCCGATGCGTTCAAGACCGCCCCAGTCAGGTTGGCCTTGCCGTCATGCCTGCTTGTGGTGCTGACCGTCGCTGCCCACGTGCCGGGAATACGCGGGCAATTCATCTCAGACGATCACCTGTACATAACTAAGAACCAGTTGATGCGCGACGGGGACGGGCTTCGGCGGATATGGACCGAATTGGGAGCCACCTCCCAGTACTATCCGCTGACGTTCAGTAGTTTCTGGGCTGAACACCGCCTATGGGGCTCTGACCCGGCCGGTTATCACGCGGTTAACATATCGCTGCACGCACTCAACACCTTTCTGCTATATGCGGTCCTGCAATTCCTTGGGCTACCCGGCGCCTGGCTCATGGCGGCTGTGTTCAGCCTGCATCCCGTCAACGTCGCTTCCGTGGCATGGGTGTCTGAACGAAAGAACGTCCTATCGACGGCGTTCTATCTTGCCTCGCTTCTATGCTACATGAGGTTCCTTGGCCTTGGCTTGATGAAGGGTAAGGCTTCTTCCGCAGTTTTCTGTGCTGCCGGGCTGTTGCTGTTCGCATGCGCGCTGTTGAGCAAGACCGTCACCTGTACGCTTCCGCCGGCAATACTGATCCTCATATGGTGGCGTCGCAGAAGGATCGACGCTCGCACTTGGTTCGCGCTGGCGCCAATGTTCGCGGCGGCAACGGTCCTGGGAGCAATCACCATATATGCCGAGAGGAGCTTTTCCGGGGCAGCGACTGGTGAACTCGCGCTATCGGCCTTGGAAAGGCTCCTGGTTGCCGGACGATCCTTCTGGCACTATGTGGGCATTGTGTTGTGGCCCGCGCGCCTCTCCATGGTGCAACCGAAGTGGCAGATTGACCCGGCCAATTGGCAGGATTATCTCTTCCCTGTGCTGGCTGTGGCAGCGCTGGCTGGAGCCTGGCTGGCAAGGCAACGGATAGATAGAGGCGCCCTCGCAGCAGTCCTGCTTTTTACAGTCACGCTGCTTCCAGTCATGGGCATAGTAAGTTTCAGCTACATGCAGCATTCCTTCGTTGCCGATCACTTCGTCTATCTGCCTTGCATACCCATGATCGCTTTGGCGGTTTCGGCGGGGGCAAATCTTCTGGGGCGTTTGCCTCGAAGCTCTAGCATAGTACGGCTGGCGGCAGGGGGCGTATTGGTCGCGGGCCTCGCAATGGCAACATGGAGACGTTCGGTGGTATATGCGTCTGGGGAGTTGCTCTGGGATGACACCATCGCCAAGAACCCAGGCTCGTTCATGGCATATAACGGAAGGGGCGCCTGCCGAAGGGCGAAGGGCCAATTCCAAGAGGCGATCACAGACCTAAACCGCGCCATTGAGCTCAAGCCGAACCATGCCCCCGCATACCACAACCGGGCAAATGCACACTATGCGATAGGCGATCTGTCCCAAGCGATGGCCGACTACTCGAAGGTCATCGCCCTGACACACGGAACTTGCGGGGCCAGGTATGTAGCCGCCTATGCCGCAAGGGGCGCTATCTGCATCGACATCGGCGAC
>Ga0272444_10002882_pt1 | contig 15730 bp, 11 predicted proteins | sample SSMForm13_FD_201033 | JGI IMG/M metagenome (GOLD analysis project Ga0272444, IMG submission 201033) | Marine sediment archaeal communities from Little Sippewissett salt marsh, Falmouth, MA, United States - SSM-Form-13 | ecosystem: Environmental > Aquatic > Marine > Wetlands > Sediment ...
ACTGCTGCGTGTTCGGCGCCGACCACATTTACAAAATGGACGTGCGGCAAATGCTCGACTTCCACATTGTCAAAGGCGCGGATGCGACCATCGCGGCGGTGCCCGTGCCGTTGGAAAAAGCCAGCGCCTTCGGCGTGATGGAAGTCGACAAAGACTGGCGGCTGGTCGGCTTCGAAGAAAAGCCGGCTAATCCCAAACCGATGCCGACCGACCCGAACATGGCCTTGGTCAGCATGGGCAATTACATTTTTTCGGTGGAGTCGCTGCTGGAAGAAATTCTCGCCGACAATCAAAACCCGGACAGCGTGCACGATTTCGGCAAGAGCATCATCCCGGCGATGCTGGCCACGCGCAAGGTATTCATTTATGACTTCACCAGCAATGTCGTACCGGGAATGGGCGAAAAGGAACGCGGTTACTGGCGCGACGTGGGCGACCTCGATTCCTACTTCGAAACCTCGATGGATCTGGTCAACGTCACGCCGATCATCGACATCCACAACCGGCAGTGGCCGATTCACACCTACACCGTGCAGGGTCCGCCGGCCAAGTTCGTTTTCGCCGACGAGCGCTCGCGGCGCGTGGGTCTGGCCACCGACTCGCTGGTTAGCGAGGGGGTCATCGTCAGCGGCGGCCACATCGACCGCAGCGTGATCAGCCCCTTCGTACGGATCAACAGCTATTCGGAAATCGACGAATGCATTCTGCTCGAAGGCGTGGACGTCGGCCGTTACGCCCGTTTGCGCCGTTGTATTATCGATAAATTCGTACGCGTGCCCGCGCATATGGAAATCGGCTATAACCATAAATTGGATCGTCAACGCGGATTTACCGTCACCGAAAGCGGCCTGACGGTGATTCCGAAAAACACCAGGATCGAAGAATGAGCGAGCCTCTGCGTGTCGCCATTTTATGGCACATGCACCAGCCCTATTACCTGGATGACCTCACCGGACGGGTGAGCCTGCCCTGGGTGCGCCTTCACGCGACCAAAGCCTACACCGACCTGACCACAATGCTGCAGCGGCACCCGGAGATGGCCTGCACGATTAACGTCGTTCCCAGTCTGCTCGCACAACTGCAAGCCTACGACGAACGCGAGGATATTCAGGACGACTTTCTCACCGTCAGTCGTAAGGAAGCCGACGAACTCGACGACGACGAAAAGCTCTTTCTGATGCGATGCTTTTTCATGTCGAACTGGGACACGATGGTCAAACGTCATCCCGGTTACACGCGACTGCTCGAACGGCGCGGACGCGCAAGCGATCCGGATTCGCTGCGTCAGGCCGTCGAACGTTTTTCCAAGCAGGATCTGCTCGACCTGCAGGTCTGGTTCAACCTTTCCTGGTTCGGGTTCGCCGCGTTGCACGACGAGCGCATCGCTCCCCTGCTGGAGAAGGGCTCGACCTTCACCGAGGTGGAAAAGAATCTGGTTCTCGACGTGCAAGCGGAAATTCTCGGCGAGGTCATTCCGGGTTGGCGCAAACTGCTGGATGGGAGCAAGGTCGAGATCTCCACCAGTCCGTACTACCACCCGATTCTGCCGATTCTGATCGGCACCGATATCGTCCGACGCAGCATGCCCGACGCTACCCTGCCCGGCGATTTTTCCTTTTTCGAAGACGCCAAAGCGCAAATCGAACGCGGCGTCGCCTATTACCGCGAACTGTTCGGTCGTGCGCCGGTCGGCATCTGGCCGAGTGAAGGTTCGGTCTGCCCCGAGTTGGTGCCACTGCTGGCCGACGCCGGTCTGAAATGGATGGCCACCGACGAAGCGGTGTTGATGCGCAGCCTCGCCGACGGACAGCGCGAACACGACCTCTACCAGCCCTATCGCGCTTTGATGAACGGTAGCGAGATCGCCGTGTTCTTCCGCGACCGCTACCTATCCGATCTGGTCGGTTTCACTTACAGTAAAAATCCGCCGGAAATCGCCGTGGAGAGTTTTATCGGCCACCTCGGACGCATTGCCAAAAACAATCCGGGCGGCACGGTCAGCATCATTCTCGACGGAGAAAATCCGTGGGAATACTATCCGGATAGCGGCGAAGGATTTCTGAACGGGTTGTTCAAGCATCTGGTTCAGGATGATCGTTTCCGCCCCGTTTCGATGCGTCAGGCACAGGAAGAAGCGCCACCGACGCGCACGTTGTCGAAGCTGCACAGCGGCTCGTGGATCAACGCCAACTACGGCATCTGGATCGGCGGTCCCGAGGAAAACCAGGCCTGGACCGTTCTCAACCGCACCCGCGGCGCGCTCGAATTGGCCGAGCAGAGCGGCAAAATCGCACCCGAGGCGTTGCAGGAAGCCTACGAGCAGCTTTACCAAGCGGAAGGTTCGGACTGGTTCTGGTGGTACGACGACGATTTCAACAGCGAAAACGACGAGGAATTCGACAACCTCTTCCGCCGCAAACTGGCCAACGTCTATCACGCGTTGGGCCAGGATACGCCCGCTTTTTTGGACGAGCCCATTCACGTAACGCGAGAGAACATTCTCATCGCGCAACCGTTGGCGCTGATTCAACCAACGATCGACGGCCAGGTCACTGAATTCTACGAATGGACCGACGCCGGCTACATCGACGTATCCAAAACCCGCGGCAGCATGCATCTGGCGAAAAACACGCTGCAGGCGTTTTACTTTGGTTTTGACCGCGACAACCTCTACCTGCGACTTGACCCCAGCGAGGAATGTGTGATGCAAGGAGCGCAAGATCTGCACGTACGCATTCACCTGTGCGGTCAGGCTGAACGGATGCTGCAATTTCCGTTGGCCTTGGGACAAAACACCGTAACCGGTTGCGAAATGACGGCCCCCAATGACCAAGGTGTCTGGGAAAGCGTCGGCAAGTTGGACCGCGTACGCGTCGACGATGTAGCCGAAATCGCTATTCCCTTTGCCCTGCTGGATGTGCGGCCGGGGCAGCCGCTGTGGTTCGTGGTGCACATCATGAAGGGCGAGATCACCGAAGACCGTTTTCCGAAAAACGGCCGGGTGCTGATCCACGTACCGGATGAAAATTACAACAGCATCAATTGGAGCGTTTGACGTGAACAACAGCAAGGTTCGTTTAGCGCTGGGCATCCATAACCATCAGCCCGTCGGTAACTTCGGCGGGGTGTTGGAAGAAGCCTACGCCCGTTGCTACAGCCCCTTTTTGGAAATGCTGGACAAGCATCCGACCATCCGCATCGCCCTACACCATTCCGGTTGTCTGCTGGAGTGGATCGAAGATCATCACGCCGGTTACATCGACCGCCTCGCCGCGCTGGTCGAACGTGGCCAGGTCGAAATTCTCGGCGGCGGTTTCTACGAGCCGATTCTGCCTTCGGTCCCTGAAGACGACGCGCTGGAGCAACTCGAGTTGATGAATCAATGGGCGAAAAAGCGCCTGGGCGCCGAAATCCGCGGCATCTGGCTGACCGAACGCATCTGGGAGCCGTCGCTGCCGGTGCTGCTGCGCAAGGCCGGCATCGCCTACACCATCGTCGACGAAAGCCACTTCCGTTACGCCGGCATCAACAAAGACAAAATGATCGGCTATTACAGCACCGAACGTTGGGGCGACACGACGCTGATCTTCCCCATCGATAAAGTGCTGCGCTACAAAATCCCCTTCGATTCGCCGGAGAACAACGTCGCTTACCTGCGCGCCATCGCCAAGCGCGTGCAGAATCCGGTGGTCACTTACGCCGATGACGGCGAGAAGTTCGGCGTCTGGCCCGAGACCTACGAATGGGTTTACGGAAAACGCTGGCTCGAAAAATTCTTCACCGCGCTGGAAAAAGCCAACGACATCGAAATGGCGCTTTACGGAGAGGTGATCGATTCCGACCCGCCCACCGGCAATCTCTACCTGCCCAACGCCAGCTATCACGAAATGACCGAGTGGTCGCTGCCGGTCGAAGCCGGCGTCGCGTTGAGCAACCTGCGCCAACACGCCATCGAAAGCGGCGGTTGGGATCACCTGGCGCCGTTCGTCCGCGGCGGTTTCTGGGACAACTTCCTGGCCAAGTACCCCGAAGCCAACCGCATGCACAAACGCATGCTGCGCGTTTCACGCAAGACCCAACAGGCGCGAATGGAAAAACCGAAGGGCAAAAAAATCGCCGCAGCGCGCACCGACCTGCTGCGCGGCCAGTGCAACTGCGCTTACTGGCACGGCATGTTCGGCGGGCTTTACCTCAACTACCTGCGCGACGGCGTTTACAACGAATTGTACCGCGCGGAAAAAGAGGCCGATGCCGTGTTGGGTCTGCCGGTGATGGAAACGACCGACCACGACGCCGACGGCAACGACGAGGTGGTCATCGACACCGAGCATCTGAGCGTGGTGATCAAACCGTCCTACGGCGGCAGCATCTACGAGCTGGTCGACCGCCGCACCGGACATCATCTCACCGACGTGCTGGCCCGCCGGCGTGAGATCTACCACGACAAGCTTACCGCCGGCGAGCAGGCCGGCGACAACCCGAAAAGCCCGCACGAAACGGTGCGCCTGAAAGAAGAAGGGTTGGACAAGCTGCTGTTCTACGACTGGTTCAACCGATACTCCGCCCTCGATCACTTCCTTGCTCCCTGGACCGACGCAGCCAGCTTCGCCACCTGCCATTACGGCGAACAGGGCGACTTCGTCAACCAGCCTTACAAATTGATCGAAGCGAAAAAGAAAGGCGATGCCTTTGTCGTCGTTATGTCACGCGAAGGCGGCATTTATCCGAGCGCTTCTCGGCATCGGATTCAGGTGACCAAGACGATTACGATCGCGATTGATAAACCCTTGTTGACCGTGGAAACGGCGGTGACCAACCTCGACGAGCCGATTCATCTGTGGTTGACGCGACAGTGGAACCTGACCCTGTTGGCCGGGAATGCACCGGATCGCTGGCTGGAGGTCGCCGGCGAAAAACGCAGCATGGGCGACAGCGGTATGGCCGAAAACGTGCAGCAATTGTCGTTAAACGACGAGTGGAAAAACCTGCACATCGATATTTCGCTGGGCGAGCCGGTCGAGCTGTGGCATTTTCCGGTGGAAACCGTCAGCCAGAGCGAGGGCGGGTTCGAACGGACCTACCAGGGTACGGCGTTGGCGTTTTCCGACCGCTTTCACCTGGAAACCGAAAAAACAAAAACCTTAAAACTGACTTTAGAAATCGGGAGTCTTGTATGACCATCGGGCAATTCACATTTATTTTACACACTCATCTTCCTTACGTGCTGGGTCACGGCAAATGGCCGCACGGTACCGACTGGCTCAACGAAGCCGCGGCCGAATGCTACGTGCCGCTGCTGCGCGTACTCGACCGCCTGGCCGCCGACGGCGTGCAACCGGCACTGACCATCGGCCTGACTCCGGTGCTGCTGGAGCAGATGGCGCACCCGGCGTTCATCGAGCACTTCGACGAATACCTGACGCAGAAAATCGCCGCCAGCGAAAACGACGAAGCCGAGTTCGGCAAAACCGGCGACAGCAAATTGCGCCTGGCGACGATGTGGAAAAACTACTACGGCGAGATCCGCAAGCATTTCCACGACACCTACGGCCGCGATTTGATCGCCGCCTTCCGCCGCCACCAAGATGCGGGGCGCATCGAAATCATCACTTGCGCCGCCACTCACGGATACTTGCCCCTGCTCGGCAGCGACGAAGCCGTACGCGCGCAGGTAAAAACCGGCGTCGAAACCTACAAGAAATACTTTGACCGCCAACCGGCGGGCATCTGGCTGCCCGAATGCGCCTACCGCCCCTCTTACGAATGGACGCACCCGGTCGATTTCGCCGGCAAGCGCACCTTCACCCGTGCGGGCGTCGAAGAGGTACTGCACGAAAACGGATTGAGCTACTTCATCGTCGACAGCCACCTGCTGGAAGGCGGCAAAGCGATCGGCGCGTACATCGACCGCTTTGACGCACTCAAGCGCCTTTGGGGACAATTCGAAAAGTCCTACACGCAAATCGACGGCGAACCGAAGACGCCGCAAAAGACCTACCTCGTTTCCAGCAAGGGCGGCCCGAAGGTCGCGGCCATTCTGGTGCGCGATCCGGAAACGGCGCTGCAGGTGTGGTCCGGCGAATATGGCTACCCCGGCGACGGCAACTACCTCGACTTCCATAAAAAGCATTTCCCCGGCGGTAACCGTTACTGGCGCGTCACCGGGGCTAAGGTCGATCTCGGCGATAAAAAAGAATACAACCCCGACGTGATCATGGGCCGCGTGCAGGAAAACGCCGGTCACTTTAAAGACCTGATCAAACAACGGCTTGTCGACTACAAAGCCAAAACCGGCGAAAACGGTTTTCTGGTGGCGCCTTTCGACACCGAATTGTTCGGCCACTGGTGGTTCGAGGGACCCGAATTTCTTTACCACGTCTGCAAGTGGGTCGCCGACGATCCCGAACTGCAACCCGCTACCGGAAGCAGCATGATTGAAACGAATCCGCCGACGGAAATCATCGCCCTGCCCGAAGGCAGTTGGGGCGAAGGCGGCTACCATTGGATCTGGCTCAATGAATGGACCGACTGGACCTGGAAACACATCTATCAATGCGAAGACAAAATGACCGAACTGGCCGGCAAATACGGCGACTCGACCGACGAAATAATTCAGCGCCTGCTCAAGCAACTGGCCCGCGAACTGCTGTTGCTCGAAGCCAGCGACTGGCAATTTTTAATCAGCACCTGGGCGGCGCGCGACTACGCTGAAATGCGCCTCGGCGTTCACTACGAAGCGTTCAAACGATTGGTCGAGATCATTGACAACGTCGCGCAAAACGGCGACATTGCCCCAACCGATTTGACGTATTTAGACGAGTTGGCCGAGCGCGACAGCGCTTTCGCCGACGTCGAACCGAAACACTGGGCGAAAATCGATGCCTGAACTGCGTAAATGCCCGATTACCGAACGCTGGGTGATCATCTCCACCGAGCGGGCGCGCCGGCCGACCAACATGAAGGCCGAGCGCCCGGCTCCCGCCGACGGCGTCTGTCCTTTCTGCCCGGGCAATGAAAAACTTACACCGCAGGAGATTCTGGCCTACCGCGACAACGGCGGTAAAAACGACCCGAACTGGACCGTTCGCGTCGTGCCCAACAAGTTCCCCGCGCTGCGCATCGAAGGCGAGCTCGACCGTGAAGGCCTCGGTCTCTACGACAAGATGAACGGCATCGGCGCACACGAGGTCATCATCGAAACGCCGGAGCACAACCTGCAATTTCCGCAGTACAACGAAGCCGGCATCGAACGTGTGCTGCGTGCTTATCGTGATCGCATGATCGACCTGAAAAAAGACGTTCGCCTCAAGTACACACTGGTGTTTAAAAACGAGGGCGAAGCCGCCGGCGCAACGCAAGCGCACAGCCACAGCCAGTTGATCGCCCTGCCGATCGTACCCAAAACGGTGATCGAAGAACTGGTCGGCAGCAAGCGCTATTTCGAATACAAACATCGCTGCATCTACTGCGACATCGTGCGGCAGGAGCTGCACGACGGCACACGGCTCGTGCTTGAAAACCCAGACTTCGTCGTGATTGCGCCCTACGCCAGCCGCCACCCCTTCGAATTGTGGATTATCCCGCGTAAGCATGTCACCAGCTTTGAGGAAGCCACCGACGACCAGTTTGTCTTTCTCGCTAAAATTCTCTCGCAGACGTTCCGTCGACTGGAAAAGGCGCTGGGAAAAATTTCGTACAACTTCACGCTGCACACCTCGCCCTTCGGCGAAAACCATGCGGCGTATTACCACTGGCATTTTGAAATCACGACGCGCTTGACCAAAGTCGCCGGCTTCGAACGCGGCAGCGGGTTTTACATCAATCCGACACCGCCGGAACAAGCCGCGGAATATTTGCGAAACATCAAGCTCTAGGAGTTTGCGCCATGCCCAATATGAACGTGATCGGCACGGGAATGTATGTTCCCGACCGCCTCGTCACCAACGACGACCTGTCCAAATTGATGGACACCAACGACGAGTGGATCATCACACGCACCGGCATCAAACAACGCTATTACGTGCCCGAAGGTTTGACCGGCGCCGAGATGACGCAAAAGGCCACCGAGCAGGCGTTGAAAGCGGCGGGTATCGAAGCAAGCGAGATCGAAGCGATCGTTGCGGCCACGCTCAGCCCCGACCACACCTTCCCCGGCATGGCTCCGTTCATTCAAGACAAACTCGGACTCAACGGCTGCGCCATCGTCGACATCCGCAACCAATGCACCGGCTTTTTGTATTCGATGGCCATCGCCGACGCCTGGATCAAATCGGGCTTGTTTAAAACGGTGCTGGTCACCGGCTCGGAAATCCATTCGACCGCGCTCGAATTCGAAACCCGCGGCCGTGACGTGTCCGTCATCTTCGGCGACGGCGCCGGCGTGTTCATCTGCCAGGCGACCGATGAACCGGACAAAGGTGTACTCGCTACCGATCTGCACGGCGACGGCAAATACGCCAAGGCGCTGTGGGTCGAAGCTGAAGGGCAGATTTTCCATCCGCGCCTGACGCACAAGATGCTCAACGAAGCGCGCGTCTACCCGCAGATGAAGGGTCAACTCGTGTTCACCCACGCCATCCGCCGTCTGCCTGAAACAATGAAAGCCTGCTGCGAAAAGGCGGGCGTCGCGTTGGAAGACGTCGACTTCTGGGTCTTCCACCAGGCCAACCTGCGCATCAACGAGTTCGTCTGCCAGACGCTGAACATCCCGCCGGAAAAGACACTGAACAACATCGACAAGTACGGCAACACCACCGCTGCGACCTTGCCGATCGTCACTTACGAAGCGGTTAAGAAAAAGATGATCAAGCCGGGATCGCTGGTCGGCTTCACCTCGTTCGGCGCGGGCTTCACTTGGGGTACGATGTTGATGCGCTGGTAAGCGCTTACGGCAGTAGCGCCGTACCCAGGGCGATCCCCGCCGGACTGCACACCCATCCGACAACGACCATTCCCCAGGCGATGCCCATCGCCGGACGTTGCCGCGGTGCGGCTTCGCCGAATACGGTGAACAACGCGACGGTGTAAACGCCGACGGTGACGCTATACAGCAACATGATCAGGTCGGACAGGTCCGCCAACCCGAAACGATGAACGACGAACGCCGCCAACGTCGCCGTCAACGCCGCCGCCGCAACGAAGGTCAACTTGCGCCAACCCAGGCGTGCGTACAGCACGCCCGCGATTAACGCCACCAGCAGATGGGCGATTCCATTGCGCAACCAATCGCCCGCGTCGGCCAACACCGGCACGGCGCCCGGCGCGCGCGAAACATGTACGAACAGCGCGGTGTCGATCAATACAACCGCAGCCAGCGGCAACAGGCCGACCAGCCAACCGCGCAGCGGCTGCTCGACGCCGTAATCCTCCGAGGGCGTTTGCTGCAAAGCATCGTGAAACAAAAAGACGACGGCAATGTTGGATATCACCAACATCAAATCGAACAGGCCGATGGTGTCGGGTTTGTCGCTGTACAACGCCAGCACGTTGGCAGCGAAATAAACCAACCCCGCGCAGAGCCCGGCGAACAGCCCGCGCACGCGACCCGGCAGCATCGTCGAAAACAAATGCAGCAGGCAGACAATCAACAACCCAAGCACAAGCCCCATCGGCGCAAACAAGGCGATGAGCGCGATCCGCCCGGTGGCCTGCATCGCCACCACTGCACAAACAGCCAACGCGCCGGACAGCGCGGCCGTCCAACGCAACACCGTCATCGCATTCAACCGGCGGCGGTCGATAACGCGGCCGGCCAGCAACGTTCCCGCAATGCCGAACAGCGCCAGCAAAGCAAAGCCCGGCGCAAGGTCGGCCTCGCTCAAACCGAGTTGCTGCACCGCCCGCCCGAGCAACGCGTATTGCACGAAAGAAACGTAAAAAGTGAAGCAGGCGAACAGCAACCAGGTAACGGCTAACCAACCGACTAGATGACTGCGCGCGGGCGTCGGCAGACTCATGGCAGACTCTTGAGCACTTCCAGCGCGATGGTCGGCAATCGGCGCTTCAGGTTGGCGCCGGCGACTCGGTAGCTGGGTTGCTCGGTCATGATGTAACGAAAAAACTCGCGCATCGATTGGCTGCGTGCGGCGATGCGGATCACCCACTCCATCGTACGCGGGTTGTAGACCTTCCAAAACAGTTCGCTGGCCTTGCGTAACTCGTGTCCGAACTCGTCGCGCCAAGATTGTTCGAAGCGGTCGGGCTTGCCTTCCAAAATCGCTTGGGCAAGCAGGGCACCGCCCCACAGCGCATAGAGAATCCCCTCGCCGCTGAGCGAGTCGACATGCCCGGCGGCATCGCCGACAACGGCGAAGTTGGGGCCGGTGACGCGCATGTCGAAATAGGCCGGATCGCTGATCGACGGAATCGGCGCGGCCCACTTTTGCCGGATCTTGGCGTCCGCGTAATGCGACTGTTTTTTCTCGTCGATCAGCGGCCACATGGCGACGTCGGCTTCGATCGTTCCGCCGCCGAGGCAGACGTGATCGCTGCGCGGGAACGACCAGATGTAGCCCGGCTTGGGCAGAAACCAAGTGACCGCTTCGTCGGCATCCACATCGAGAAAATAGCCGACGGTCATGCAGATGAATTTTTTCGGAATCGGCTTGAGCAGATCGCGGCGCACCACCGACAACGCGCCATCCGCGCCGACAACGTAGTCGAATTTGCGCATGCGTTTGCCGTAGAGCTTAAAGCGGCCGTTGTCTTTTTCCACGCGCTTGATGCGTTCGCCGACGAACTTCGCGCCCGCATCCAGCGCCAGCGCGCGAATGTAACCGTCGAACTGTTTGCGCGCAACCACCCACAATGCGCGTCCGCCGGTGGTGGTCACTTCGGTTCCGCCCGGCGAGATAAAATTGCCCACCGCAACGATCTGCTTATCGCCGTCGTATCGTTCGATCTCCGCAAAGCGCTCGCGCACCTTGGGCGGTACGCCGCCGCCGCAGGGTTTTTCCCAGGATTCGGGATGCCGGTCGAACAGCGTCACGTCGCCGCCGGCGCGCGCCAGCTTGAACGCACAGAAGGAACCGGCCGGCCCCGCACCGACGATTGCGATCTTCACTGCGTGCCTCCCATCAGCCGCGCCGCGACCAATCCGACCAGCAACAACGTCCATAGTATGATCTCGCCTTTGATTGTGCCGCCGCAGACGGCGATCACGTCATCCAGCGAATCCATGCCGCGTCTTGCGATGCCGGTCAAGCGACCGACCAGCGGCAGCACGAGTAGACCCAGCACCAGTTGCGGCGGAAACACGCCGAGAAAAACGCCCGCCGCCAGCAAACCGAGCGCGGCGTACAACATGCCGGCCCACAGCATCAAGCCTTTTTGTAGGCCGAACCGCACCACGAGGTTGCGCTTGCCGACCGTTTTATCGGCCACGTAGTCGGGCACTTCGTTGACGGTGATAATCGCGGCCGCCCACAAGCCGACGATGCCGCCCAGCCACAACGCGACCGGATCGATGCGCCCGCTTTGCGCCGCTTGCCCGACGGCCACCAGCGCCGGGCCGAAGGTCAGGCCGAGCACCAACTCACCCCATCCGCGATAAGCCAGCCAGACGGGCCGCGCGTTGTATGCCAAGCCGGACGCCATGCCGAACACCGCCAGCGCCAGCACCGCATACCCGGCGACGAAGAACAGCAGCAGAAACAACACCGCACCGATCGCGTAGGCGACGATGCCGCCCAAACGCACGTGCTCAGCGGGCAGCAGGTTTTCCTGTATCACCCGCGTGCCGCCGGAAAACGGCGTACGCACCTGGTTGATGTCGTCGGTTCCGGAAAGGTGATCGTAGTAATCATTGAGCAGATTCGTGCCGGCGTGAAAAAACCAGACGGCGACCATTGTCAATAGCGCCGTCGGCCAATGCAGCGCGCCGGTCTGTTGCCAATACAAAGCGACACCCAGGCTGACGGGCATCAGGCTGACCAGAAGAAAACCGCGGTAAAAGCCGACCGCGCGCGCCCAGATTTTCAGCATCTCTCTCTTCCCGCGCGTTTGCCGATCAGGTGCCTATATCCCACGATGCGAGGTACTTGCGCTGCTCTTCGGTGAGGACGTCGATTTTCACGCCCATCGATTCGAGCTTCAAGCGGGCGATGCGCTCATCGATTTCGGCGGGCACCGGGTAGACGGCTTTTTGCAACTCGGGCTTGTCGCGCCAGATGTACTCCGCCGTCAGTGCCTGGTTGGCGAAGCTCATGTCCATCACCATGCTCGGATGCCCTTCGGCGGCGGCGAGGTTGACCAACCGGCCTTCGGCCAGCACGTACAGGCGCCGATCGTCGTCGAGCTTGAACTCTTCGACAAAAGGCCGCACTTCGCGTCGTTCGACGGCGGCTTCGGCCAGGCCTTCCAGATCCAACTCGACATTAAAGTGACCGCTGTTGGCGATGATCGCGCCGTCTTTCATCAACTTGAAATGCTCGCGCGCGATGACGTTGATGTCACCGGTCAGCGTGCAGAAGAAATCGCCGATCTCGGCCGCTTCGGCGATCGGCATTACGCGGAAACCGTCCATCACCGCTTCCAGCGCCTTGAGCGGATCGATTTCGCAGATGATGACGTTCGCGCCGTGTCCGTGCGCCCGCATGGCGACGCCGCGCCCGCACCAGCCGTAGCCGGAAACGACGAAAACGCTGCCGGCGATCAAGCGGTTGGTCGCGCGGATCATGCCGTCGACGGTCGACTGGCCGGTGCCGTAACGGTTGTCGAACAGGTGCTTGGTTTTGGCGTCGTTGACCGCGATGATCGGGTAGCCCAGCACGCCGTCATTGGCCATCGCGCGCAGTCGGATCACGCCGGTGGTGGTTTCTTCGGTGCCGCCGACGACCTCGCCGATTTGATCTTTGCGGTCGGTGTGCAACACGTTGACCAGGTCGGCGCCGTCGTCCATCGAAATCCGCGGATGGAAATCGAGGCAGGAGTTGATGTGGCTGTAATAGGTGTCGTTGTCTTCGCCCTTGATCGAGAACACGCTGATCTCGTCGTGCTGCACCAGGCTGGCGGCGACGTCGTCCTGCGTCGAGAGCGGGTTGGACGCACACAGCGCCACGGTCGCCCCGCCAGCTTTCAGCGTACGCGCGAGGTTGGCCGTTTCGGTGGTCACGTGAAGACAGGCAGCCAGAGTCAAACCTTCCAGCGGTTTTTCCTTGGCGAAGCGCTCGCGGATCATCCGCAGCACGGGCATCGATTGTTCGGCCCAGTCGATGCGCTTTTTGCCCATCTCGGCCAGTTTTATGTCTTTCACGTCGTGCTTTACCATGGCAAAACTCCTACCGGTTAATAAACAAACGGGCAGGCCGAAAGCCTACCCGCTCGCGACTGGTCTGGCAACCGCTACTTGACCGCGTTTTTCAGGTCTTCCGCCTTGTCGGTTTTTTCCCAACTGAACTCTTCGCGGCCGAAATGTCCGTAAGCAGCGGTCTTTTTAAAGATCGGCTTCAGCAGGTCAAGATGCTTGATGATCAGCGCCGGCCTCAACGGGAACACTTCGCGAATCGCGGCGGCAATTTGATCCGGATCGACTTTCGAAGTACCGAAAGTGTCGACGTAAACGCTGACCGGGTCGGCCACACCGATCACGTAACCAAGCTGCACTTCGCATCGGTCGGCCAGCCCCGCGGCCACCACGTTCTTGGCGATGTAGCGTGACATGTAGCTGGCCGAGCGGTCGACCTTCGACGGATCCTTGCCGGAAAAAGCGCCGCCGCCGTGACGGCCCATGCCGCCGTAGGTGTCGACGATGATCTTGCGTCCGGTCAGGCCGCAGTCGCCCTGCGGACCGCCGACAACAAAACGCCCGGTGGCGTTGATGTGATAGATCGTGTCCTTGTCCAACAATTCCTGCGGCAACGATTTGGCGATCACTTCGGCTTTGATGCCTTCAATCAAGTCGTCGTAGGTCACGTTCGGCGCATGCTGAGTGGCGATGACGATGGTATGAATGCGCACCGGTTTGCCGTCGCGGTACTCCATGGACACCTGCGACTTGCCGTCGGGACGCAAAAAGTGAAGCCGCCCTTCCTTGCGCGCGGCAGACAAGCCCATCGACAACTGGTGTGCGTAGTGAATCGGCGCGGGCATCAGCACGTCGGTCTCGTTGACCGCGTAGCCGAACATGATGCCCTGGTCGCCGGCGCCCTGCTCATCGTGGAGGCCCTGGCCTTCGTTGACGCCCTGGGCGATGTCCGGGCTCTGCTGGTCGATGCTGGTCACGACTGCGCAGGTTTCCCAGTCGAAACCCATCGCCGAGTCGTTATAACCGATGCCCTTGATCGTTTCGCGCACCACCTGGGGCATATCAACGTAACATTGTGTGGTGATTTCGCCGGCGATCATCGCCAAACCGGTGGTCACCAGCGTTTCGCAAGCTACGCGACCGCCGGGATCCTGGGCGACGATTTCATCGAGGATGGAGTCGGAAATCTGGTCGGCAATTTTATCCGGGTGTCCTTCCGTTACCGATTCGGAAGTGAAAATGAAATCCTTCTGCGACATAAATTATCCTCCTGCTTCAGCGGCTGCAAAGAATAGCACCGGAGCGGTAATTATAGATTCGAATCGGGCCTTGTCAATCGCTATTGGAAGCGAGTCTCAACAAGTTGCAGTCGACCCTTATTGTGGATAAAGCGCGGTAATCTGCGAGGCCAGGACTTCGGCAATGACGCGATGCCCCGCGGCGGTCGGATGCACGCGATCAGGCGGCGGATAATACAATTCGGTCGCTTTCTTGCCTGATTCGCGCAGTGCTTTTTCCAGCGGCACAAGGGGCTCGACGTTGGAAATCTGCTCCATCGACAGGTCGCTCTGTTCGTCGATGTAAAACGCCGGAATAAACAACATGCGAAAACCGCTTTGTTTTCCCATCTTGCGCATGGCGGCGGCGTTGGCGCGGAATTCGTCGTAGCTGACTCGGAACACGTCTTCCTCGCCGGCGGCACGCCGCGCCCAGGTGACCCCCTGAGTCAGCAGCAGATAAAATGCGCTGTTCCGCAACGCGCCCTGTAGGGAGCCGATCCACCCCGGCGCGCTCGCCATCGGCCGCTGCTCGGCGTCGGGATAACCGACCGCGGGGAAACCGTCGTTGATACCGAAATAGGCGGTGACGACGTCGGGTTGGTAATCGAGAACCTTCAACTCCAACAGTTTCCGTCCCTGGTAACTGGTGTAACCGGGGCAACCGAAGTTGAGCACCTCGACCGGCCGCTCCATTTTTTCGTTCAATAAATTTTCCAAATGCGCGGCGTAGGTCTGCTCGTAGTCCAACGGCGGTGCACCCAGGCCGAAGGTGCAACTGTCGCCGAGGCAACAAATACGTAGCGTGCCCGCGGGTTTTTCACGCGGGCGTAACGGTCCGCGGTAGCCCGCCTCGTTGACCTGCCAGATCGGATTGCTCGGCCGCAGCTTCCAAAACAAAACCGGATCGCGCACGAAGCCGTCGGGTTGGTCGCGATGCGGATTGGTAAATTGCATCGTCTCGGCTTTGCCGGTCAGGCCCGGATAAGCCACGCGCACGGCCGCCTCGAGCAGCACAGCAACCAGCGCCAGCACGAACAGGCCATACAGCAGTTTTCGCATCTTCACTGCAGCAATCCTTTGTCGACGATGGTTTGGGCCGCCAGTGCGGCGATGATCTCCGCTCCGTCGCCGTTAAAATGACATTGATCGACCTCGGGCTCAAAGAATAGATTCGGGCTACGCAAAAACAACGGTACCACGTCGAGCA
>Ga0272444_10002883_pt1 | contig 15730 bp, 11 predicted proteins | sample SSMForm13_FD_201033 | JGI IMG/M metagenome (GOLD analysis project Ga0272444, IMG submission 201033) | Marine sediment archaeal communities from Little Sippewissett salt marsh, Falmouth, MA, United States - SSM-Form-13 | ecosystem: Environmental > Aquatic > Marine > Wetlands > Sediment ...
CCCTACCAACAGGGTCCAAGAGAGGACAGTAAAAATGGCTAATGTCCTCCCGAAATGATGGCAATACGCTTAAAGGCGTCACAACATTAGCATTGCAACATAAACCTGATCATATCCGCTTCGATCTGAAGTAAAGACGACCTGCCGGCCATCGTTCGAAAAACGTGGATGCGGGTGTGTATGCTGGGGGGCATGTACCTTAATTGGGCCATTTCCGTATGGGAAGGGCTTGGCCCAGTGGACACCTTGAGAACTCGCTTGCGCGTGATAAAGAAAACGAGGTGGATGTGAGGGCGCACCTTTTAGTTCGAGTAGATGCAATCCACGGTCCGGAAAGTTAGTGTCACAGACCAGCTTTTTTCCAGTCCGGTCAGGTGCGCCATGCCAAACCGGAAAATCAGACAATCTTCGAACAGCGCATGTGTCGATGTCAATTTCAAAGATACCCGTCGGCCAATCAACGAACAGCACCGAACGGTGATTAGGTCGCCATACTTCATGGGTCACCCATTGCAGACTGTGAGAACGCTCGTGAATCCGCCGGTCTTGCCTGCCGGATCGATCGGTCACCCAGACGCGGTCTGACATGGGACCTGCATATAGAATCAGATTATCATCATCTGGGCAGAATTGAGGGTGGCCAATTGTATCCTTTTCCAGGAAAACATCGCTATGTCCATTCTCGGTGTCAATGAGCCAGAACCGAGTCATTTGTCCAGTGCTTACGGGAACGGCCCACCAACAACCATTGCTCGACAGGGCTGTTGTTCCCATGGCCGCACCCACCATTCCTTTCTCACGCATTTCTACATCACCAAAATGAACCAGCTGCTCACTGTGCCCATCTTGCGGTGAGACTCGGTACCCCGATCGACCGGCGACATAGTAGATCCAGCGACCACTCGGCGATTCCATCTTTTTCGGTTAATTGAATCAATTCATGACGCGTTTGATCCTCGACAAAGATTTGAGGTGTGCCGGTACGGTGCGAGATGAACACGAGATGTCGCATCGCATCATCAAAGCAATCGACAAAAAAGAACGGGGGATGGTGAAGGGACGCGTGACAGGCGACCTGCCTAACCACCACTCCCGTTTCTTCAGTAAGATATCGCGATTCAGAGAACCAAATGCGGGATGTCATATGTTTACTCCATTGATCTGACAAATAGTCGATCGGCCAGCGTGCCTTCGGACAAGCGGGACGCCACGGCAATAGCGATGACAGATCCCCACCCGATGGCCGAGGAGGCGATCCATGCCATTTGACCGAAGGGCACGATCACGGCGATCAACCCGGCGGCGCCGATGAAGACCTGCGTCCCCATGGAGAGCGGCCTACCACACCATCCGCCAAAGGCCACACCCCAGAGCGAGGTCGACAAGATCAGGGCCACAGAGCTGGCCACGATTTGGGCCGCACTGCCCTGGAACAGAACTCCGAGGTCGAACACGAATCCGAAAGGAATGAAAAAGGCGACGAAGCAGAGGCCGAACGCTGAAAGGCTTGTGCGTATCGCCGATGCGTTGCCGACCCCTGCTGCAGCAAAGGATGCCAGTGCAACTGGCGGTGTCACCATCGACAGCACACAGTAGTAAAAAATGAAGAAATGAGCCGCCAATGGTTGGAGCCCCAGCTTCTGCAAGGCCGGAACGTACAGAACGGCGCCAATGATGTAAGCGGCGACCGTCGGAAGTCCCATTCCCATGATAATGCAGCCGAGCATGGCCAGGGCCAAGGAGGCATAGATTGACCCCTCTGAGAACGACAACAATGTGGCAGCAAACTTAAGCGCCAAGTTGGATTGCACGGCCACCGCGATAACGATTCCGATGGAAGCGATCGGCACGGCCACATCCGCCGCCTGCTTTGGCGCATCGCGTAGTCCCTCAATAAACTCGCCCAAGCCTATTCGAGTATGTTTGCGTATGAATGGAACAACAACGCAGCTGACTGAAGCGATGATCGCCGCGTACGAAGCCGAATACCCCATGACCAGCGCGATGATTAGGATTACCGGTGGCAGGATCAGGTGCAGCCGGGGCAGGATCGGCGGCGTATCAGCAACTTCTTCGGCCGTCATGGCCCGCTGACCTTCACGGCGGGCACCCAGATCAACCACTAAAAGCAAGGCGAAATAAAAAGCCACCGCGGGAATCAGGCCTGCAAGAGCGATTTGGGTATAGGGAATGTTCAACATTTCAGCCATGACGAAGGCCGCGACACCCATGACCGGGGGCATCAATTGCCCCCCTGTGGATGCGATTGCTTCGATTCCCGCAGCTCGGTGGGCCGTGAAACCGCAGCGCTTCATCAGTGGAATGGTGAATACCCCCGTCGAGGTGACATTCGCAACGGCACTGCCGGAAATAGACCCCATGAGACTCGACGATACAATGGCAGCCTTTGCTGCGCCGCCCGTGGCCCGCCCGGCGACCCGGATGGCGAGGTCGATAAACAGCTGGCCACCGCCCACGGCAGCGTAGAGAGAACCGAAGAAAATAAAATAGAACACAAAGCTGACGGATGTTGCGGTGGTCACACCAAGCACGCCCGCGGTGGTCATGGTTGTAATTTCTATGGCCGCATCAAGATCGAATCCCCGAAACGACAACCAACCGGGCAGATACGATCCGAGGAATGCGTAGGCGATGAAAACCACCAAAACCCCGACGAGGATCCATCCTACCGAACGACGCGCACCTTCCAACAGCAACAGCACCAGAGCGACACCTGCCCATTTGTCCAATGCAAATATGGGAGAGACGTTTTCCATCCGCGTGGTAAGACGTTCAAACTCAATTAGATAATAGGCGCCGATGGCGACTGCCGCGGCGACAGCAACCATGTCGATGGCGATGCACACCGGTCGAGGCAGGTAACTGGTCGACAGAGGGCGGTACAGGAAGAGCAGAACCAGCGCGAGGCATAGGTGAACCGGGCGTTCGAACATCGGCTGTTGGGGGTGGATCAGAATCCAAATCTGAAAAACGACCAAACCGAGACCAATAAGATAGGCCGGCGAGAGTAAAGACTGGCTGAAAATTGATCTACGCATGGTATAAAGCCTTCGTTCGATGGGTTTGGAGGTTGGGCCAACGACGGGACCTGCCGCCGTTGGCGATCTTGTCAATCCTACATCCAGCCGCGTTCCTTGTAATAACGGATGGCGCCCGGGTGCAGCTCAATGCCTGTGCTTTCGGGTTTCCAGGCCTCTTCAGGCTTGAATTGTTTCCAAGCTGCATGGGCGCTGGCAAGCTTGTCAGCGTTCTCGATGAGGGCTTTTGTTATCTGATAGGCCGCTTCCTCATCCAATGAGGCGTTGGCAATCAATACGGTCCCTAAATTGGCTCCTTTGTTGGGACCATCCTGGCCCTTGAACCAGGGGCCGTATTCCCCCGGTCGCAGACCATTTTTGGCCAGCAGATCCAACGCAGCTTCGGGCAGGTCGAGAAACTTCACATTTGCCGTGAGGCTGACTTCAGAAATTGTCGGATGCCCCTTGATGACCGTATCGATATAAACATCGGCATTACCGTTGCGCAGGATGTCGGGAATTTGCGGCGCGCCAACCTGGATGATGTCTCCACCGTTCTTTTTGATCTTATCAGCACTGGTTCCAAGTGCCTCCAGGATCATCATGGCCGTTGGTACCGCGCTGGATCCTACGGGCTTCATGAGCAGCTTAACCGATTTGCCGGCGGTTAATAGCTGGGCGAGGTCGCTTGTTCCGCGATCGTCAAGGAAGGCTTGGCGGGCCATTGCGCCGACAAAAACGTTGTTCAACCCCCCGACCAAGGCCCGGATATCCGGTGCCGATGCACCTTGATAGGCGGGATGGCCATTGCGGGCCCAAACCGCGGTAGCGACATTGGAAAGTGCGATCTCGGCTTTTTTATTTTGGACGACCATGGGATTGGCGACACCGCCGCCACGTGCAATCACCTCGACCGTGTTTGCACCAAAAATCGGCTCAATAATTTGTTCAAGGGTGGCTGCGAACACGTACCATGAAGTTCCTTCCCGCATGGCGCCGATACGGATTTCCTGTGCGGTTACAAGCGGAGCTGCCGAGAAAGCAGCGATGGTGGCGATCACACCGGCAATGATAATTAATCTAATAGCCTTACGCATTGTCTCCTCCTTTTACGATGCTGGACTATGTGAATACTGCGGCTCAAGCAATTTTCTCGTATTATACAGCGCCCAGACCGGCCTGATCGAGAGCAGCAGCGATTTCTTTTTCGTCTTCGCGCGAAAGCGGTATCAGCGGAGAACGTACAGCAGCATTTTTCAGAACACCGCGATGAACGAGACCGGCCTTCAATGCGCAGGTGCCCTCCATGTGAGAACCACGGTGATAAATAACCTTGGTGACAGGCATCAACCGATCATGGATAGCACGAGCCTTTATATAATCTTTGGCCTTGCCGGCTGCAATAAATTCCACCAGCGGCTCCGGTGCAAGTCCGCCGTAACCCACCAATGCACCATCCACATCGAACATCGTGTGCAACAGGTATTCATCATGGCAGGTCAGAATTTGAAGGTCAGGGAATTCCTTGCGCAACACCGGAATTTCGGTGTCCCATCGCCGCATGTTACGGACCCCGTTCTTGGTGGCGACAACACCGGGTTGGGCTGCAATTTCAAGCTGGGTTTCAAGATTGTAGGTGGCTTTGGTAACGTCCGGATATTGGAAAAGGATACATTGCAGGCCCGATTCCTCGTGGATGGCCTTGTAGCGTTCCTGGGGTGCTCCCTTTTGATAGCCGAAACGCAGCCATCCGTGTGAGGGATAGACCAGGGCGCCGGTTGCGCCTGCATCAGCGGCACGGCGGGCTTCCAGGGCAGCGACTTTAGTCCCTTCACCGGTGATGCCGGCAATGATCGGCACCTGTTTGCCGATGGCCTCGGCATAAGTCTTGATTAGGGCGACCTGTTCTTCAGAGGTAAGGAATGTGCCTTCTCCGGCGTGACCAAGGATGACGAGGCTTTTAACCCCATCGATGGAGACCAGCCAACGGGCCAGGTCGGCGTTGGTGGCGTGGTCAACTGCGCCATCGGGGGTGAATGCAGTAACCGGTGCGGGGTTCAGTCCGCGAAGATCCATTGTAGACATAGCATGCTCCTTTGTTTATGGTTATTTTTTTGAACGTTCCCACACTTGCGTTTTATTTCGGATATGTGCTATATAGGAACGATAGCGGGAACGTTCCCATTTCGTATCAGGAGGCCTGATTCGTGTCAAGCAAAAAAAATGGCATTCATCTAATTTAGGGATACAAAACCATGAAGGGGATCGGAAATGGTAAAAAATAGGCCAATGCATAAACGACAGGCGAGGGTGACATTGCACGACGTGGCGGCGGCCGCCGGTGTATCAAAGTCGACCGTGTCGCGTATTTTGGATGAACGATTGCCGCGCTCCGAGAGTGATACGGCAAAACGGGTTCGTCAGGCAGCGGCCGAACTGGGCTATGTGCGCGATGTGTCCGCGGCCAGTCTACGGCGTGGACAAACCATGACGGTCGGGGTTGTCGTGCCCCGGCTTACCGATACTGTCATGGCGATGTTCTATGAATCCCTGGCGCAAGCCTGCATTCGGTTGGGACAATTCGCCATCGTTGCGACGACGAACGACGAGACGAGCGCCAATCGAGCTGCCGTTGAAATGTTGCTCAACCGGGGGGTCGATGGGCTGGTTTTGTCTATTGCCCGAATTGGGGATGACTTCCCAAAAGAACTGGAATCCCGCGGCGTTCCATATGTGCTGGCTCTACGCACAGACGGTTACAGCTTGTCCTCAATCGGCGACGATCAGCTTGGTGGTTATTTAGCCACCCGTCATCTTTTAGACTTGGGGCACCGTCGTATTGGGCTGATTGCCGGACCGACATACGCCTCGAGTGCCCATGGCCGTCTCGAAGGATATAAACAGGCAATGATTGAAGCGAATGCTGCAATAGATCCCACCTGGGTGGTCGAATCCACTTTCGGAATCGATTCGGGCGCCAAAGCCGCAGAAATACTAATGCGGCTGTCTCCGCGGCCAACCGCATTGTTTGCAATAAATGACAACACCGCGATCGGAGCGCTTTCAACACTTACCAAACTGGGCCTTTCGGTCCCAGAAGATGTATCGCTCGTCGGTTACAATGACATTCCTATCGTTAGCAGCCTTCCGACACCGCTTACAACGGTACGCGTGCCGTTTGAACAAATTTCTGCAGTTGCGCTCGAACTGCTTTCATTAGGGCCAATCGCGGACGAGCGTAGCCGTATCAGAGTAGCTACGCCTACCTTGATTCCACGCCGTTCTACAGCGGCTCCGGATACTGGTGCCCGCATGTCAAGTCCGAAATAATTAAAATGTTCATCTCTCAGGCTCCCAAGGCGATGAGACAATAGTAGAACCATGGCCAATAATGAAATCAGAAGGTCTATGCTACATTTTGTAGCCTCCGAATCACACTTTCTCAAAAGTTGTAAAAGATGCTTCTTGGATCAGCTGAAATAATTTTCCTGACCAAGCAAATACGCCATGGCTACCCCACAAAAACAGACCTTCCCGATTCGTGTGTTTGCTTGCCATTATCTTGATTTCAAGACGAATATAGCTGATTGCGCTGAACTCCATATCTTGTGGTCAGCCAATTTGCCTTGAGGTACAGATTATTCAAAGAAATCTGTACCGTGTTTCAAAAATTAAATTTTGCGGATACGTACAGGGTATTTGCCGTTTCAGCAGCGATCAAAAACCTGTTTTTTCAGCTATCTACAAATTTGTCAGGTTTTAAACATAGCTAAATCGTATCTGTAAAGGCCCGCCGATGGTGAATAAGTATTGTAATCGTAACCGGCGTAAGAACAATTGGCGCTTGGGATAGAAGCGACATTCCTGCAATAATCTGCAAAAATGGTCGACCACCATATGTTGTATGTTATCGCCCTTTCCTGCCAATCTCATTCACTCCAGAGACATAGCAGGTACCACAAGCCATCTGTTTATTGTGCTTTGTAACATCTATTTGATTTATAGCCGCCCTGCAATCTCCTGCAGCCGGATCACCTGTTGATAGTAAAGCGGAAAGGTCATCACGCTTTCCATGAATCCGAAGACATACATGACGGTGGAGACCACCTGACCGAAGCTGGCTGAAGCCGATGTTGCCACCACGATAATCGACGCCAGTAGAACTGCCGCGAGGATCACCCAGGTAAGTGAGAAGTTGATGGTTTCGAGGTCGGAGAGCCGGATGTTCCAGTCACAGCGATGCCAGCTTTAGCCATGGCATTTGTCCGGAATGCGTAGAAAAATTATATCCGGATCTGAATCTTACCAATTGAAGGAATGCATCGTAAGCAACTCCACCAGCTCAACAATTTCGATTCCATCTATTCGTGGGATAAGGATAATCTTGTTTTGCGCCCCCCCGGTACCGAAATACTCTCATAGGATAGATTCAACTTATGGCAGATCTGTTCAACCAGCATCAGGCCGAGGCCGAAACCGGATTCGTCCGCAGTCAGCCGCGATCCTTCGGTGTTGGATGACGCATTGGTGATGGTTACCGCCGTTGGGGTCACCTTGATCGCGATCCTTCCCTGGCCGGTGTACTGAAAGGCGTTCCGAACCAAATTTCCCAGAGCGATGCGTAAGGCCGTCCGCGGCAGGGTTGCCTGGGCCGTTTCCAGATCCAGAGTCAGATCGACATCCTTGCCGGCTAACAGATATCGATTTTCTTCGACGAGATCCGCCACCATTGCGTAGACTTGGATGGCCTCTGGAGGGGGCATTGTTTCTTCCTTGCGGCTGAGCCAAAGCAGCGTTTCCGTCAGCCGGTGCATATTGTCCACGGCCCGCCGGATTCTTTGGTGTGAAATTTTTTCTTTATCTCCGGAGTCTGTCTGAAACCGTTCCAGCAGGTCCATGTTGGTGCGGATCACGGCAATGGGCGTCCGCAATTCGTGGCTGGCATTGCGCAGGAAATGGTGCTCACGGTTCAGGGCCTGATGAAGATCCCCCACTGCATTCTGGATCAGGTCGGCCAATTGGTTGATCTCTTCAAAATGAAAATCCGGGTGGGGCTGTTCTAGATTATCATGGTCCAGTTTAACTGCCCATCCCCGCAAATTTTCAAGGGGGGAGGACACCGTGCGGAAAAGGTGTCGGACGCAAGCCCAAAGCAGAAAAATGAAGCCAATGCCGGTGCCGAGGATGATAATCTCAAGATTCTCCGAAAAAATAAACGCCTCCGGAAGATCATCCTTTTCGGTGTAGCTCTGGATGATATAAAGCCGCTTGCCGTCATGGAGTTCACTGGGCAGTATGACATGGAGATCCCATTGTCCCCTTTCATATTCCGCGTCGGTTGGTTCGTCTAAAACGAGTGTTCCGACAGGCAGATCCGCCGGGGAGAATTTTTTTCCAAACCAGCCAGGTAAGTCTTTTTCCCCAATATAGGCCGCGACCCGTGGAAACCTGGGCAATGGTGCGTGAGGATCCTTCTGGTACGCAAAGGAAATATCTTTAGCCGTCAGTCGTAGATCAAAAGAAGCTGCCTCCTCCAGCCCCTTGATCAGGGTGTACTCCACAAGAATAGAGTAGACACCGATCATGACCAGCGCCGCCAGGCCCAGGGAGCGGGTAATATACCGGCGCAGTTTACGGTTTTTTTTCATCATTCCCCCTCAGCACATAACCTTGATTTGAGACGGTATGTAAGACCGGGGCTTGGGATTCCCCATTGAGCTGCCGGCGGAGCTTGTGCAGATGGACTTTCAGGCTGTTGGTTTCCGGAAAGTCATCCCCCCACACGGTCTGCATCAACTTATTCCGGCTCACCACGGACGGGTAGGCCCGGATCAGGGCTTCCAGAAGGATCCACCCCGTAGGGGTCAGGTTCAATTTTCGGCCGGATCGGAAGGCCTCCTTGGCATCCAAATTCATGGTCAGGTCCAGGGCGTTCAATACCCTGGCTTGGACGCTTTTCCGCCGGGCCAGTGCCTTGATGCGCATGATCAGTTCGGCCATGTCAAAGGGCTTGACCAGGTAGTCGTCGGTGCCCGAGGTAAATCCGGCCAGCTTGTCGTCCAGGGTATCCCGGGCCGTGAGCATGAGGATAGGCATGTCCTTGCCGGCCTGCCTCAAGGCTGCACACACCTCCAGTCCGTTGCGTCCGGGAAGCATGATGTCTAAAAGCAGGACATCGTAGTCGTTTTCACGGGCCAGGTTCAAGCCGGCTTCCCCGCTGGCCGCATGATCACAGGTCATACCCTCCAGTTCCAGGTACTGAACGATGGTCTCCGCCAGGTCGAAATTATCTTCAACCAGAAGAAGGAAAAGGGACATTGAACCACCTCCTTGGGTGTCCCGGGGCAATCGCATTTGGATTGAATTCCTATTATACGGATATCGGCAACCATCTGTTCCCTTGTGCAAAGATAGCCCCATGCCACCATTGGCACGAACGCAAACCAAATGCGATTGCCCTGTTGTATGTCCGGAATTTGGCGTTGCCATACGATCCTAAATGAAACCATGTGAAAGCACCATAAAAATTCATTCGGATTCATTCGGAAATCCTACATAGCCCAGCTCGGGTTAACGCCGGGTTAATACCAGGCCATACTCTCTATGCTCAGCGCTCATCGGAGATGCGTCGGCATAAAGCAAGGCCTGCCCCACAACGAGTTTCCTGGTGCCGCCTAAAAAAATCCGGCCCCCATTGAAAAAAGAGACCAATCCTTTGACAGGGATGGGCGCTGAAAATGTGAATTTATTTTTGCGCGAGCCCTTAACCCCGGGTTAACCCCAAGCCCGGTATCCTCTGCGTACAAATTAGAACGTAAAGGAGAGCTTCACATGTACAAAATAATTGCAGCCCTGGCGATCCTTGGTCTGGCGATGGCGGGCCAGGGGTGTTCGTTTTTCAGCCGGCCCGCTACCGCCCGACTGCCCCAATTGCCTCCGAAACTGGCAGCGGCCCCGGAAAACTCAGGGCTGAAGATCACTTCCTCGCTTTTAAAGATGGTGGATGAACCCATGGCAAAGGCCCTGGTAAACGAGGCCCTGGAAAACAATCATGATCTCAGGGCCACGGCCCTGCGCCTCAAATCCTCGGGCCTGCTGCTTTCCACGACCCGGGCGGCGCGGCTCCCAACCATAGATTCAGGATATACCGGCAGCCGCAACAACCAATCCCTGAACCGGGAGGCGCAAAGCAACCACCGAATTTCGCTCTCTTTGGCCTGGGAACTGGATCTGTGGGGGAAACTGGCCGACCGCCATGCTGCCAGGCAGCATGATTTCCAGGCACAGGAAGAGACCTATTGCCGCGCCATGGATTCCCTGGCTGCCCGGGTCCTGCAGTCCTGGTTCCGGGTCAGGGCCAATAAAATGCGCCTGGACATCCGCGATAAACGGGTGGGGATCTACCGACGCATTGAAGAGACCATTCTGGCCAAGTACAAGGCGGGCCTGGGCAGACTCCAGGATATGACCGCAGCCCGCTCCAGAACCAACCTGGCGCGGTCCGACCGCACCCGGGCCCGGGTGATCCACGAGTCTGCGGTGAGGAACCTCGAACTGCTTCTGGGACGCTACCCCGGTGCCGCCTTCGAGGTGGCGGACGGTTTGCCCGAAGTGGTCCTGCCATGTCCCAAGGTCCCGGCATCCATTCTGGCTAACCGTCCCGATGTCCGGGCGGCCCTGGAAAACGCCCAAGCGGCAATGAGCGTAGCCCGGGCTGGCCATAAGGAGTTGCTGCCCGCCATTACCCTCACCGGAAATATCTTCAGGGACAATGCCCAACTGGGACACCTGGGCTCCTCTGAAAATGGCTGGGGCCTAGTGGGCAATATCCTGTTTCCTCTGTTCAACGCCGGCCGGATAGAAGATGCGGCCAGAGCCGCCGATGCAAGGGCCACGGCCGCCTACCAGGATCTTGCCGGCATCGTATTGCAGGCCCTGAAAGAGGCCGAAGATGCCTTTGCAACGGAAACCAACTTAAAAAAACGCCTGGAATACCTGGAGAAGGCCATGGCCGATGCCCGGCAGAGCAGCTCCTATTACGAGGCCCGATTCAAAGAGGGGCTGGCCACCATTATCGAACTGCACACGGCCCGGGACCAGGAACTGGATCTCCTGTCCGGCATTCTCGATGTCAAAGCCGCCCGGATTTCGAACCGGATCGATATGGCCCTATCCGTAGGAACCGTTCTCTTTGAAAGAGATGAAAATGAAAGGATTTGAGAAAATGAAAAAGTGGCTGATTTTCGGCCTGATCACCGCCATCTGCAGCCTGGGGGCCGTGGGCCTGTATGCCATGAAGCCGGAATCTAAGGCGGAAAAAAAAACGGCGGCACCCCTGAAACGGGTCAGCGTTACGCCGGTGGAACCCGGCGCCTATCCGGCCCGGGTGAAGGTCTACGGGGAAGTCAATGCCAAATGGACCACCACCCTCAGGTCCCGGGTAGGGGGACGGATCATCTGGATCAATGAAAGCCTTCTGCCGGGAAGGCACCTTAGGGCGGGTGAAACCATCCTATCGTTGGACAAGATCGATTACCGGGCCGCCCTGGCCCAGGCCCGGCTGGAACTCGAAAATGCACGGGTCAACCTCATTCAAGTGGAGCGCCAGGCCTCCCAGGCCAGAAACGACTGGGATGCGTCCGGGATCAAACAAGCTCCGGCATCCCCCCTGGTTTTTTACGAGCCCCAGCTCAAAGCGGCCCGGGCCAGGGTGGCCTATGCCCAGAAGGCCGTGGAAAAGGCCCGGGAGGATCTCAATCATACCCGGATAACGGCTCCCTATGAAAGCCTGGTGGCGGAGCGCTTTGCCGACAAGGGGGAAACCTTGTTCGCCGGGGACCACGTGGTGACCTTAATCAGTGCCGATGATGTGGAGATCCGGGTCAATCTTGACGGGACTCAGGTCCGCAGTCTTGGCCGCTGGCAGGATGCCGCGGTCGAGATCGGCGATCCGGCTACAGGGCGCTCCTGGCGTGCCACCATGATCAGAGACGGCGGACAGCTAAATCCCAAGACCCGGTTGCGACAATTTTACATCAGGCCGCTGGCCCCCACAAAGGAGTTGGTGCCCGGAATGTTCGTCACGGCTGTTATCAAGGGCAGCCCCAGGGCCAACCTTCTGGCCCTTCCCGAATCCTGCCTTACCCGGGACGGGGAGATCTGGTTTGTGGACGCCGAGGACCGGCTCCGGCGTCTGACAGCCGAGGTGGCCTTTTATGAAGACGGCAACGTTTACGTTGAAAACAGCGCCCACGCGGCGGCCTTGAGCGTGGTGATCGCACCGGTTCCCGGATTTGTCGCCGGAACCCGGATCGCCCCTGCGGCACGGAAAGAAGGATAAAATGAGCGCATTAACCAATTGGTTTACCAAGAATCCCGTGGCTGCGAATCTGCTGGCGCTGCTGGTCATCCTGGGGGGGGCGTTTACCCTGTCCGGCATCCGTATCGAAGGGTTTCCCAAAATCCCCCCCACCACCCTATCCATTGACGTCTCCTATCCCGATGCCAGTGCGGAACAGGTGGATACCGGCATTGCCCGCAAGGTGGAAAAATCCCTGGAAGGGCTGGCTGGAATCAAAAAAATAACCTCGACGGCCTTCGAAGGGGCGGCCCAGGTCCTGGTCCGGAAGGAAACTGGATACGACATGCTCCGTCTGCTCAACGATGTCAAGACCCGGGTGGACGGCATCGACAATTTCCCCCAAAAAGCCGAACGCCCCATTGTCAGCGTGGATGAATTCAGTGGCTTCGCCCTTCTGGTCCAGGTATTCGGGGAGGTGGACGAAAAAACGCTCCAGCAATCCGCCCGGATGGTGGAGCAGGAATTGAAGGCCGATCCCAAGATTTCAAAGATCACTTCCTTTGGGAAAAAAGAGCGGGAAATGCGTCTGGAACTGGAAGGGCAGAAACTCAAGGCCTTCCACCTTTCCGTGAACGACGTGGCCGCCATTGTCTCCCGGAACCTCTCCCAGGCCGGTTTTGGTCGGCTCAAGAGCGACGGAGGCCGGATCGTCATCCGCTCCGATATCAAGCTGGAATATCAGGACCAGCTCATGGCCCTGCCCCTGATCACGGCTGAAGACGGCGCCGTCGTATTCCTGCGGGATGTGGCCGCCATCGTTGACGGATACGAGGATGAGGATGGCCGCGCCTTTTTCCAGGGCCAGCCTTCGGTGGGCATGGTGATCCACACCAGCTCCAAAGGGCACCTGATGGAGGTGAGCCAGGCCGCCCATCGGGTGGTGGCGCGTATGCAGGCCCAACTCCCGGAGGAGGTGCATCTGGATATTTGGGCAGACCTCTCCGTTTATATGCAAAACCGGCTGAACCTGCTCCAAACCAATGCCTGGCAGGGATTGCTGATCGTATTCGTGATTCTGGCCATCTTTCTGAATTTCAAACTGGCGTTCTGGGTGGCCATGGGCATTCCTTTCTCGATTGCCGGGGCCCTGGCCCTGATGGGAAGATCCTTTTTAGATTACTCCCTCAATGACATCACCACGTTCGGCATGATCATCGTTCTGGGCATCCTGGTAGACGACGCCGTTGTGGTGGGAGAATCCATCTATGAAGAGCGTCAAACTGCGCGAGACCCCGTACAGGGCACGATCAAGGGTGTCCACAAAGTGGCCGTGGCCACCATCTTCGGTTGCTTTACGACCATTGCCGCTTTCTATCCTCTCATGCTCATAAGGAATGATTTCGGTAGAATCCTGGCTTCCTTTGCCATGGTGGTCTGCGTGGCCCTGATCTTTTCTCTTATCGAGAGCAAACTGGTCCTGCCGGCCCACCTGGCCGCTGTTTCCGTCACGCCCAAGACCTCCGGGAATCCCTTCATGGTTGCCTACAACCGCATTCGGGAGCTGGCTTCCGGAGGGCTGGATTTTTTCAACCGCCGCATGTACACACCCCTGCTCAGGGTTTGCCTGGCCCACCGATACTCGGCTCTGGTGGTTTTCATTTTCCTGGCCCTTCTGGGAGGGTGGTTGATCCGCATGAATCATGTCAGAACGGTTTTCTTTCCGGACATTCCCGGGGACGTCATCATGGTGTCCGCAACCATGGAAAAAGGCCTGCCCGTAAAACTGGCTATTACAAACGCGCGCATGTTAGAAGAGGCAGCCGATTCCCTGAACCGTGATTTCATGGCTCGGCACGCAACGGACCAACCGCCCATCCGGAAAATCATGACCGCGGTGGAGGACAACGAATCCATTGAAATCTACGCCGAGCTCCAGCCCCAGGAGCAGCGGGTGGTGGAGACCATGGATCTGCTGGCCCAATGGCGGGAACGGGCCTCGGACCTGGAAGGGGTCCAGAGCCTCACGTTCAGCGGCAATGCCGAAACCGGGGGCGGGTTTGTGCTCAAGGTCTCCTCACGCAACCCCCATGACCTGGAACAAGGTGTCCGGACATTGAAGAACGGGCTGAAGAAGGTGGAAGGGGTTTTTGATATCCGTGACGACCTCGCCGCAGGGCAATCCGAGATCCGCCTGCGCCTCAAGGACGAGGCCCGGCACTTGGGACTGACCCCGGCCGACCTGGCAGCCCAGGTCGGGGCGGCTTTCGGCGGGTTCGAGATCGATAAGTTCCAGAAGGGAGACGACGAAGTCAAACTCACGGTCATCATGGGTAAAAAACAGCGGCAGTATATTTTTCAGCTTTTAGAGGCCCGGATCGCAGTCCCGGACGGCGCCTTCGTCCCCCTGCCCATGGTAGCGCGTATCGAGTCCAGGCGGGCTGCGGGCTATGTTCACCGGGAGAACGGCCGCAGGATCGCCGTGGTCATGGCGGCCCTGGATAAAACCAAGGTCAGTGCGGGATCCGTTTTCAAGGCCCTTGAGGATGGAGTCATTGCCTCCATTGAAGCCTCGCTTCCCGGGGTAACCGTTTCTCAAGGGGGGGAGCTGGAAGAAGAGGGCGAGGTCAGGGGCGGCCTTGTCAAAGCGTTGGTCATGATTCTTATTTTGATCTATACGCTGCTGGCCGTCCCCCTGAGATCCTATTGGAAGCCCTTTGTGATCATGTCCGTGATCCCGTTTGGCTTTGCGGGAGCCACGGCCGGGCATTTAATCGCCGGGGTTCCCTTGAGCGTGCTCTCTTTTTTCGGGATGCTGGCCTTGGCCGGGATCGTGGTCAACGACAGCCTGGTGATGCTGACACGCTTCAACGATATCCTGGCTGAAGGTAAAAGCGTTCAAACAGCCCTGCAAACAGCCGGCATCAGCCGGTTCCGGGCCATTTTTCTCACCACGGCCACCACGGTTTGCGGCTTGCTGCCCCTGCTCGCCGAGACATCCGAACAGGCCCAGTACCTGATACCGGCGGCCGTTTCCCTTGCCTACGGGGAATTGTTCGCCACCGTCATTACGTTGCTGCTGATCCCGGTGTTGATGAACATTGCCTATGACTTCCGGTCCCTATTCTCCAGGATCGTTGCCGTTAACCAACCTGAGGGTAATGAAGTATGCCTATAACGTTGTCGGGTGTTTCAAACGATTCCGATGCCGGATTGCCATGGCACTAGGTTTTTAATCCATTGCTTTGGAGTGAGAAAAAATTTTGTTTTAGTGGAGTTGAGAATAGATTTTAAAAACGCAAGCTATCCATGCATCCAAAAACTCCGTATACCTTGCCAGCCCCCATAGCTATCAGAGAAGGTGTCTAATTTGCATTTAGCATCTGGATATCAC
>Ga0272444_10002886_pt1 | contig 15721 bp, 11 predicted proteins | sample SSMForm13_FD_201033 | JGI IMG/M metagenome (GOLD analysis project Ga0272444, IMG submission 201033) | Marine sediment archaeal communities from Little Sippewissett salt marsh, Falmouth, MA, United States - SSM-Form-13 | ecosystem: Environmental > Aquatic > Marine > Wetlands > Sediment ...
ACCGAAGAGGCCATCGAGCAGTACCGACAGTCAACAGCCCAAAGTAAACAGGGCCGCCGGATTTATCCGACGGCCCTGGGTAATGCACGATTGTCTGCGTCGCACCGACTCGCGGCGCGGTCTGGTCAGTTCGGGGTGATCTGGGTGGCCTTTGGCGGGGCCTTCTTGTCGGTCGTCGGGTTTTCGGCAATCGCCTTGCCGTAGCGAACGGCGCCGTACTTCTCCGAAATCTTCTTCATAATCGGATTGCGGTACGGGTACCAACTGCAGGCCGGGAAATACTTGACCTTGCCATCGTCGGCGTCCACGTAGGCGAAGGCGGCCTTGCAGTTTTCGAGGCGCGCGCCGTCAATCGAGTGCTGCTCCTCGAAGGGAAGCCCGGCCACGCGCATGATGGCCCTCGGCCGGCGGGCCTTGAAGTTTCCGTACTGGGACTTCGGCTTGAATATCTTGCGCCAGATAAACGAGCCAAACGAACGGAAGGGCTTTTTCCCAATCAAACGCGTTATGCGAAGGGTCTTGAGAGCCCAAGGCGCCACGGCTGCGATGACAATCAACCTGCCGCGGTGACGCTGGAAGAATTTCTTGGGGTCGAGCTTGTCAAGTTTCGGCTCGATCCGTTTTGAGATTGCCTCGAACTCCATGGCCACCTGCTTGAAGGGCTTTTTCAGGACATGGTTGATACCGTGGAATCGCTCGCCATCAGAGACCAGCAGCGTCATCGACTCGCAGTTGGGATGCACGCCGGCCAGAAGGAGGACTTCCGACCGCGGGTTGTCGCGGAAGAATGATCGCGGCTTCTTCATGGCGTAGGTCATTCCGGCTGGGATGAACTCCACCTCGTTGCCGGGAATGCTCTGGTTGACCATCTCCTCGACGTCTTCCATCGTGGTATGTCGCTCGACCTCGAACTCGCCGGGGTCCCAGTTCTCGGTCAGCGGAATCAGGCCCACGTCGGAGATCAGGTCGCGATTCTCATGGAAGAACTCAAACATATCCTCCATGTACTGATCGTTGAAACCCCAGGCAGCACAGCCAATGATCGTGTGCTTGCGTCGGGAGTACTTTTTGAGGTTCTCCAAGGCCTTCATCTTCTTGGCATAGGCAGGACGGTTGCCGCGGAGCTTTTCGTAAATATCAGCATTTCGTCCGTCAAAACCGAGGCGCACCGGCACCCTGGCCTCGCAGAGCATGCGACAGTATTCCTCATCGGCAAGCCGCAGACCGTTGGTGGTGACGTGCGGCCTCATCCCGTATTTCCGGGCAATGGCGATGATGTCCATCAGGTCCTCACGGACCGTCGGTTCGCCGCCGAATAGCATAACCACGGGCTTGGGGTCCAACTTGCCAAGAGTCTCAAAGATCGTCTCGAAGTACTCCATCGGCGGGTTGAAGTCGAAGCCCATGTCGCGAATCGTCGCGATACAGATCGGGCAATTCATATTGCATCGATTGGTAACGTCCAGAAAGACCATGTTCGGGTGGTGATCCCGCTGACAAGTGTCGCATTTCATGGTGCAGGTGGCCTTGTCGGTCACAACGTACTGCGACATGTCCCGCTTGGCCTGCCAGGCCGCCGCATTCGTGCTGACAAGAGATTTGTTGATCCCGCACTTGGGGCATTCCTTGACGATCCATACCTGACCGTCAGTAGTCTCGAACGTCGCGGGCACTACTGCCCGACAATCATTGCATATGCCCAGATTTTCCGTATCCATCTGCCTGATACTCCATTTGCCCCCTGCCTTGGTCGCCAAGGCCACGAAAGCCATGACTGAGCGGCGGGGTCTGAATTCTAAAACTCCGTAAAGATCATGCCATTAGTGTACTTTGGCGGATAGCCAAACTTCTACAAAATATACTCATTTAGCGGAAATATCATCACCCGCTTCGGGTATCTCCGAGGGGGCGGGTGGAACATATTCATCAAGAACTTTTCGATAACCATTAACAGAATAACGAATTATCCATCGTTTCTTTTCTTGGCCCTTCACGAACAAAATCGCTGTCGGATAGAAAACGATGTCATATCGATGCTTAATCGCTTTGGATGGAACGCCAAAGAAGGCTGTCATCGTCTCAAATTTCGCCACAACGGCCCGGCCTCGATATTCGTCCACCAACTGATCCATGATGCCGTCCAGAGGAATGCACGTGGCGCAGCCGCCCTTGTAAAAATCCACAAGCACCGGCTTGTCGGAGTTTATTACGATCTCCTGGAAGGCATCCTCATCGGCGATTCGCGTGACCTTGTGCCCGGCGCATCCGGTCGCCAGCAGCGCCAGGACAACACAAGTCGCCAGTGCCGCACCAAAATGACTCTCGGCCCCGTTAACGGCAACCCGTAAATCCCTGAACGCCTTAACTACCATACGAACTCTCCTGATGCGAATAAATGCTATGGTAAATGACCTGAGAGCCAACCGGGCAATACTCCCTTGGGGAAGAATGGTCCTTACTGCAAAACCGCCTGGAGTTGTGCAAGCTTCTCCTTGACTCGCCCGGCATGGCCTTGGGGAATCACCTCAGGCCAGTGACGACGGATCGTCCCGTCGGGACCGATAATCACTGTCGAGCGGATTGTCCGCCCGTATTTCTTCTCGCCGATGCCCGCCTGGACCCAGGCACCGTATTCTTTCATAACTTTGCGGTCGCGGTCGCTCAGCAGATTCAGCGACAGATCGTACAACTCTATGAATGCCTGATGCGTGACGGGAGAATCGGCGCTTACACCGTAGACCTCGGCATTCATGTCGCGAAACTGCCCCATCAACTTAGTGAACTCCGTCGCCTCACACGTGCAGCCGGGAGTGTCGTCCTTCGGATAAAAATAAAGCACAACCCACTTGCCACGAAGCTTGCTTAGTGTGACCATCTGTTTGTTCTGGTCGGCCAATGTGAAGTCCGGGGCTGGACTGCCGGTGATCGGCGAACGTAGCGATGCCGCCTCCTCGTGCTCGGCTGAAAGGTTCTCCGCACATCCGCTCAGACACCAGAACGTCCCAGCCGCAAGGACCGCCAATGCAATCGCTCGAATTGTCATCTTGCCCATTCTCCAGATGCGAAGTACCAGCCGCGTGGTACCAGACTATCATAATCAGGACTCTACCCATCCAAGGCGGCCCGTGCAAGCCTATCTCCACTTGCCGGACTCGGTCTTCCGGGAGTCGGGAGCCTTCAACGTGCGGCTCCGGCTTCGTTGCCAGTCCCGGCGGCGATGCCTCATGGTAGGCATGACGAGAAGGCTTTGCGGCGAAATGACCGAAGATTCCGCCGGCCTGCGTTTTAGCGTGCAACCTGCTGTGCCCGAATGGGGTTTGACATTACAGTGCGCCAATAGCCAAGAATAAGGAGAAACGACATGGAAAAGGATCAGACCAGACGCGAGTTCCTTACGGCTGCCGGAGTTGCCGTCGCCGTCGGAACCGTCGGCTATGCCGAGGCCGCCGAAGCCAAACCGAACGCAGCGCCAAACGCAGCACGACTGGCGGACGGCCCCGTGAAGATCCTCGCCGTTTGCTGCAGCCCGCGACCGGGCAAGTCCACCGCTACGGCCCTGAAGGCGGCCCTGGACGGCGCTAAAGAAGCCGGCCCGCAGGTGCAGGTGGAGCTTGTCGAACTGGCAGGCCTGGCCATCGACGGCGGCCCGGCCGTCGGACTGCCCCTCCCTCCGGGGCAGAAGGATGACTTCCCAGCCGTGGCAGCCAAACTGACCGACCCAGCCGTGCGCGGGATCATTATCGGCACGCCGGTGTACTTCAGCTCCATGAGCTATTTGTGCAAGGCGTTCATGGATCGCTGGATGGCCTTCCGCAGGAACTTCGCCCTGGCCGACAAGGTCGCCGGCGTCCTGGCCTGCGGCGGCAACCGCAACGGCGGGCAGGAAGTCACCATCCGTTCCGTACAGGATTCTTTGTTCTGCCACGACATGATCGTCGTCGGCGCCGCCAGGCCGACGTCGAGATTCGGTGCAGTAATCTGGGCCAAAGACCAGACCAGGGACAGCACCAAAAACGCGCAAAACCTCGGCCGGCGGGTGGCCAAGGTCGCCCTGGCGATGGCGGAAAAGTAACCCCCACAACCATTGACCACCACACAGCAGCTTTGCCTAACCGCGAGAATCATCTTGCGCGTCGACCGGGCGAACTGTAAACTGTTGGTTCGCTGAACAAATAACATCCAGTGGAGACAGACACATGACGCGCAACGGCAAGTGGCAGACGACGCGACGTGGATTCCTTCGTATGATCACCCGCGCCGCTACCGGTGGAGCGGCGACGGCCCTGGCGGCACCGATGATCTCCCCGTCACCGGCGGCCGGCGGTGCCTCCGGCGGAAAGAAGCCGCTGAACTTCGTTATCATCCTCGTCGACGACATGGGCTGGACGGACCTGACGTGCTTTGGTAGCAAGTATTACGAGACGCCCAACATTGACCGCCTCGCCGCCGGGGGCATGAAGTTCACCGACGCCTACGCCGCATGCGCCGTGTGCAGCCCGACAAGGGCGGCCGTCATGACCGGCAGATACCCGGCGCGCGTCGGCGTAACCGACTGGATACGCGCCCGCTTCCAGGGCGGCAAGGGCGCCGCCGAGCGAGGAAAGATTCCCGAGTACGTCAAACCCAACCCCAACAAAAAGGTCATCTGCCCGCAGAATCCATTCTGGATGGAGCTCGATGAGGTGACCATCGCCGAGACCCTCAAGCCGGCTGGGTATACCTCCTGCCACGTCGGCAAGTGGCACCTCGGACCGGACGAGTACTACCCCACCGCCCAGGGATTCGACCACAACTATGGCGGGTGCGACTTCGGCCAGCCGCCGAGTTACTTCGACCCGTACCGAACCAAACGCCTGACCGATGGCATTCCAACGCTCCCGCCGCGAAAAGAAGGCGAGTACCTCACCGACCGCGAGTCGGACGAGGCCGTCGGATTCATCCGCAAGCACCGCGACAAGCCGTTCTTCCTCTACATGGCCCACTACGCGGTCCACACGCCGCTGCAGAGCAAGAAGGACCTCAAGGAAAAGTACAAAGCCAAGCCCCCCACCAACCAGAAAAACTCCACCTACGCGGGCATGGTCCAGAGCGTTGATGAGTCCACGGGCAAGATCCTCGCCGCCCTGAAAGAACTCGGCCTGACCGAAAACACAATGGTGATCTTCACCTCCGACAACGGCGGACTACTCGGCGCTACCAACAACGCCCCACTGCGGTCCGGCAAGGGGTATCCATACGAAGGCGGCATACGCGTGCCCCTTATCGTTCGCTGGCCCGGCGTCACCAAGCCCGGCACGACGAGCAAGACGCCAGCCATCAGCGTGGACTACTTCCCGACAATCTGCCGCGCCGCAGGCGTATCCCTCCCGGCCGGGCGAACCATCGACGGCGTGGACCTCCGCCCCGTACTCGATGGCACGGGCAAGCTGGACCGCGACGCGATCTACTGGCACTTCCCGCACTATCGCCACCGGGATGTCCCGCCGTACAGCATCATCCGCGCCGGCGACTGGAAGCTCATCAAACGATACGACGGAAAGCGGTTCGAGCTGTTCAACCTCGCTGACGACCTGAGCGAGACAACCGACCTGTCCGACAAGATGCCCGAAAAAGTGAAGGAACTCGACACCAGGCTGAAGGCCTTTCTGAAGGACGCCGGCGCCAAGCTCCCCAAACCAAACCCCGACTACAAGCCCGCCCCGGCCAGGCCCGCGGGCAAGAACAAGAAGGCCCCGAAAAAGCCGCGGTAGCGCCGCGAGCAGGCAGCCCACAGCCCACGCAATTATTGCGTGGGTCTTATACGCATCCCTGCATGCCCGGGAGCTGCAAAGCTCCCCCCCGCCGCCCATTGTCTGAGGCCTGGAAAGGCTTGGGCGGGGCAAAATGGGTTTGTTTGGCAGTGTTTTTTTGGGGCCAAGCCCCGCCCGACATGATTTTCTGTAAACACTTTTTATACAATATTTTATAGAATCCAACCCCCCTTCCGCGGCATGAAGCCTGGATGGAGGCCCTCCAATACACTCCTGACGGCGAAATAATGGTATCAGCTTTTATAGCCTACACTTATGCGCCGACTGCCAGAAATGTCAGTCACATTCATGGCAAGGACCCCTCGGCGGGTTGAGCCGCCCGGTACTGCCCCGGCGTCATACCCATTGCCTTGCGGAAGACCCTCCCGAAGTACGTGTGCGTATCGAAGCCGATCTTCCTGGCGATTTCGCGGCCGGTGAGTTCCGTGCCTTTCAACAGTTCGCAGCTCCTCTCGATCCGTTTGCGGGTGAGTTCCTCGGTAATGCTTCTGCCAAGGTACTTTCGGAAGTGGCGTTCGAGCTTTCGGCGGGAAGAGGCGACAGCATTGGCGATCCTGGACACGGTCAGGGACTCGGCCAGGTGCTCCCACATGTACCGCAGCGCCCGGGCCGTATCCACGTCCGGCACGGCCAGCACATCGGTGCTCTGTCGAGTGACGATGCCCGCCGGCGGGACAAGGATCGGCCTGGCGGGGGCTGGCTCGCCGTTCATGATCCGCTCGAGCAGTTCGGCGGCGAGCCGGCCCTGCTGGAAGTGGTTGGGGTCCACACTGGAAAGCGGCACAGGGGCGAAGTCACACAAATGGGCGTCGTTGTTTCGCCCAAGGACGGCCACCTGTTCCGGCACGCGAAGGCCAATGGCCTCGCAGAAGTGGCAAATGCGTATGGCCATGATGTCATGGTATGTGAAGATGCCCAGCGGCAATTCCAGCCGGGATATCTCCTTCTCAAACCGCTGGGCCAACGTGCCGAACCGGCTCCACGGAAGCTGCCCTTCGGATCCGGGCCGTTGCACGGCTATCAGGTCGACCTTGGCGCCAAGCTCGCGACCGCGCTCGATGAAACTATCCCCGAGCGGTTGGATCCGCGAACCTTTATGCGTGTTGGAATGAAGATACGCCATGTTCCGAAAGCCCCGCTCGGCAAAATGTTCGGCAGCGGCCCGGCCCAGCGACAGGCGGTCCTCAACAACACAGGAGCATTTTTCCGGGAGTACCGTGTCGCTGATTTGCACAACTGGCACGCCCAGGCGGAGCATCCGCTTAACGAAAGGCACATCCTCATCGGGAAGCCAGAAGAGCACGCCATCGGGCCGACAAGGCTGCGGAGCCCTCATTTGAAAGATGTTCAGGTCGATCACGCTCCAGCCCGCCTGGCGGGCCACCTCGGAAATGCTCTCCCTGTAGGCATCCCTTCCCCAACCCGTGGCCAGCAGGACCGTGCGCCGGCCACGCGGCGATTGATGATTGGTGATGGAGAAGGCCTTGGTCATGGGTCCACCCTATACGAGGCGGCCTGACATGACAACAGAAAATCGCCCCAATCTTGTCGCAATAATGACAATGGATTGCCGCAATATTAGGATATGTCAGCCGGGAGGAAAAGGTACAATGCACCACCTCACGGCGACTGGGGTGCGCGATACGTGGTAGCAGCAGCCGGCGAGGTGGCTGGGAGATCGGAGGCTTCACCCGAGGAAACAGAGCAGGGCAGAACCGTAAGTTGTCCGTCATTTGAAAGCCCGACCGTTGGCTCCGCGCAATAAGAACCGCGGAGGATGCAGGGGCAAGAGAGAGGTAATCCAACGCATTTCATCGTGAGGAGCAGGCAATGAAACGAGTCGTTTCCAGGCATTCAAGGGAGAGATCCATGAGTACAAGCAAGCTTGCGAGGACACTGTTTGTCGCGGCTGCGGTCGCGGCGATGCTGGTCATCCCGGCCGGCGTGGCGACGGCAACGGACCTGTACTGGTCGGGCGACGGCACGTGGAACACAACGGACGCCAACTGGGGCACAGTCACCGGCGGGCCCTACACCGGGACCACCTGGAACAACGCGACGCCGGACAACGCGATCTTCGAAGGTACGGCGGGCACGGTGACGCTGGGAGAGCCAATCTCCATCGGCGACATGACGATCAACGCGGACGACTACACGATTACGGGCAATACGCTGAACTTCGCACCGGGCAGCACGCTTACCGATACCGGCGTTGCCGTGACTATCGAATCGGGCATCACTGGTGCCCCGACGGTAAACGCTTCATACCGCAACGCCTGGGGCACAAGCTATGGAGCTGGGGGTCTGTATCTCAATCCAATCGGCGCCAACATGGAATTGGGTGACCTCAATGTCACGGTGGAGAATTACCTGTACCTGGGAGGGGACGAGAACAGCAACAATTCGGTTGGTGATATCACGGCCCCGAGGCGGAACAAGCTGCGCTTTAATGGCCTGGGCACATGGACGGTTGGAAGTGTGTACAGCGGAGAGTTCTACATCGATAGTGGAAACCTGATCGTCAACGGCACACTCACCACCAATTACCGGCAGATTCAACTCAAAGGCGGCGTGCTGCACTACAACAACGAGGCGGCGATCGGCCCGGACGAACCGTTCTACATCATGGGCGGCGACATGGACAACTCCAGTGGCGCGGCCATCACGACTTCCCTCAACAACCCCAGCCAGGAATGGCGATCGGACTGGACCTTCATCGGCAGCAACGGTGCCGACAGCGACCTGAACTTCGGCACGGGCAAGGTGACGCTCCAAGGCGACTATCAGGTGACCATCCAGAACGCGGATACGACCCTGACCGTCGGCGGCGCCGTTGGCGATGGCGGCAACGCATACGGGCTAACCAAGGCCGGGCTCGGCACGCTGGCGCTGACCGGCTTCACTAACTACAGCGGCACCACGACGGTCGCGGCCGGTACGTTGAGCCTCGGCGACGACGCCAACAGCACGAACCTCGTAGACAGCGCCAGCGTAGACATAACCACCGGCGCCATGCTGGACCTCAACTTCACCGGCATCGACGACGTCTTCGCGCTGTTCTTCGACGGCAGCATTGCCGCCACGGGCACATGGGGGTCCACCAGCAGCGATGCCGAAAACCAAGACGATACCTACTTCTCCGGCACGGGCATCCTGAACAATGCCGGCGGCATCTTTACCGACGGACGGTTCTACTGGGACGGCTCAAACATCGGCGGCACCGGAGACGGCGCTAGCGCCGGCGGGGACGGCACCTGGAGCACCTCCGTCGAGAACTGGGACCACGGCTACACCACGCGCAAGACATGGACCAACAGCACCGACAACAAGGCTGTCTTTGCAGGCACGGCGGGGACCGTCACGCTGGACTCCGACATCACGCTGGGCGAACTGGAGTTCGACTCGTCCGCGAGCGCGAACTACAAGATCACCGGCCACAACCTGAACTTCGGCGGTGCCGCAACCATCACCATCAACGCCGACGACGTTGTCATCGAATCCGGCATTACCGGCAGCCCGAACGTCGTCGCGGGGACGCCAACGGGCAACCATAATCTCACCTTCGCTCCGACATCGGAGAGCATGACGCTCGGGACGATTACGCGCCCGACGGATACGATTGTCGTGCTCGGCGGCGAAACGGCCGGAAACACGGTCGTTGCCATCCCGAAGGGCAATGGAAACGCCAAGGTGCGCAAGAACGGCCCGGGCACCTGGACGGTGGAGGGGGACTGCTATGGCGGCCATATCTGGGTCGATGAGGGGACGCTGATCGTCAACGGCAAACTGTACACGGACTACCGCGATCTCACCATCAACGACGGTGGAACCATTGTGATCAACGGCACCTTTGATCCCAGGGATAATGACCCCGTCAATTTCAATTCGGGCGGTACAATGAAGGGCACGGGAACCATCGTGGGTCCGATGACGGCTGGCCCAATGAACGTGAAGGCCGGCGCTATTCTTGCCCCGGGTTTCCCTACGGGCACGCTGACCATCGAGAACGCCGACTGCACGATCGCCGGCACGCTGGCGATTACGATCGACGGCGACTCCTACAGCACACTGGCGGTTGGCGGCACGCTGGACATCAGCGCCGCGACCGCGACGCTGGACATCACGGAACTCAGTGCGGGTACCGGCGACATGGTCATTGCGACCTACACCACGCTGATCGGGGATTTGTTCGAGACGATCAACGGCCTGTCTGCCGGCTGGGATATCGACTACGAGTACAATGAAGGCACGGCCATCGCCCTCATCGGCGGCAGCCCATCCGGCGACGCCAACGGCGACGGTGTGGTGGACTCTGCAGACTACATCATGGTCAAGACGCACTTCGGCGGCGCGCCGGCGGCCGGCACGGATGGGTCCGGTGGCGACTTCGATGGCGATGGCACGGTGGACTGGGACGACCTCCAGACGCTGATGGAGGGCATGAACAGTTCCACGGGCGGCGCACCAATTCCCGAGCCGGCGACGCTCTTTATCATGCTGGCAGCGGGCATTCCCGCGTTGTTGAGACGCCGGCGCAGCCGGGGTTGAAATCCCGAACTGGCTTCGGGACTGAAACGCCGAAGGTCCTGCCCTCGGCCGTGAGCTCGGGCCGAATGGAGCCCAGTTGAAGGGCTGCAAACGGTGAAGTGCCGCAATTGATTGATTCAGATTCGTGGCCGGGCCGGCTGACACCTCGACCGGTCCGGCCACGCAAGTTTGCACAAGGGCGAGATGTCCGCACAGTGCCAGCGTGTTTAGAGTCAACCTGCTCCGAGAGATGCCTCCTCTCAACTTGACCTGACGCGATAAGCGTTCTGTGCGGCTCTCGCCCCTTCATTGCGCTAATACGCATCACAGGTAATTCTCGCGTGGCCTGGCACTCTTCAGGCCCGTTCACGGGCCTTGTCGCCGCAGGCGTATAGACCAGGTCTTCAGGCCTGGGGGGCGAGGTCGATCTCTCTTCTTACCGTAGCCCGCTTGAGCGGGCTTACCCGCAAACAGGGCGATGGCCTGACAGCCGGAAGCCCGCTCAAGCGGGCTAAGAAAGAAGAAGATGATAGCGCCATTGAATACCATGGCTCAAGCCATGGCCTATACTCGCGCTGGTCAGCGGGAGCAAAGGCCCGTGAACGGGCCTAAAGAAAACACCAACCGCGCGAAAACTAATTGGGATGCGCTAAGACGGCATCGTCGCCCATTCCTCTGGGAGCAGATCGATGAAAACCCTTGACGCGAGTTACTTTCGCGGCACACATGGACACAGAGGGCGTTAAACAATAGGTCGCTTTCGAGGCGGCGGGCAATGCGATTGCGATGAAACATCGGTCAGGAAAGGCAGGCGCCACATGATGAAGATGAATCGACGGAACTTTCTCCGCTCGGCCGGGGCTGCGGCGGCGGCTTTGACGATCCCCGGCGGACTCGGCGCGGCAGGGAGCACGAAGAGGCCCAACGTGGTGCTGGTGATAACCGACGACCAGGGCTATGGCGACGTCGGCGCCAACGGCAACAAGATGATCCGCACGCCGAACATGAACAGGCTCTACTCCCAGAGCGTTCGCCTGACGGATTTCCACGTTGATCCAACCTGCGCTCCGACACGTTCGGCCCTGATGTCAGGACGGTATTCCAATCGGACAGGCGTGTGGCACACAATCATGGGCCGGTCGCTCCTGGACCCGGGCGAGGTGACCCTTGGCGAGGCATTCAAGGCCAACGGATACGCGACGGCAATGTTCGGCAAGTGGCACCTCGGCGACAACTGGCCGTTGAGGCCGGAGAACCAGGGGTTCGACTACACGGTGCGTCATGGCGGAGGTGGTGTCGGCCAGGGGCCGGACTGGTGGGGAAACGATTACTTCGACGATGTGTACTGGCGGAACTCCAAGCCCGAGCAATTCAAGGGCTACTGCACGGACGTCTGGTTCGCGGAGGCGACCAAGTTCATCGAGCGCAACAAGGCCCGCCCGTTCTTCGTCTACCTGTCCACCAACGCCCCCCACGGTCCGCTGATCGTGGACCCGAAATACGCCCAGCCTTACCTGGACAAGGGCGTGCCGGAGAATATGGCGAAGTTCTATGGCATGATCGAAAACATCGACGAGAACCTCGGCGCCCTGCGAAAGCGCCTCGGCGAGCTTGGCTTGGCGGATAACACGATCTTCATTTTCATGACCGACAACGGCACGGCCACCGGCGTCGCCCGTAAAGCCACCCGTGGACAATGGGCGGGTTTCAACGCCTCCATGCGCGGCCAGAAGGGCTCGATGTACGACGGCGGGCACCGCGTACCGCTGTTTCTGCACTGGCCCGCGGGCAAACTGGACAAGGGCAGGGACGCCGACCAGTTGTGCGCCCACATCGACGTCCAGCCAACGCTGATCGACCTGTGCAACCTGAAACGCCCCGACGGGCCCGCATCCGACGGTGTGTCGCTCAAGGGAATGCTATACGGCGACGACGACTGCCTGCGCGACCGCACCCTTTTCGTACATTCCCAGCGGATCGCTCATCCGGTCAAGTGGCGACAAACATCCGTGATGACGCAACGCTGGCGACTGGTCAACGGCAAGGAGCTTTACGACATCAAGGCCGACCCGAGCCAGAAAAAGGACATATCGGCAGAGCATCCAGACGTTATGAAAACACTCTCCGCCGCCTACGACAAGTGGTGGGACAGCCTCAAACCCACGTTCAGACAGCACGTTCGCATCGGCCTGGGCAGCGATAAGCAGAACCCCACCATGCTCAACAGCCACGACTGGCTAGTCGAGGAAAACCGCGACACTCCCTGGCACCAGATCCACGTAAAGAGGGGTCATCTGGCCAGCGCGCCGTGGGCGGTGCAGGTCGTCCGCGACGGCAAATATCGAGTGGTACTATGCCGCTGGCCCAAGCACCTCAAGCAGGCCGCCCGATGCACCCATGCGAAACTCAAGATCGGCAGTGTCGAGGTCGAAAAGGACATCAAACTCACCGACACGATCGCAACCTTCGAAGTGGACCTCAAGGCCGGCCCAGCCATGCTGCAAAGCTGGATGACCAACGAAAAGGGCAAAATCTTCGGCGCGTACTACGTCTGGGTCGAGCGACTGAAGGATTGACACGCGGGCCTCGCCCGCCGCGATTTGGGAATCTCAAATCTCAAATCTCAGATTATTAATCTCAGATCTCAGATTTCATATTCCCTGAATCGAAGCGCCCGGCTGATATTCGCCCCGCCTCACCCAGCCGCCCGCACCTGCGCAAATGACGCCTTCACGCTGTCGCGAAGCAGGACAATGATCGTGAATACCCCCAGGACCGTACCGAAGGGCGTGAACAGGCAGCTCACGCACGCCACAACGAAGCAGAAGATCCAGGATCGTCGCTTCTTCAATCGCCCCGCCGATACGAGCAAAAGAATCGCCATTGTCCAGATAACAATGATCGCGATAGCACCCATGCCAACGAATAACCACCCGAACTCCGGCGGCGGGCCGTTGCCGGTCGAGGACGACATCTTGCCCATAATCATGGCAACACCTATCGCCACGTGGATGAACGGCATACATCCGAATAGAGCCGTCAGCCCACCAAGCACGTAGTGGAAAACCGACAGCAGCTTGAGGTGCTCATCGTCGCAGTTGGGCGGCGAGTACCCGGGCCATTGTTGAGGCTGTTGATACTGCTGCTGGTTGTACTGCGGCTGCTGAGCCCACGCTGGCGGCTCGGGAGGTTGTGTTGTCATGACACGTCTCCCTTCAGTTGTCGCTATCTTCGCAATCGTCGGTCCTTCGCGAGGTTGCCTTACAATTCCACGCGCAAGCCGGTGCGGATGCTTTCGGCTTCAGCTTCGACGATCTCGACGCTCCCTGCCGCGTCGGCTGGGGTAATGATGCTCGGAGCCTCGCCGGATGCGATGCACTGGGCCATGTACGCAAGCTCGTTGTGGTAGCCGTCGGCGCCCTCGCAGGCGTGCGGTGTGGCCTTGCCGTTCTGGTAGATCACCAGCGGTTCTTCGCGGAGCATGACGTACTCGGCAGTGGCACGCTCGAAGTTCACCGTGTAGTCCATGCGGAACGGGAAGGGGTCCGTCATGGCCCAGCTTCCCTCGGCCGTGACGACAGGGCCGTCGTCTTCGTAAATGTAGTGTGTGACAAGTTGATCGATGCAGCCGGTCTTGCCGACCCGGCCGAAGCTGTGCACGGCCCCGGGCTTGCCGAAGGCGAACTTCACGAAGTCCGTGTCGTGCAGGTGCAAATCGAGTATCGCCCCGCCGGAGAGCTTGCCGTCGCCGAACCATCCGGGCGGCACGGACCCGACGCGTCGGAACGTCGCATCCAGCACCTTGCCATAGCTGCCGCGCTCGATCATGCGAGCAAGCCACGCCCATTCCGGCCAGAAGCGCACGCACATTCCCGGCAGGCAGAAGCCTTTCGATTTCTCTGCCGCCGCGGCGATATCCCTGGCCTGCTCGGCCGTGCGGGCCAGCGGCTTCTCGCAGACGCAGTGCTTGCCTGCCTCCAGGGCCGCGATGGCGAGTTCGGCGTGGTACGGCGTGGGTACGCAGACATCCACGAGGTCCACATTCCCCATCGCGATAAGCTCGCGAGCGTCCGTCGTGCCGGTGATTCGGGACATGTCCAGTTGCTTGGCGGCGCCGGGCAGGTTGCTCCAGCCGGTGCTGAGGTCCCCCGCCGCCCTCTGCGGGTCGGCGTCGGCGACGGCGACGACCTCGACGCCGTCGATCTCCTGCCACGCGCGGTAGTGCATCCCGCCCATCATGCCCAGCCCGATTATGCCTACGCGAATCATCTCAGTTCACCTTCCCGATCGTTTCGAGAACGAAGTTCTTGGCCTGTGTAATGTCCGGAATCCGCTGCTCGCCGGCCTCGCGTTCAATGGCCAGGTAACCGGCGAATCCGCCCGCCGTCAGGGCCGCAAAGAAAGCCAGCCAGTCCACCTCGCCCGTGCCAACGGGAACTTCCGCGCCCCACTCGCCCGGTGTCTTCGAGGCGGTGGCGTCCTTGATGTGAACCTGCTTGACGTAGGGCATCAGCACCTTGACGGCCGCGACGGGATCGCCCTTGCCGTATAGGATCATATTGGCGGGGTCGAAGTTTACGCCCACGTTCGGCTTGGCAAGCCGATCGAGAAAACTCTTGAGCGTGGCGGCATCCTCCTGGCCGGTCTCGAAAGCCAGGTCTATCCCCTTGCCCGCGAACAGGTCTGCGATCTGGGCAAGGCGGGCAATGAGCTTATCGTAGGATGGATCGGCCGGGTCCTCGGGCAGGAAACCCGCGTGGAAGGATACGACCTTCTGGCCGAGCCCGGCCGCCACGGCTGCGCACTGCTGTATGCTCTGCCAGTTTTGATCCCACGTCGCGTCGGGCACGATCCCGCCAGTCCTGCGAATGGTCTCCAGCGTGGAGTAGTCCTCGCCCGCCGTGCCGAACATCCCGGATACCGGCTTGATGCCAGCCGCGGCCAAGGCCTCGCCGGTGTCTGCCCACGCGCCCCCGCTGGCCAGCGGGTTCAGGGCGAGTTGAATCTTGTCCATACCCAACTGCCCAAGCTGGGCAATCAGGTCCGCAGGATCCTTCGGATGAAGCGACCAACTGCAAACCGCCAACCGCTCCGCCAATGAGAGATTCGCCATCTGTCTATACCTTTCTATAACTGCAAAATGAGTATTGTCTGAATGTCCCAAGGCCGGCATGCAGAAATACGCCCGCCGTCGCTACTTCTTGAGGTCTTCTTCCTTCAAGCCTTCAAGGAACACATCAGCCTGGCCAAGCGATTCGCCCTTGACGTATTCGACGTTGCAGTAGACCGCCAGCACATTGGTGCCCTTCTTGAGGAATCGCGTTTGAGACGAGCCAAGCGTAATTTTCTGGTAGTGCGGCGGATTCTTCCACCATATGTAGGTA
>Ga0272444_10002887_pt1 | contig 15719 bp, 10 predicted proteins | sample SSMForm13_FD_201033 | JGI IMG/M metagenome (GOLD analysis project Ga0272444, IMG submission 201033) | Marine sediment archaeal communities from Little Sippewissett salt marsh, Falmouth, MA, United States - SSM-Form-13 | ecosystem: Environmental > Aquatic > Marine > Wetlands > Sediment ...
GGTGCCGGGCGCGACGTAGTCGTCGAATTCGCGGATGATAGTTTCGGCTTTGGCGTTGTAGCCGATGATCAGGTGCCGCTCCTGCCGGGGTTCCGGCGGTTTGGCCGATGGACGCAATTCAAGCGCCTTGGGTTCCATTACCTTATCGCCCCAGACGGCGGTGCTGTCGTCTTCGGCCAGCACGATGACTTCGTCGCCGGCGATCAACTCGTGATCGGCGGGCGGATTGATCGTGATTTTACCTTCGCGGCGAACGCCGAGGCAGGCGCCGTCGGCGAAGTGGAAGTTGACCTCGCCGAAGGGCGTCGGCGCGGGCGCCTCGACGAAATACATCTCCGAACCTTCGAAACCCATCATGTGGTCGTAGACGAAAGCCAGCCCGTTGCAGCGGCTGGTCTGCACCAGAATTTTACCGATGATTTGATCGGCATGAACGACGGTGACCTCTTCCGGGGCGATGGTTTTGATGATGTCGATGTTGGCTTCCTCGAAAATTTCGGTGACGATGTGAAACGACTCTTCGCGGCGGTTCGGCCGATTGCAGATGCCGAGGATGCTTTTGAGCACGCGTGAGTCGGAGAAAGCCTTGGTTTCGGCGGGGCTGTTGGCCGAGCACTTGGGCAAAATGATGACCGACTTGGCCTCATCGACCTTTACCTTTTCCAAGTCGGCGATGGCGCTGGTTTCGCCGGACCGGGTGACCACGCGGGTTGTCTGCAGATCGGGGAGCTTGTCGCGCAGAAAGTCGTCCATCTCTTCTTTGTCTTTATCGGCCAGCACGACCACGCAGGCGTCGCGCTCGCTTTCGTTGGCGATGATCAACTCCGAAATGATGTCGACGAGGCGGTCGTTAAAACCCAGAATTAACGTGTGCCCCGATTCCAGCACCTGGCTTTTGCCTTTCTTCAACTCCTCCATCTTTGTTTCGAAAGAGGTGGTTAAAAACGCGATCAACACGGAGAAAATGATCAATCCCAGAATACCGGCCGCCACCGAAAACAGTTTCATCAAAATGTTGCGATCGGTGCTTTCCAACATCGTGCCGGGGTCGGTCAGGTGCAGAAACGTCCACCAGAAATTGCTGAAAAAGCTGCTGGGAAATTCCGCTTTCGGATCGGGATGGACAACCGCCATCAGCAGGCCGATCACCACCAGCGCCGCGGCAAACACGACAAACAGCGAAATAAACATGCCCACGCCGCCGCGGGCCATGAAGTTGTCGTACCAATAGTTCAGACGTTGCTTCAGGGTAGGCTTCGGATTCATGTGGATGCTCCCCATAATGATCTGGATCGGTTTGGCTGAAGATGTTTGTTTATATCATCAAAATCCGCGACGGGACAGAACCAATCCCAGCACCGGTCGACAACAGGCAAAAAACCCGTAAAACACCTTCTAATAAGTTTTTCTAAGATAGGCGTTTTTAAGTATATTTAACACATTCAAAACAAAAAATTATTGAAAAACAATAAGTTGAAAAACACAAGCAGCCGACGAAAAACGCTGTTATTTGCAGGCATGTTCCAGCTTGGGTTGACACCCCGATGCGCGCGCGATATATTTTGAACAACTGTATTCGAACTGTATGTGTTGGATGATGTCTCGCAAAGCAGCGATTTATAATACTTTTTTATTGCTGTGCGCCCTGCTGCTGGTCGCGCCGACGGGGGTGGTGCATGCCGAAAACGAGGCCCCAGCACCGCCGTTGCGTCTGTCGATGTCCGGCGCGTTTCAGCCCTTCTCCACCACCGATGTTGAAGGCAATCTGGTCGGCTTCGACGCCGATATCGCCCGCGAAATCGCCCATCGTCTCCAGCGCGAACCGGAGTTGATTCAAACCGACTGGGCCGGCATCCAGGCCGGGCTGCAAAGCGGCAAGTACGACCTGATCTGCGGCTCGATGGCCATCACCCCCGAACGGCTCGAAACGATGCACTTCACCCTGCCTTATTACGTCAGCGGTGCACAGGTTTACGTGAAACGCGGCATCGACAGTCTCGAAGGCGCACGCATCGGCGTCACCGAAGATTCCACCTACGCGCATTACATCACAAAGCATCCGGAGCAATTCCCCGGCGCGCGCGTTGTCAACTACGGCAGCGAGGCGGAAATCGTCGCGGCGATGAACACCGATAAGATCGACGCGTTCGTTTCCGATTTGATCGTCGGCGGCTTCTACATCAAAAAAGGCGGCGCGGGCAACATCACGCCGCTGGGCAAACTGCTTTACAAAGAAGCCTGCGGCATCGCAGCCCGGCAAGACAGCGGTGACCTGGTGCATCAAGTCAATCGTGCGTTGTTTGCCATGATTCAAGACGGCGCCTACGCCCGCATCTACCGCAAATGGGTGGGCGTCGAACCTGATATCGACGAACTGCTGACATCCTGGGGCGAGTTCGCCAAGCACATTCCGCCGTTGACCGATGCGGCGAAAGCAGCCACCGCAAAACCCGACTTTGCGCAGAACGTGTCGGCGATGCTGCCGCTGCTGAGCAAGGGTGCAGTGCTGACGCTCGAACTGTCGTTGATTACTGCCGTGCTGGCTTTGCTGGCCGGTTCACTGATCGGCGTCGGCGCGGTTTCGCGTCGCCGCTGGCTGTCGGGTTTGGCCAACGGCTACATCTGGGTCATCCGCGGCACGCCGCTGCTGGTGCAATTGTTTATCTCGTACTTCGGCCTGGCCACGGTGATCAACCGCCTGGCCGGCTTCGAACTGGTCGGCGCATTCGGTGCAGCGCTGATCGCCCTGGTGATCAACACCACCGCCTACAACGCCGAAACCCTGCGTGGCGGCATTCAATCGGTCGACTCCGGTCAGTGGGACGCAGCCGCCTCGGTGGGCATGACCCGTGTGAAAATCATGCGCCGCATCGTACTGCCCCAGGCGTTTCAGAATTCGCTGTCGTCGTTGGGCAACAACCTGGTCGTACTGATCAAAGACACCTCGTTGGTCGGGGCGATCACCTTGATCGAACTGACCTACGCCGCCCGCAACGTCGTGTTCCAAACCGGCCGCGCCTTCCTGCCCTTCCTGGTCGCCGCCGCCTTCTACCTGTTGATGATCTCGCTGGTCTCGATCGGCATGAAGGGCTGGGAGCGTTACCTGCAACGTTCGCGGCAAGAGATCGGAGGCACGATATGAGCAACGCCCCGATCGAAATCGAAGTTCGCGGACTGAAAAAAAGCTTCGGCGATCTTTCCGTACTCGAAGGCGTCGACATCGAAATTCACCGCCATGAAGTCGTCGCGCTGATCGGGCCCTCAGGCTCGGGCAAAAGCACACTGCTGCGCTGTCTCAACCTTCTTGAGATGCCTGACGACGGCGAGGTTTTCTGGGAGAACCAACCGGTGCCCTACCACATGATGAATGCCGCGCAAATGTCGCGGCACCGCACGCGGATGGGCATGGTCTTCCAGCACTTCCACCTGTTCCCGCACCGCAACGCGCTGGCCAACGTGATCGAAGGACCGGTGCACGTGCTGGGCACCGACGCCGAAACCGCCCGCGAAAAAGGTCGCGAGTTGCTTGACCAGGTCGGCCTGGCCGACAAGCACGACGCCTGGCCGTCGCAGTTGTCGGGCGGGCAGAAACAGCGGGTGGCCATCGCCCGGGCGCTGGCGATGAATCCCCAGGTGCTGCTGCTCGACGAAATCACCAGCGCGCTCGACGTGGAAATGATCGCCGGCATCAACGACCTGCTCGCCGACATCGCCGCGCGGGGCATGACGATGGTCGTAGTCACGCATGACCTCGCCTTCGCCCGTCGCCTGGCCGCACGAATTTATTTCCTCGAAGACGGCCGCATTCTTGAATCCGGCCCGCCGGCCGATTTACTGGACAATCCGCAGACCACTCGCCTGCGCGAGTTTCTGCAAACCTACAGTTCCGTTCCCGGGACAAGTCAGTGAGGACAAAATCATGGACAAAGCAAAAGTCGTCAACATGAACAAACCGTCGAAAAAGCTGGTCGATGACGTCACGCCGGATCCGGTCGCGCAAGCAACCGAGGATTCCGCCGAAGTGTTCCCCGACGAATGGAGCGGGCTGCAACCGACCGAAAAAGACATGGGCTTGGTGCAGTTCACCCTCGACAAAGGCGTGAAAACGATGGTGGTGGGTACGGTATACGGCCTGGATTTCGAAATCGAAGGCGACGGGTACACGATCAACGTCTTTTTCGACTACTACAACAAGCGGCTGAAAGTGATCAACTACGAAGCCGAAGATTACACCAACATGATTCAGCGCCTGGCCTGGCTGGCCGAATCGAACGATTTCGACAAAGTCTTCGTCAAAGCGGGGCGCGAGGATTTTCAGGAATGGCTTTCGCACGGCTACATGATGGAGGGTGTGCTGCGCTACTACTTCCGCGGCGAAGACGCCTACGTGCTTTCGCGTTTTTCCTCCACCAGCCGCATTCACAACGAAAACCTGGTCGAAGAATCGAAGCTGATCGAAAATCTGATTTACAAGTCCGATCGTTCGCAACAGATTCCGCCGTTGGAGGATGGGGTGGAAATCATCCGAGCCACTGCCGAGCACATTCCGTTGCTGGTCGTCATTTACCGCAGCGTGTTCGAAACCTACCCTTCGCCGCTGACCAACCCCGACTACATCAAGTCGACGATGGAGCGGAACGTCGTTTATCGCCTGGCGATGCGCGACGGCGAAGCCCTCGCCGCGGCCAGCGCCGAAATCAACCGCAAACACTGCAACGCGGAAATGACCGACTGCGCCACCAACCCCATCGCGCAGGGCAGCGGATTGATGAAGCATATCCTCACCGCGCTGGAAGGCGACCTGCGCGAGAAGGGCGTGATCACCGCCTACACCCTGGCCCGGGCGATGAGCGTGGGCATGAACCGCGTCTTCTTCCGTCTCGGCTATGAGTACTCGGGGCGACTGATCAACAACTGCGACATCTTCGGCCAGTTCGAAGACATGAACATCTGGGTGAAAAAGCTGACCGAACAAAGCAAATCGGATACTTGCCGATAGCTCTTTGCCTTATCGCGCTTTTGTGATATTTTATGTATCGACTAATTCTTCCTTCGCAGGCCGAAGTAAATTTTTTCGGTCGATGGATCTTCGCAGGCCGACCGGTCTCGTTCAGGGGATGAGCGAGAGACAAGGCGGCGAGTCATGTTACGTCATCGTTTTACCGTTTTTCTTTTTGCGTGTTTGCTTGCGGCTTCGCTTCTTATGTTGCCGGCCTGTTTCGAAGAAGATGATGATTCCGGCGGGTCCGACTCGGCCGACGACGACAATTCCCCGGACTGCACGACAACGACGACGACCAGCACCGCGAGCACGACCAGCACGGTTGCGCCGACGACGACCACCAGCACGGTTGCAAGCACCTCGACGACGCCGACCACCACGACCGCCGTTTCCACCACCTCGACTGCCGTCACCACGACGACGGCGAACACATCCACCGTGTCGACGACCACCTCGACCACGACCATCCCCACCAGCACAAGCACCGTCTCCTCGACCAGCAGCAGCACCACCAGCATCATCCCCGGCCTGACCCTCGAATACATCGCCGGCGGCGAACCGGGATATTACTCTTCCACCGCCATCGCCGTTGCCGACGACGGCACCGTCTACCTGGCCATGGCCAAGGGTCGCATGTTGGCGGTCTACATCTTCGACGAAGAAGGCTCGCCTTATGAAGGCGTCGCCTTCGCCGGGCAGGATCCGTCGATGGCCCTCGATTCGAACGGAGCGTTGCACGTTGCCTACTTCGACGATCAATACGAAGATCTGGGCTACGCCACCAACGCCTCGGGGCAATGGGTTGCGCAGCGGCTGCACTCAAGCGGCGATATGCACGGCGCGCCCAGCCTGGCGCTCGATGCGCAAGATCACGTGCACATCTCTTACTACGACATCTCCTTCAGCGCATTGAAATACGCAACGAACAAATCCGGCTCATGGGTGATCGAAACCGTTGACGGGCAGAACGACTCCGCCGGTTTGTATTCGTCGCTGACCCTGGACGCCAACGATGCCGTGCACATCGTGTACTCCCGGTTCGTAACGAAATACACCTGCGAACTCACCCACGCCACGAACGCCTCCGGTCAGTGGGTGACGCAAGTCCTGCCGCTTGATCAATGGCAGCATCAAAAATGCGGGCTGGCCGTCGACGCCGCCGGGCATCTGCACCTGGCCTACACCCATGGTGATAGCGCCTGGCTGGCCTACGCCACCGATGCTTCCGGCCAATGGGAAGTCGAAGTCGTTGATAACGAAAGCGCCGCAGGTCAATATCCCTCTCTGCAATTGGACGCCCAGGAGCACGTGCACATCAGTCATCTACACGTCGTCAGCAGCTACGTAAGCGAACTGCGTTACTCGACGAACCAGACCGGCGGGTGGGTGACCGCAACCGTCGCCGGCGGCAGCGGATATTATAAGCAGGGTTACGGCAACGACCTGAAGTTGGACGCCGACGGTCACGCGCACATCAGCCACCTCGAGAATCACAACTACTACCTCAAGTACGCCACCAACGTCGACGACACCTGGATGAACTACGAAGTCGATACCGGCGACGCATACTGCATGCCCAGCCTCGTGCTTAACGGCGACGACGACGTGATTACCGACGTCTACGGCGGCGACAGCGAAAATTGGGGTATTTACCTGTTCGAAAACGCGACCGGTCCGTGGCTCGTCGATCTGTATATCGCCGATGCCCATCTTTGGAGCAACTCGCTGACGATGGATGCCGACGGCTACCTCCACCTGATCTTCAGCGAATGGCAGACCAAAAACCTGTTCTACGCCACCGATAAAAGCGGCGATTGGGTGATCGAAGAATTGACTTTCGCCGGCGAAGAATCGTTGACGCCGACGCTGGCCCTCGACGGCGACGGCTACGCGCACATCGCTTTTTGCGACGCCACCGAATACCTCAACGGCGAATTGATTTACGCCACCAACAGCAGCGGCGCGTGGGTCGCCTCGCTGGTCGACGACGAACGCGACGTCGGCTACTTCCCCTCGTTGATGCTAGCCGACGACGGCACGGTGCATATCACCTACATCGACGACGTGGTCAACCGCATCAAATATGCCTACGGCGCGCCCGACGCCTGGACGATACAGGAAGTGCCGACGGAAGACATCATCGATTACGGCTATTACTCCTTCATTCTCGACTCCGACGACGCCCTGCATCTGGTTTATCTCAGCGACGACATCCATTACGTCACCAACGCCGGCGGTTCCTGGCTCGAGCAAACCATCGCCGACTGCACCTACAGCTACTCGCCGCCCGCGCTGGCTATCGGCGCGAACGCGCATGTACACGTGCTGTTCCGCGAATACATCCCAGATAAATCGAGTTACGTGTTGTCGTACGCGACCAACGCCGGCGGCGATTGGACGACCCACATCATCGACGCCTACGGCCTTCATATCGGTTTGTATTACGCGCTTTACCTGGACGACAACGACATTGCCCACACGATCTACAGCGTCGATGAAGGTTTGTATTACGCGACTTTTCCGGTTGATTGAGGTCAGCGCCGCAGCGTGCCCAACGAATCGGTCGAGGTGATTTCGCCGTCCGATGATATCCAGCTCAATCGATCGGCGACTGCCGGCGGAATCGCGAAAATCAATTCAGCGTTGCGATCGGTTACGTCGCCCCACAGACTCATCCGTCCGTCGGCCGCGGCGATCTCGCGTCCGAGCCCGGCCAGCGCGTCGGCGTCGTCGCCGACGATCGGCCAGTGATCGAACAAGGTCAGGTAGATCGAGCCGGTGCCGTCGCGGTTGTCGACGATTTCGACGATGCGCCCCTGTTGCGGGAACTCGACCGTCGACGGCGTCTGCACTTCCCAGTAACCGCGCGCGGGATCCAGATCCGGCGCCGGGTGCGGCACGATTTTGTTGCGGTGATCGTGGCCGACCAGGTGCATAATGACGTTCGGGCAAGCGTGCACCAATTCCTCGAAGCGCCGCAGGCCGACGATGATTTCCTCTTCGTGGTGATGCGAGGCCAGCACGACCAGCACGTCGTCGGCCATCGCCTGCGCCAACTCGGCCTCCAGCCAATCCAACTGCCGCTTGCTCAGCCCGCCCTCGGAGACCAGGCAGATATCCGAGCTGTCGACCATCAGCACGCGCAGCGGCATTTCCGCGTCGGGCCAGTCGAGGCGGTACCAGCCGCCGTCGGCCGCGGTCGCTTCGCCGTCATTGTTGCGGTCAACAAAGCCGTGGCCGTGCTCGTGCATCAACGGAATCATGCCGGCGCGCGCGACGTAAACGCGGTCGGGGTCGGCGGTCACGTGCACGCCGTCGTCGCTTGCATCCAGCGGCGTGTCGTTGACCAGCGTCATCAAATCGAAGCGCGGATCAAGCTCTTGCCACCACGCGCCGCCCAGCAGCATCAGCACGTACAGATCGCGCCAGTCGACTTCCAGGCCGATCAGCCCGCAACCGATGTACAGCGACTCGCCCGGGTGGTTCAGCAGGTATTGCACGACGCCGGCCAGGCCGGGGATGTACCCCATGCGGGCCAGCCCGCCGGTGTAATCGTCGCGGGTGAAGCAACTGAGAAAGGTGTCGGGGTCGAAGCCGCCGTTGCCGAGCACGTCGTGGTTGCCAGGCGTGGTGTACCAGGGCAGCGGCCCGCCGTCGCCGTCGCGCAGGCCCTCGGCGAAAAAGTCGGCGTTGGAGTTGGGTTGACCGGGGCGGTCGAAGGCGTTGATGTTCTCGCCCTGCGTGTTGACCTGTTGCGCGCCGAAATCGCGTTCGCCGTAGTTGAAGCCGGACTCCGGATCGATGTCCCAATCGCCGCTGTCGGGGCGAACGACGCCCGCTTCGCCGGCGACCAGCCCGGCGCCGTCGAGCACGTCGAGCAAGGTGTACAACTCGTTGCGTTGCGCGTTGTCGGAAACGTCGCCCAGCACCAGCGCCAAATCGAAGGAGCGGCCGTAGTCGGCTTGAATGCGGTAGGCGGTGCGCACCATCGCGTTGAGAATCTGCGGCGTCAGGTCTTCCTGCGCGCGGAAAAAGGATTCGAAGATGCCGAAAAAGATTTCCCAGGATTTGTAAAAAGCCAACCGCGTCGGCGCTTCCTCGTCGGCGACGTGCTGGTCGGTCAGCGTCAGGAAATAGCCGATCGACAGCCGTTCGCCCCAGGACTCGCGCGAAACGTCGACGGCCAGATCGTTGCGCACCGTGTGCGGCTCGCCAGGCCCAAGCGTCAATTCGTAACCCTCGCCGCTTTCCACCGGCTGCAAAATCAGGTCAAGCGTCGTCGGCACCGGCGTCGGCGCTACCGTGTCGTCGTCATCGTCGTCCGGCGAAACGTCGTCATCGTCCGGCGTGGCATCATCGTCATCATCCGGTGTGGCGTCATCGTCCGGTACATTGTTGTCATCGTCATCATCGTCCGACGAATCACCGCCGCAAGACACCACGCTCAGCGCCATCAGCAACGCCAACACGACAAGAACAAAACGCACGGTTTGATCGAACACAGGCACCTCCCGATTGTGCCGATCCAGCATAACAGAGATGATCGCGCCGCACCAAACCGCAACGGTCGATAGACCGCCCGAACCGGAGTGTGCTATGAATTGTTGAACGATTGCCCATTACCAACGTCCCGGAGGGTTTATGAAAACGTACAAGTGGATGCTCTTTGTTTTGCTGATCGGTTGCCTGTCGCTTTCGTTGTTTGTCGCTTGCGGCGATGACGACGACGACGACGACGACGATGACGACGACGATGACAACGACGACGACGACAACGTCGGCGAATCCGGCTACATGAGCCAGTGCATCGCCATGCAGCAGCAATGCTGGGATCTGGATGCAACGACGGCCGAAGAGCTTTGCCAGAACTACCTCGACCTGGAACAGGCGTGCTCGGAAGGCGCGGCGCAGCGATTCATCGATTGCCTCGACGGCGACTGCGACAACTGGGAAGACTGCGCGACGGCCTGGGAAGACGAAATCAACTGTTGATCGCGGTTAACGCCGATGAAAATTCGCCACGGCTTTACGCTGATCGTCCTGCTGTTGGCCGCCGGCTGCTCGTCGCCCGGCGAAACGGTTGATCAATACCTCGGCTCGGTCTACCGCGGGCAATTCGATAATTCGTACCAATACATCTGCAACGCCGACCGGCAAAAAGTCGACCTCGATCAATACCGCGAACAAATGGAGCAGGCGCTGCCGGAGTTCGTCCGCTCGCTTTACAATCATTACGATTGGCAGATCACGTCGGTGGATATCCAGCAAACCAAGGCGACGGTCAAGGTACAATTCACGTACCCCAATTTCCCGAAGATGCTGGGCGAAATCTTCGGCAGCAACTGGCGTCGCGCTTACACCGACCCGGCCGCCGCCGAAATGGCCGACCGGCAATTGCGCACCCTCTACGCCGAGAAGCCGCCGCCCCTGCTCACCGCCGACCAGACCTACAAACTGGTCAAAGAAAACATGCAGTGGCTGCTGTTTTTCGACTGGGCGGCGAAGCAGGAAGAATAAAGCTTTTCTTTTACTCTATTTTATGCTTTGATAAATTCCATCGCAGGCCTTCGCTTTTTAGGAGGGTTGCGATGTCTTTTTTAAAAACCTTGGTTGTTTGTTTTCTGGCACTGTCTTTTTTCACCTGCGCCGCCGGTTGTTTCGACGACGACGATAACGACGACGCCACGCCGGTCGACGACGACACCACGCCGCTCGACGACGACACCGCCGATGATGACGCCTCGCCCGATGACGACATCACTCCCGATGACGACGTGACTCCCGACGATGACACCACACCGATCGATGATGACACCACTCCGGTCGATGATGACACCACACCGGTCGATGACGACACCACGCCGGTCGACGACGATACCACGCCGGTCGACGACGACACCACGCCGGTCGACGACGACACCACGCCCGACGACGACACGATGGCCGACGACGACACCGCCGATGACGACACCGCACCCGGCGAAGGGTGGATCGTCACCTACGATCACCCGGCGCATGATATCGACGAAGCCAAAGCCGTTTTCGTCGATGCGGCGGGCAACGTTTTCGTTACCGTTACCTCCTGTACGCACGCCTTGTCCTCCACCTGCATTTACAGCGACATCTTCGTTTACAAATACACCGCCGCCGGCGACCTCGTGTGGTCGGCGCAGTTCGACGGGCCGATCCACGGACGCGACGAAAGCTACGACCTAACCCTCGACAACGCGGGCAACGTCATCGTTGTCGGCGACACGCAGGAAAGCCGGGGCACCTACGCCTACGAACGCGAGCCGCTGGTGCTGAAGTACGACCCCGACGGCACGCTGCTGTGGACGGCGACCGTCACCGACACCATTGACGGTTTCAACTACTTTTACGCCGTGGCGGTCGACGCCGATAACAACATCTACGCCGCCGGCAAATTTTTCTACGACTACCTGCTAGTCAAATACGATCCCGACGGCGCCGAGCAGTGGCGGATGATTTATCAGGGGCCGCCACACGAATTGGATTACGCGGTCGATGTGGCCGTCGACGGCGACGGCGACGTGGTGGTCACCGGTCTTTCTTGCGGCGAATACGATTATTTCGAAGAGGAGTGCATTCGCTACGACTACGCCACGCTCAAACTCGATGACCAGGGCGTCGAGCAGTGGGAAGCGCGCTACGAAGGATCCGACGCCTGGGTCGAAGTGGACAAACTGGCCCTCGACGGCGACGGTAACGTTACCGTTTTCGGCACCGATGGCGCGGTCCATTACAACGCCGACGGCGTCGAACAATGGACGATGACGACCAGCTATTACGGTGACATCGCCGCCGACGCGGCCGGCAACGTCTACATAACCGGGTTTGTTTCCACCGACGGCGTCGGCTGCTTCACCGGCAAGTACGACGAAGACGGGCAGGAACTCTGGACCGCGACCTACAGCGGACCTACCGAGTACGATATAGGCGAAGTGATCGACGTCAACACCGCGGGCGATGTCTTCGTCGCCGGGACGACCGAAGTCGAATACGACCTCGAACACCTGCTGGCTTTGCAATACAACGACCTCGGGCAGCAGCAGTGGGTCGACGTCTACGACGGTGGCGATCAGTCTCCCTGGTATTACACCGGCATCGACGCCAACGACGCCGGGCAGACCGCCGCCATCCTCCTCACCTGGGACGACGTCAGCACCAATGCGATGACGCTGTTTTACGACAGCGACGGCGAAACCGCCTGGACCAAAACCTACGATAACGTCGTCGACAACATGGACACGGTCACCGACCTGGAAATCGACCCCGACGGCAATACGCTGCTGCTGGCCTATTCCTATCACCTTGACCGGGAGTTCCTTCTCGCTAAATACAATCCCGCCGGCGAACGGCTCTGGATCATTCGTTACGCCGATCCGGAAGGCTACAGCGCCTGGGCCGGCGACATCGAAATCGACTCGGACGGCAACATTATCATCGCCGGCAACTGCGACCATTGGTCGACCAGCCATGACCTTCTTACGCTCAAATACAGCCCCGCCGGCAAACTGATCTGGACGCAGCGCTACCACTATCGCCTTGACGACGTGCCGTACGACCTGGTGTTGGACGACGCGGACAACATTTTCGTCGCCGGCTACTCGCACCCGGACAGCGGGCCGGCCGACGCGATCGTCATCAAGTACAACGCCGACGGCGTCGAACAATGGGTCGCGCGATATGCCGGGCCGGACGGCCACTGGGATCAATTCGACGAAATTGCACTCGACGCGGAAGGCAATGTCATCGCCGCCGGCTTCATCGTTAACGACGAAACCGGCAAAGACATCTTCGTCGTCAAGTATTCGCCGAGCGGCGAGTTGATCTGGGAAGCGGAATTTTCCCTGACTACCCATTATGATAAGGTCAACGACATGGTCGTCGGCCCCGCCGGCAACATCTACCTCACCGGCTACAGCGACCAAGAAGACGAGAATAACAACATGATCACGCTCAAGTTCAGCGCCGACGGAGAATTGCTGTGGTCCGACGTGTACAACGCGTTAGGTCTGAATACCTACGAAACCGGTTACCAATTGCGGCTCGACGGCCGCGGGCGCCTGTACGCAATCGGGCGTCATTATTCGACCGACCACGCCTACGCTATGTTGATCAAGTACGACCTACACGGACAGCGCCTTTGGGTACGAACTTACGATGACGCCTACTTCCACGACATCACGCTCGATGCCGACGGACACGTGTTGATTTCCGGCGAAGTGCGCGACGAAGAGGAAAACGAGCCCATGATGCTGTTCAAATACACGCCTGCGGGCAACTTGTCTTGGGCGATAATCTACGAAGAAGACGAGCACGCCCGATACGACGGCGTACACGTGCGGATCGATGACAGCGGCGACGTCTACCTGGCCGGCAACGCCTGCCTCTACGGCAACAACATCTGCGACGTGGCACTGATCAAATACGTCTGGCCTTAACGCCGGGTCAGCGTTTCCTTGCCGTTTTTCGCGTTGCCCGGCATTGCCCAGACGCCGGTCAGCTTCTTGCCGTCTACCTTGTACACGACCACGCCGTACCAGCTCTTTTTCGCATCGGTGTAGCCAACGCTGAAGGTGTCGCCCTGCAAAATGCCGATGCCGAGGTAAACCTGCGTGCCGATGTTCCAGGTGACGTTGTAGTTGTCGCCGTTGCGCGCGATGGTCACCGTGCCGCGGTACTGCCCCGAGCCGCCGGGGTTGCTGCCGACGCAGTCATAAACGCCTTCGAGGCCTTCGGCCGCGAACACCGCCGGCGCCAGCAACGCGCAAGCGATCAACAAAATAAGAATCCGTTTCATGATTCCCTCCCGCAATTGAATGGTAGCGCAATCATGCTAACAAAATACGACAATTGCCGCACGGATTTGGTTGCAGACTACTTCGCGTACCAACGGCGAAGGCGGTACCAGAGGCGGTCAAGCAGTTTTTCCAGCCAGGGTCGGTGCTTCCACTTGGTGCGGTCGATCGTTTTCGACTCGGCGATGTAGCCGCGAATGACCTCGACGGTGTGTTCGATCAACGGCCGGTGCACCAACCCGGCGTTGATTTCGAGGCAGGAAAACATGCTGATCGGATCGAGGTTGGCCGAGCCGAGCGTCATCCAATCGTCGTCGACCACCGCCACTTTGACGTGCAGCATCGGTCCTTGATGCAAGTGAATTTTGATGCCGTCACGCAACAGGCGACCGTACAGATGCCGCGCCGCGAAATCGACCGCGGCGATATCGGAGTCTTCCGGCGTCACCACCTCGACGCTGACGCCGCGCCGCGCCGCTTTGCGCAACTCCTTGCGCAGTCGCTTGTCGGGGAAGAAATAGCCGTGCGCCAGCAGAATGCGGCTGCGGGCGCGTTTGATCGCCGCCAGGTAATACCGCTTGACCGGGCTGTAGTAATCGCCGGCGAAGTTGTCGAGGATGACGATGTCGTCGCGCCGCCGGATCTTTCGCCAGGGCGCGGTGAAGAATTTGCGGTAGCGCCCGCTCCACACCGCCTCGTGGCTGGCGCGCAGACACTGAACGACCGGCCCGGCCATCCGCAACGACATATCGCGCCAGTCGCGGTAACGCCCCGACAGGTTCATTCCGCCCAGGTGGCCGACGCGGCGGTCGATCACCGTCAGCTTGCGGTGGTTGCGGCGGCGCAGCGGCAGGCCCGGCTTGTACCACTTGCTCCAGGGTTCGAGCGGATTGTAGACGCGAAACTCGACGCCCGCCGCTTCGATTTCGCGGAAGAACGCGCTCGGCACCGTTTCGCAACCGAGGCCGTCAACCATCAGCCGCACGGAAACGCCCCGCCCGGCCGCGCGCATCAACGCGTCGGCGACTTCGCGCCCCTCGCCATCGGGCTCGAAGATGTACATCTCCATCACGATTTCGTTTTGCGCGGCGTCGATGTCGGCGATCAACTGTGCCGCCCAGGCGGGCAATTCGGTAAACAGCGACAGCTCGTTTCCGGAAGCGGCGGTGAAATCGGCGCGCGGCGGAATCGCGGCGGTCATGACTTTTCGGTTTCGGCGGCCTTTTTCTTTTTCGGCGGACCGAACATCAATTGCTCGATCTGCTCCGGCCGCAGCTTGACGAAAATGTTGTACTTGCGTTCGGCTTCGATCGTCGTTTGCGGACCGTGTCCCGGATGCAGGTGAATGTCGTCGGAGAGCACGAACAGTTTGTCGCGGATCGACGCGACCAGTTGATCGTAATCGCCGCCCTTCAGATCGGAGCGACCGATCGACCCGGCGAATAGCGCGTCGCCGGTGAAGATGTGCTTTTTGTAGCGCAGACAGATGCCTCCCGGCGAGTGCCCCGGCGTGTGAATCACCTCGAAGCGCAGGCTGCCGACTTCGATCACGTCGCCTTCGTCGAGTGCGCGGTCCGGCGGCGGGCTGAGCTTGCCGCGTCCGCGAAACAGCAGCGAGGGCAGCGAAAAACGGTCGAGCCGCTCGGCCTCGGCGCGGTGAATCATCAGCGGTGCGTTGGTCAGCCGTTTGGCTTCGCGGTTGCGGTTGGCGTGGTCGTAGTGCGCGTGAGTGTTGACGACGGCGACGACCTCGGCCCCGCTGTCGCAGATCATCCGTTCGATCGGCGCCCACTTGCCGGCGGGGTCGATCAGCATCGCTTTGCCGGTCAACTCATCGGCGACCAGGTAGGTGTTGGTCTTGAAAAAACCGCTCTCGATAACCTCGATGCGCACGC
>Ga0272444_10002889_pt1 | contig 15714 bp, 14 predicted proteins | sample SSMForm13_FD_201033 | JGI IMG/M metagenome (GOLD analysis project Ga0272444, IMG submission 201033) | Marine sediment archaeal communities from Little Sippewissett salt marsh, Falmouth, MA, United States - SSM-Form-13 | ecosystem: Environmental > Aquatic > Marine > Wetlands > Sediment ...
GATCTGGAGTAGAGGTGGCTACCATGGATAAACCAATATTTATAAAGGCAGGAAAGAGCGAGAAGGAGATCAAAGCAAGTAAAAGAAAGTTCCAGCTTCGAATAAAGACCGATCACATGGAGGTCGTCGTAACGGAGATCGAGCCTGTAAAAGGATTTGGAAAAACTTACAGCCATCCAGGTGAGGAGATCCACATGATAATCAAAGGAAAGGTAGAGTTCGTTGTCGACGATATGAGTTACATTATGGAGCAAGGAGACTGGCTCTGGCACCCTTCAAGACTCCCACATCATGCACGGAACCTGGGCAAATCAACTGCAAAGTACATAACCATTGGGGTCCCACCCACATTTATGTAGGGCCCTGTACCCTACCGGACTTACAGTGGAGACATGCAATTATTCGCATAGTTGCAACCTCATAGTTTGATTTCGCACCAAATCTTTAATATTCTACCGTTCATAGAAAAAAACGTGCAATTGAATCCTCAACCACCTCGCTTGAAACAGTTAGAAATTGAGACCCCTAAAACCCAAAATGTTTTAATAATAAATGAGATTACCTGCCGGCTCTGTTCAACATGTTGGGTAGGTGCTTTGGAGACTAAAAAATGTCTACAACCTCTAAGAAGCGCAAAGAGATAAAAATACTCGAAAAATCCGACGGGAAACTCGCCGATGAAATTCTTGAACTATCAGGGGAGAACGTGTACGGATGTTATCAATGCGGTACCTGTTCATCAGGCTGTCCTTTCATCGAGGAAATGGACCTGACCCCGGATGAGGTAATCAGATTTGCAGTCCTTGACAAGAAGGAAGTCCTTGAATCAAAGACCATATGGTTGTGCGCATCTTGCTACACCTGCGCTGAAAGATGTCCCAGAGACCTCAATATCACGAAGATCATGGAGGCCCTGAGGCAGATCCTTCTCAGGAAGAACATCGACGAGACCCAGATCACAGAGCTCACAGATGAGGAAAAGAAGAAGATCCCACAGCTGGCCTTCGTATGCCTCTTCAGAAAGAACATAGGTTGAATGAACAATGGAACTACTGTACTATCCTGGATGTACCTTGAAGACATCGGCGAAGAACTTGGAGACCTCAGCCATGGCAATAACCGAGGCCCTTGGTCACAAATTGATCGAGATGGAGAAATGGAACTGCTGTGGTGTGGTTGCATCCCTTACATCGGATGATCTCATGCATCACCTTGCGTCAATACGGAACCTGATTCATGTTCAAGACGAGGGGGAGGACAAGGTCGTTGTGCTCTGCGACATGTGCACAAATACTCTCAAGCAGACGAACCTGAGGGTGACAGAAAGCCAGGATGACCTTGAAACCCTGAACGAGTTCATGGACAAGGAGAATGAATACAAGGGTAATGTGACGGTCATACATTTCCTTGAATTCCTAAGGGATGAAGTTGGCTTCGATGTCATTAAGAAAAAGGTGAAGAGGCCTTTGAAGGGCCTGAGGATCATGCCTTACTATGGCTGTATGCTTTTACGTCCAGCTGAGGTTGCCATTGATGACCCTGAAGAGCCAAGGATCCTGGCAGACCTCATTAAGGCTCTTGGAGGGGAAGTTGTCGACACCCCCTACAAGATTGAATGCTGCGGTTCCTATCACACAATTGACCAGAAAGATGTCACCTCAAAGCGAGCTGGTAAAATATCTACTTTCGGTGTGGACAGAGGAGCCGATTGTATAATGCTCTCCTGCCCCCTCTGCAAGTACAATCTCGATACACGGGGCAAGGAGGCCGAATCACTTATTGATGGGTATCACCAGATACCTGTCTTCTATTACACTCAATTAATAGCTTTGGCCCTTGGATTGGACATGGAGCCATTGGATCTGGAGGGTCATGCAGTTGATCCGATTAAGATACTCAAGGAAAGGGGGATAGTATAATCTATCGCAAAGGTGGTTAAATGAGCGAGAACAACAATATTGAAGCGTCCCAACAGGAGACCAATGATGACGAGATCAAGTCAGGTTTCTATGAGATATATGTGATGGGCAAGAGGTACAAGGTGCCCATTGGAATGACGATTATGAAGGCCATCGAGTATGCTGGTTATCAGTTCATCAGGAGCTGTGGTTGCAGGGCTGGTTTCTGCGGGGCCTGCTCGACTGTCTACAGGAAGGAGGACGAGCAGAAGCTCAACTTCGCTCTAGCATGCCAGACATTGGTTGAGGACGGCATGTATCTTGTACAGATACCCTTCGTACCAGCTTCAAAGGCAAAGTACGATATTGACGAGCTGAAACCAGAGGAGAACACTATCCTTTCCATATATCCCGAAATAGCCAGGTGCGTCTCCTGCAATACATGCACAAAATCATGCCCCCAGGATATCGATGTAATGATGTACATACAGAACGCACTTCGGGGCAATATTCAGAAGGCGGCCGAGCTCTCGTTTGACTGCATCCAGTGCGGCATGTGTGCAATGAGATGCCCGGCAGATATTAAGCATTATCATGTAGGCCAGCTTGCAAGAAGGTTGTGCGGAAAATACCTTGACGAAAAATCAGAGAACCTGAAGGTCAGGCTCCAGGAGGTCCTAGACGGCAAGTACGACAAGGAGATCGAGGAGCTCATGACAATGGACCCAGACAAGGTCATTGAGAAGTACAAAAGCAGGTCAATAGAGGCCGCTGAGGAAGGTAAAGCCTAGGGGGTGTGAAGAAATGAAGATAATCGAAGGATATCCGGATTACATGTACGAATCCATCAAGAAGGTCGAGGAGACGCGACCAAGCAGGGTCGGTGTCATACCGAAAGGCATGACTCTACAGGAGAGGGAAGAGGTGCTCACCAAATTCCACCCTGACTTCATGGATGGGACAAGAAGAGAGGTCAGGTTCGGACCCAACAAGGGCGAGCTGATATACAAGGGCATCGTTGACCTGCTTGAGGCAAGACCCCTGATAGACCCCAAGAAGGTGGACCTCGACAAGGTAGACTATGACGTTGACGTCCTTATTGTGGGTGGCGGAGGTGCAGGAACAGTCGCAGCCCTCTTTGCCCACGGGTCAGGGGTTCCCGTAGATAGGATACTAATCACCACAAAGCTCAGGCATGGAGATGCAAACTCGATGATGGCACAGGGCGGCATCCAATCCGCAGACAGGCCAGAGGACAGCCCATCACTTCACTACCTGGACATATATGGTGGTGGACATTTCACGAACAACCCAAAACTTGCCAAGGCCCTTGCCCTAGATTCCCTGAAGATAATGAAATGGCACGAGGACCTGGGTGTCATGTACGATAGGGAAGATGATGGTAACTTCCTCGAGCTATCTGGCGGAGGTACCTGCAGGAACAGGCTCCACTGTGCCAAAGATTACACAGGTATGGAGATAATGAGGAACATCAGGGACCAGGCAAGGAACCTGGAAATACCAGTACTGGAGTTTGCCCCTGTAATAGAGTTCATAATGGATGATTCAGGAACCGTATCCGGTGCCGTCGTGCTGAACATGGAGACTCAGGATTACTGCATCATAAAAGCAAAAGCCGTTATTCTTGCAACAGGCGGTGATGGAAGGCTCCATCTTGAAGACTATGCCACAACCAACCATTACGGGGCAACCGGAGATGGACTTATCATGTCCTATCATGTGGGTGCCAACCTCAGGGACCTTGATACAATGCAGATCCACCCCACGGGGGCAGCCTATCCGGAAGCCATAGTTGGTTTCCTCTGCACAGAAAAAATACGAGGACTTGGCGGTCAGCCAGTGAACAAGGATGGAGAGCTGTTCGTGTTCCCATTAGAACCAAGGGACGTGGAGTCCGCTTCGTTCATAAGGGAGTGCAGGGAGCGCAAGAAGGGCCTTGTAACCCCAACTGGAATGCCAGGTGTTTGGCTGGACACGCCAATGATAGACGTGATCCATGGTGAAGGGACCATCGAGAAGAACCTTGCAGCAATGGTGCGTCAATTCAAGAGGGTCGGCATAGACATGGTAAAGAACCCGATCTTTGTGTACCCCACCCTCCACTACCAGAATGGCGGTGTTGAAATAAACGAGAACTGCGAGACCGCGGTTCCTGGCCTATTCGCAGCGGGTGAGGTGTCAGGAGGAGTGCACGGAAAGAACAGGTTGATGGGCAACTCTCTACTTGACTACAACGTGTTCGGCAGAAGAGCGGGTATCAATGTAGCAGAGTACATTACAAAACGCACGGTCGGCAAGCTGACACTGTCACATGTAGACAAATACAACAAGACACTGGATGATCTTGGCATTGATACCAAGAGAAGGGCACCAATTATCCTACCAGAGTACAGGGGAAAGGAAGCTTTGGCCAGGGCCCTTGATATATTGTAAGGAATGATGGATATGTTCACTGTAATCGAAGATTGGTGCAAGGGTTGCAACATCTGCATCACCAGATGTCCTGTCAAGGCATTGGAGGAATCCACGAAGATTAACAAGCGTGGTGTCTATCCACCAAAACTGAAGGACGAGAATGAGTGTAACTTCTGCAGGTTGTGCGAGCTGCTCTGTCCCGATTTCGCAATTACGATCACACCAGATCCAGAAGAAAAAACAAAAGAACAGAAATCAAAGCTCATAATTGGAGGTATTACCAATGAAGTATGAACGAGACCCCGAGAGAATAAGAAGGGTGCTGGGGGATAAGGTGCAATTCATCCAGGGAGACATGGCCGTAGCCTATGGTGGCTTATTGGCAGGTGTGTCTTTCTTTGGTGGGTATCCGATCACGCCTGCATCTGAGGTCGCTGAGGGCATTGCCAGGATGCTTCCCAGGGTAAAGGGTACATTCATCCAGATGGAGGATGAGATAGGAAGCATTGCTGCAGTCATTGGTGCTGCATGGGGTGGTGCCAAGGCAATGACAGCTACCTCAGGCCCAGGTTTCTCCCTGATGATGGAGAACTACGGGTACGCCATAATGACAGAGACCCCCTGTGTGATCGCGAACATCCAGAGAACTGGGCCTTCCACGGGCCAACCCACGCTTGGAGCCCAAGGAGACATGATGCAGGTGAGGTGGGGCTCCCATGGTGACATGGAAGCCATAGCCCTTGCTCCTAGCAATGTTCAGGAATGCATGGATTTCACTATCGAGTGCTTCAACCTTGCAGAAAAGTACAGGCATCCAGTATGCCTCATGGCAGATGGTGAAGTTGGCCACCTTAGGGAAAAGGTAATCATCCCTGATGAGGATGAGATGAACCTAATTGAGAGGGTGCCAGCCACCATCGACAAGGACAAGTTCATACCTTTTACGAATTCACAGACCAGGGACAGCAAAGTTCCAGATTTTCCCACCTTTGGAACAGGGTACAGGTCCTATGTGACCGGCTTGACCCACAACATCCAGGGTTTTCCTGCAACTGACAAACAGAAGGACCACGAGGAGCTCATTAAAAGGATAGTTACCAAGATATCGGATGACAGGGAAGAGCTCACGGACGTCGAGAAGCTGGAGCTGGATGATGCTGAGATAGCTTTCGTCACCTATGGTACATCTGCCAGGCCTGCAGAGACAGCTATGTACATGGCAAGGGAGAAAGGATTAAAGGTAGGCCTGCTCAGAATGAAAGTTGTGTGGCCCTTCCCAAGGAAGGAGATAATAGAGCTGTCAAAGAAAGTCAGGAAGATCATAGTTCCTGAGATGAACCTGGGTCAGATGGTCCACACCATCAGAGAATATGCCGTTGATGACTGCGAGGTGGTCTCGGCCCCCAAGGTCGGTGGTGAGATGCACCTTCCAATTGAGGCCTACAAGTACCTGGAGGGAGAGAAGTGACAGAGATGAAAGACGCGGACAAGCTGCGTGAGAAGTACCTTCGCGACGGCATGCTTCCGACAATATTCTGCAATGGCTGCGGGCATGGTGTTGCAATAGATTACACATTCTGGGCTATAGAAGACCTTGGATTGGACATGGATAAGGTTTCTTTCGTATCAGGTATTGGCTGCTCATCAAGGATTCCTGGCTACATCAATGCCGATGGGCTCCATACCACCCACGGCAGGGCCCTGGCATTTGCAACTGGCATCAAGGCAGCGAACCCAGAACTGGATGTGATCATATTCACCGGCGATGGGGACTGTACGGGTATCGGAGGCAACCACTTCATCCACGCTGCAAGGAGGAACATAGACATGACCGTGATACTCCTCAATAATTTTATTTACGGCATGACAGGAGGCCAAATGGCCCCTACAGCGCCCAAAGGGAGCATAGCTACCACATCCCCTTACGGCAACATCGAGGGTGCCTTCAACATCTGCGAGCTTGCCAAGGCACTGGGAGCGGCATATGTTGCAAGGTGGCCAGTATTCTATCCTTATCAACCCATCAAATCAATAAAGCAGGGCATTCAGACAAGGGGCTTTTCACTAATAGAGCTGCTGTCGCCATGCCCAACTGCATACGGCAGGAGAAACAAGCTCGGCAAGATTGACAAACTCTGGGACTGGTACGAGAACAACACAATACTCATAGAGGAATATGAGAAGAGAATGAACTATGGTACAGAAGAGGAGAAGAAAGGAATAAACGAGCTTATTCAGATAGGTGTGTTCCAGGAGACACAGAAATCTGGCTTCTTCGAGGAGTACGATAAGCTGGTCGAACGCCTCATTGCACAGGATGATGCAAAACTAAGGCAAAAGGAGGGGGCGAAATGAAAAGAGAGATAAGGATCGCCGGTTTTGGCGGTCAAGGGGTCATACTTGCTGGTTTCATATTTGGTAAGGCATCTTGTGTGTTCTCAGATTACAATGCCGTTCAAAGTCAATCATATGGACCAGAGGCCAGAGGTGGCGCTGCAAGATCCGAGGTCATCATATCTGATGAGAAGATCGGCTATCCGAGGCCCACAAGCGTTGACCTTTTCGTTGCAATGGCCCAGGAGGCCTTTGACACATACAGGAAGGACATCAGAGAGGACACCATGATAATAATCGATCCTGACTTGATACCCAACCATGATATCGGAAGGCCATTATTCAAGGTCAGGGCCCAGAAGATAGCAGAGGACCTGGGTAACAAGATCGTCACCAACATCGCTATGGTGGGTGCGGTCACAGGCATCTACGACTTATTTGACGAGGAGGCGGTGAAGAAGGCCGTCATAGACAGTGTGCCCAAACGGTTCACTGATCTGAACATCAATGCCTTTGAAAAAGGACTCGAGGCTGGTAAGAATGCCAAACCAGAATGAATTGAATAGGGAGGTCATATCCCAATATTATGAGGACGTACCCCTGGAGGATGACTACCTCATCCTCCAGCCAGAGATAGTCAAACTGGAAGACCAGGCACAGCTTGATGCAAGCGTCAAACTGGTTGCGGAGATGGCCATAAGGAAGAAAAAGAAGACCATATCAGGTGACGTGCTCATAGTCGGAGCTGGCATATCTGGAATGCAAGCGGCCCTGGACATAGCTGACAAGGGCTACAAGGTCATACTCATAGAGAAATCATCCACGATAGGCGGGAACATGGTCAAGCTAGACAAAACCTTCCCTACAAACGACTGCTCTATCTGCACATCCGCACCGAAGATGGTGGAGGTATCCAGGCATCCGAACATCGAGCTGCTCACATATGCTGAGCTCGCCAGTGTCGAAGGCGAGGCAGGGGACTTTACAGCACATGTCTACAGGAAGAGCAAGTACGTTGACCCAGACAAATGCACAGGCTGCGATGATTGTGCAGAGGTCTGTCCTGTGGAGGTGATAAGTCCCTTTGACGAGAAGCTGGCAAAGAGGAAGGCCATATACATCGAGTTCCCCCAGGCCGTGCCCATCGTTTACACAATAGATTATGAGAACTGTGTGGGCTGCGGCAACTGCGAGAGGGTTTGCGAGCCAGAAGCAATATCATTCCTTGAAAAATCAGAGGACATAGAGGTACAGGTTGGCAGCATCATCGTTGCCTCAGGCTACGAGCTGTTCGAACCATTGGAGATGAGGCGTGAATACGGCTACGGCAAGTACGCTAACGTTATAACCGCAATGCAGTTCGAGAGGCTGCTATCATCCTTTGGTCCCACAGAGGGCAAGGTGAAGCGCCCATCCGATGCCGAGAAGCCAAAATCGGTTGCATGGATCCAATGCGTGGGTTCGAGGAGCAAGCAGCTGGGCTTCCCGTACTGCTCAAGGGTATGCTGCATGTACGCAACCAAGGAGGCCTCCATAATAAAAGAGTCCGAGCCAGACACGGATGTTACCATATTCTACATGGACCTGAGGGCTTATGGCAAGGATTTCCAACAGTATTACGACAAGGCTAAGGACATGGGTGTCCAGTATATTCGAGGCAGACCATCCTCAGTCTACGAGAACGAGGACAAGAGCATCACGATAAGGTACTTTGACACGATCACCAGGGAGGCAAAAGAGAAGACAGTCGACCTGCTTGTATTATCAACAGCTATCATTCCCTCCAAGGAGAACAAGAGGCTTGGTGAGATCATCGGCATAGAGGTTGACGAAAATGGGTTCTTCATGGCCCAGTCCATACTTGATAACCCTGTCAAGACAACCAAGGAGGGCATATACCTTGCAGGCTGCAACCAAGGGCCCAAAGATATTCCAGATAGCGTTTCAATGGCAAGTGGTGCAGCGGCCAGGAGCATCAAGCACATAGTTGACAGGGATAAGGTCAAACCTACCCCCCTGCCACCCGAGAAGGAGGTCAAGGGAGAGAAGCCAAGGATAGGAGTGTTCGTTTGCCACTGCGGCAAGAACATACATGGCTTCCTTGACACAGAGGAGGTAGCAAAATATGCGGCCACTCTCCCCAACGTGGAATATGCGACAGATATAATGTTCGCTTGCTCCGAGGATACCCAGAAGGATATGAGGGAAAAGATCAAGGAGATGGGACTCAACAGGGTCATAGTCGCTGCCTGCTCTCCGGTCACACATGGCGGCTTGTTCCAGGACACACTGGTCGAGGCATCATTGAACAAGTACCTGTTCGAGTTCGCCAACATCAGGCAGCACTGCTCGTGGGTCCACTCCCATGACAGGGAGATGGCCACACAGAAAGCAAAGGACCTTGTACGCATGGCAGTTGCCAAATCAAGACTGCTCGAACCCCTGACCCAAGAGGAAGTTTCTGTCACACCAGCAGTGCTAATCGTTGGGGGTGGGCTTGCAGGAATGAGAGCGGCCCTGGCTCTTGCAGACATGAAGATCAAATCCTTCATCGTTGAGAAGGAAAAAACGCTTGGAGGCATGCTCAACAAGCTGTATTCCATGTTCCCCACCGACATCAAGGGAAGCGAGATAATAGACCCACTTGTGGAGAAGGTCAATGCCTCCGAGTACATCACAGTGTTCACCGGTACTACTCTGGAAGGCGTTGAAGGATTCATCGGCAACTTCAAGGGAAATCTCAAAACCCAGAAAGGAGACGAGGAGGTCGAGTTCGGCACGGTGATCATAGCTTCCGGATTCCATGAGATAGACCTGACAGGCAAGTTCGGGTACGGCGCCTCGCCAAAGGTCATGACCCAGACGGAACTTGAAGGCCTGATAAAAGAGGACAAGGTACCCAAGCTGAAGAACGTGGTTATGATTAACTGTGCAGGTGCAATGAATGAAGAAAGACCCTACTGCTGCCGTATCGGTTGCGGTGTTTCCATCAAGAATGCCCGCATACTCAAAGAGAAATACCCAAAAGCAGACATCCACATCCTCTACAGGGACATCAGGGTCTTTGGGAAGGACGAGGAGGAATATTTCTCCAGGGTCATCGAGGATATGGGTGTGAAGATCGTCAGGTATTCACCCGAAAACATGCCGGAGGTCGAGCTTGATGACGAGGGAAATGCCGTTGTCAAGATCCATGATCAAATATATGGGGACGATCTTGTCCTGCCTGCAGATATTGTAGTGCTCACTGCCCAGACAGAGGGAAGCAGCACCACTGATGACCTTGTCGAAATGTTCAAGGTCCCGTCAGGACCAGGCAAGTTCCTTATCGAGGCCCATGCCAAGATAAGACCACTCGACTTTGCCACCGATGGCGTCTACATATGTGGTTCGGCCCACTTCCCAAAGAACCTAGCAGATACCATTGCCCAGGCAGAGGGAGCCGCCTCCAGGGCAGCCATCCCAATAATGAAGGGCAAGCTCGTGCTGGAGGGCATAACATCCATTGTCAACGAGGATCTATGCAGCGGTTGCGGCTTATGTGTGTCAGCATGCCCCTTCTCAGCAATAGACCTCGTTGAAGGCAAGGCAAAGGTCAACGAGGCCCTGTGCAAGGGCTGCGGTCTCTGCACCGCCACCTGTAGATCAGGTGCCATACAGCAGAAGGGCTTTACCGATCATCAAATACTATCTCAGATCAAAGGTTCAATGCACGAGGTGTTCTAGAATGGCCGACTGGGAGCCCAAGATAATAGGATTTCTATGCAATTGGTGCAGCTACACAGGAGCAGACCTTGCTGGCACGTCAAGACTCCAATACCCTTCCAACATCAGGATAATCAAGGTAATGTGCTCCGGAAGGGTCAATCCCCAGTTCGTGCTCAAGGCATTCCAGGAAGGAGCGGATGGCGTGCTTGTCTCAGGCTGCCACCCTGGTGACTGCCATTATATTGAAGGGAATTACTATGCAAGACGAAAGCTCACACTTCTCAAGGACCTATTGGAGTTCATGGGCGTTGATCCTGAACGCTTTCAGGTATCCTGGGTCTCGGCTTCGGAAGGCCATAAGTTCGCAGAGGTCGTCACCAAGTTCACGGAGCAGATCAAGACCCTTGGTCCCCAGACAAAGCTGGATGGAGGCGATGGAGAATGACCGACATGAAGGCCTTGACAGACCAGATAAGGTCCACTGCCAGGGAATGGCTTGAGAAGGGTGAGGTCAAGTATATCATAGGTTATGAAAAGGACCCTAACAGCCCCATTGCCAGGCCTGTATTCATTCATGAACCAAAAGACGTTGATAGGCTCATTATCGACCTAACATGCGTCAATAATCTCACCAGGTTCCTCGTGGACGAGATGAAGAATAAGCCAAAACGCGGTGAGGAACCTGATCTCCGCCCGATTGGCATAGTTGTCAAACCTTGCGACTCCAAAACCATAGTCGAGCTTGTAAAGGAAAAGATCGTACCCAGGGACAGGGTAAAAATCATTGGTGTCGTGAGCCCAAGCACCATCGACCCCAAGAAACTGAACATGGCCTTGAAGAATATCCCACAGAATAAGAGAAAAGATGTCAAGTTAAAGGAGAATGGAAATGATTTCATCCTTGAGTACGATGGTGAGAGCAGCTCCATCCCTCAGGACGACCTGCTGGCAGACAAGTGCAAGGTCTGTGTGGTCCACACTCCAGTGATATCGGATATTACTATTGGCGAGGGCGAGAAGGATTGGAAGAAGGACAATTTCGAGGACATCAAGGATATCGAGGACATGTCCCCTGATGAGAGATGGGAGTTCTGGAAGAGGCAGCTGGACCGTTGTGTCCGATGCTATGCCTGCAGGGAGGCCTGCCCGTTATGCTACTGCGAGGAGTGTGTCTTCGACAGGGAAAAACCCTACAGATGGAACGAAAGGACCGTTGGCCTCAAAGAGAACGCCTTTTACCACCTTGTAAGGGCAATGCACCTTGCAGGAAGGTGTGTTGACTGCGGCGAATGCGAAAGGGTATGCCCAATGGACATACCGATCAGAAAGATCAATAGGTACCTTATCAAGCGTGCAAGGGAGCGTTTCAACGTCTTTCCAGGCATAAATGTCGAAGAAGACCCCATGTTCGGCAGCTATGATGTGGATGACCCAGGAGAGGATATTTGGTAGGAGGGTTAAGAATGGCAAAGCTCATTAGCAAGGATAAACTGGACGACCTTCTTTCAAGGCTCAAAGAGCAAGAAAAATATGAGGTATTCGCCCCTGTGGAGGTTGATGGGGTCACGCTATATCAACATATCAACAAGGTACCCTCATTGGAATTCACCAATTCGAATAAACCACCAAAGGACCTATTCTTCCCCCAGACGGAAACGATGTTCCAATTGGAAAGGGATGACAAGGTCTTTGTAGGGACCAAGGATATCGAAACCTCTTCAGATCCTATTCTCGTTCTAGGCATGAGACCCTGCGATTCAAGGGCCATGCTCATTCTCGACAAGCTCTTCTATTGGGATTATGTGGACCCATACTACAAGGACAGGAGGGACAGGACCACGATCATCAGCTTCACTTGCACCTTGCCCAATATGCCAAAGGAGAGCTGTTTCTGCACCTCCATGGGCGGTGCTCCAGATTCCAACGAAGGAGCAGACATGCTCTGGACAGACATGGGTGACGTTTACTATGTCGAGAGTCTAACAGACAAGGGCAACAAGTTACTGGAGCTTGGCGGGAACCTGTTCACAGACAGCGACCAGGCCCATGACAGCAAGGTTGCCGAGATCAAGGTGAACGCCAAGAAGGCGATCTCAAGAAAGCTGGACACAAATGGTGTCAAGGAAGCCCTTGAAAAATCCTTTGAGAGCGACTACTGGGATGAGTTCGCAGCCAGATGCCTTGGCTGCGGGATATGCACCCTGCTCTGCCCTACCTGCCACTGCTTCGACATCTATGATGTGATATCCAATGGTGAGGGGCGAAGAGAGCGGACATGGGATTCCTGCCAGTATTCTCACTACACGGCTCACGCATCAGGGCATAATCCAAGGCCGGAGAAGAAGCATAGACAGAGGAACCGCATCTATCACAAGTTCCTTTACATGGAGAACAACCTGGACATCATCGGATGCGTCGGATGTGGCAGGTGCATATCAGGCTGCCCCGTGAACATTGACATTATAGAAGTAGCAGAAGGGATAAAGGAGGCAGAAGGGATAAAGGAGGCAGAAGGGATAAAGGAGGCAAAGAATGACTGATAATGTGTACAAGCCTACAACCGCTACAATCAAGAGCATCCAACTTGAAGCCGGTGGCGGGAGGCCGATCCGGACCTTCAAGATCCAGGTGGATGAGCAAGAAGCAAGGGATCAGTTCCTTCACAAACCAGGCCAGTTCGCGATCATCAGCTATTTCGGTTCTGGGGAGAGCGTGTTCGCCATCAATTCAAAACCCAATAAGGACGGGATCATCGAGTTTTCTGTCATGCGTGTAGGTAATGTTACAGGAAAACTGCACGAGCTGGAAGAAGGGGACAAGGTAGGAGTACGCGGGCCCTATGGCAACTCCTTTCCAGTCGAGGATTGGAAAGGCAAGGACATCGTGTTCATCGGAGCGGGTATCGGAGTATCCCCAGTTGCATCGGTATACAGGTACGTCCTGGCCCCTGAGAACAGGAAGGATTATGGCAATGTCACCGTGATCTATGGGGCCCGTACACCAAAGGACCTCGTGTTCAAGGATGAGTTCAAAACCTTCGAAGAGAGGGATGATCTCGATCTCTGGCTCTGTATTGACTGGAAGTTCGGTCCAAAGGGTCCCACCGGAGAAAGTGCTATGAAAGGATGGCCAGCCATCAACATGCAGGCACCAGGTGAGACAAAGGTCGATAGCAATCGCAAGTTCACAGCCTTCGTACCGCAGCTAGTTGAAGTGGTGAAGCCAAACCCTGAGAACGCTGTTGCAGTTACATGTGGACCCCCTATCGCTATCAAGTTCATTACCCAAGCCCTTGACAAACTTGGATGGGGAGCTGACCAGATCTACACGACCCTTGAGAACCGCATGAAGTGCGGTATTGGTAAGTGCGGTAGATGCAATATCGGAGATGTATACGTGTGCAAACACGGTCCGGTGTTCACATACAAAGAAGTAAAGGACATGGTACCAGAGTTCTGATATCTCTCTGAACCGTCTTCTATCCACTATCGTAACCTGATAATATTTGGCACAACATATGTGCAAGGATCAATTCCTGCACTTGGATTTTTTGCACTGGATTATTCACAACAGTGCCATAACAAAAATTTACCTCCCAACCTCGATCCTAGCCTGGGTCAGGAGGTAATAGTTCAGTAGGTTTGTAGTCATCACATATTTTTTATCGCCATCTCAGCTGCGTTGACGATCTGGTATGCTATGGGTGAAGCGGTAACCGCTGGGTGGGTGCCTAATTGGAATGTGGCAAGCTCATCCGCTGTCATCTTCTTCTGTATGCACGTGCTCAGCATGTTTATCACTTCTCCAGTGCTGGGTCCGCCTCTTATTTGGCCACCTATCACGGCCTTTGTATTCTTATCGAATACCAGCTTGATCTTCATCTTGGCCATACCTGGCATACCACCGGGGTGTCTGTTCGCAGCTTCAGCATTGCCAGTAACGGGTTCGATACCACTATCTCTCGCGTTCTTCTCTGACATGCCAGCCATTGCAAATGTCTTTTCACCTATGGCCGTCGCGAATACGCCCACAACGCCTGGGTTTTTCCTCTTCGTTTCGTACAGGTTGGCACCAGCAATCCGTGATTCCATAGATGCAATAGAAGCCAGTTTCAGTTTGGAAGGCCCTCCTGTGAAGAAATCCTTCTTGGATGTACAGTCGCCGCAAGCGAAGATGTGCTCGTTGGATGTCCTCTGGTGCTCGTCAACGATTATGCCGCCCCTGTCCGTTTCCAACCCTGCGTTCTTGGCTAGTTCATCGTTAGGTCTCACTCCAATACCAACTATAAGAGCATCGGCCTTAATGGTTCTCCCATCTGCTAACCTAACACCTGTTACAGCTTCATCGCCAAGCACTTCCTCCAGCTTGGCACCGCAGATCATGTTCACACCTCTGTCCTTAAGAGTCTCCTCCGCTTCGGCACACAGGTCCTCTTCGAAGGCCAACATGAGACAGTGCGGAAGCATCTCAACGATGGTCACGTTTATGTCTCCCCTCTTGTTGCACTCATCTGCGAACTCCACTCCTATGAAGCCGCCACCCAGTATGACAAGGTCCTTTACATTTTTTAGGGTTTCATCCAACTGGTCAAGATAGGGCACGTCCTTCTTGATCGTGAAGACGTTCTTCTTGTCAAGCCCGGGTATGGGAAGCACCATTGGCAGGGATCCAGTTCCCAGGACCAACTTGTCGTAATGTATCTCTTCTCCCCCGCTCGTTCTGATGATCCTGTTATTTGGGTCCAGCTCTGTAGCCTTGTCAACGACCAACTCGATTTTATTGGCCTCCAGTGGTGCATCTGGTATGAGGTTATTCTGGGTGCTGCCTACGGTCCCATAAATATATGGGATCCCACAGGGTATAAGCACCTGTTTTTCCTCCCTAAGCAGTAGTATGCTTTTTTCAGGATAGTGCCTTCTGGCCGTGATAGCTGCTGGTAGTCCAGCCGCGCTGCCTCCTATTACCAATACGTCTACTTTCTTCATTGTTCACTCCTCCATGTATCCCGTCCATCCATAATAGCCAGTCCCCGTAACCAGAGGGAACATGCAAGCGACATCCGCATATTTCATCCTCTCAGTATATTTGGATTGGAGATATGCCGCTTTTCCAGGGATGCTATCTGTTTTTTCTCGTACGAACTCGTGTTCTCCCGGCTTGTTGAACGGAAATTTCGAGGTGTTTAAGTCTACCTCGATATATAAAGTTTTATATTTGTACAACGGCATATAAACCTAACAGCGTTATATAACGTAGTTATACGGGTGAAAAGTCTTTTATACATCATTGACCGCCCTTGTTCATTATCATAGATGAAGCTCTACCTAGTTAGTGGGAG
>Ga0272444_10002890_pt1 | contig 15713 bp, 14 predicted proteins | sample SSMForm13_FD_201033 | JGI IMG/M metagenome (GOLD analysis project Ga0272444, IMG submission 201033) | Marine sediment archaeal communities from Little Sippewissett salt marsh, Falmouth, MA, United States - SSM-Form-13 | ecosystem: Environmental > Aquatic > Marine > Wetlands > Sediment ...
GCGCTCACCTCTATAGCAGAACATCGTAAGACCGGCGATCGGAAGCAGCATCAGACGGCCGCGTCGCCTACTAGGCAGCCTTTTCGCCGTTTTGGTCATAGAAGGCGTGCAGGAGCACTGCGAGTGCGATCGAGTGCAGCTCGTTGTTGTGCACCTCAACTCGTGACGTGATGATCATCGGCTTGCCTGCGCCAACGAGGACGCTGCCAGTTTTGGCGTTTGCGAACCTTATCAGCGATTTATAGAGGATGTTGCCCTCCTCGACCTTGTTCACGACAAGGATGTCAGCATCACCCGCGACCTCTCCTTTGACGCCTTTCAACTGAGCGGCCGATTTGAACGTGGCTACATCAAGCGAGAGCGGCCCATCAATTAGCGCGCCCCGTATCTGACCCCGGTCGCCCATCTTGGAGACGATAGCGTTTTCCAGCGCTGCCTCCATCGAGGGATTCACAACCTCAACTGCGGCCATCAGCGCGACCTTCGGCAGACTCACACCGATAGCGTTGGCGACACTGATAGCGTTCTCGATTATGACCTTCTTCTGCTGAATCGAAGGCTTGATGACAACGGCAGCGTCGGACATTAGAAGCAGCTTATGGTAGTCCGGAATCTCGAGGCAAGACACCTGAGTCAGAAGACCGGAGACGCCCAGTTCCACCTTCTTTGCCAGAACCGCCTTCAAAAAATCAACCGCCGGAACCACGCCGCGCATCAGCATGTCCGCCTCGTCCTTAGTAAACATCTTGACAGATTGCTTGAGCGCAAGGTCGTACTCTGGGGCGTCAACCACCTCGTATGCTCTGAGGTTAACGTTGATGCTCTTTGCCGCTGCCTCAATCGCGCTCTTGTCGCCGACCAGAATCGGAGAGATGATGCCTCGCTCGCGGGCGAGCTCAATCGCCTGAATCAACTTGGCGTCCTCGGCACACGCCAAGACCATGCGTCTGCTGCCCGTATCGCGAGTCTGCGCCTCGCAGACCTTAATCATCTGCTCGAATGTTCTCATAGGCGCGTTCTCTCCAAGCCCATGTATCCACTGTTCCAAATCACTTACCATAGCTTTGCCCTAACCCTCAAAATGCCGTCAATCGCTTGAACAATCGGTATTAGCTGCCCGGTGATAAAGCGTCTCGAGCGCTTCATTCGCCTCAGAGCCTGGTGTAACTCTTGGCCTGCTCCTCACCATCAAGGACCCTTGCGGCGCCTCGAGCCAACGACTCCAGCTCCTCCTCGCCCGGATGCACGTAGATGGCGCCCAAGAACTTCACCCTCTGCGATATGCGGTCAACCAAGACCTTCGATTGAGCTGCGCCGCCACCTAATAGAATCCCGTCGATCTCGCCCGAAAGGGCACACGTTGCGGCCCCAATTGCCTTTGCGATCTGAAACGCCATGGCGGAGAAAACGAGGTCCGCCTTCTCATCGCCATCCGCGATCATCTGCTCGATCTTCTGCAGGTCGTTCGTCTTGAGATAGCTGTACAGGCCGCCTTCCTTGACGAGCTTATGCTTCATCTTCTCAGCCGACTCAAACTCCCCAGAGAAGCAGAGGTCTATGAGCTGGCGAACGGGCAGCGTCCCAACCCTCTCTGGGCTGAAAGGACCCTCGCCCAACAGAGCATTGTTCATATCGACGATCTTGCCACCCTTGAGTGAGACGACTGATATCCCACCTCCGAGATGGCAGACCACGAAGCTCGTCTCCTCAATCGGCTTTCCTAGCAGCCGAGCGCGCTCCCTCGCCGTCGCCTTGATGTTCAACGCATGTATGGTCGATATACGCACAATCGGCGCATAGCCGGAGATCCGGGCAATGTCCCAGAGCTCGTCCGTCATGACCGAATCTACGATAAATGCGGGAACGCCCAGCTTGTCTGCGATGCCTTTGGCAATCGGCGCCCCGAGATTCGAGGGATGGTCGCCGTATCTGGACACCTTGAGGTCCTCCAGCATGTCGTCGTTCACTAGGTATGACCCACCCGGCAGCGGGTGTAGAAGACCACCTCGACCGACAACCCCGCGAGTCCGGCTTTGCCAGCCCTCAAACTTGTCCAGAACATTCATTATCGTTTCCATTCGCCACTCGAATTGCTCAAAGACAATCCGAGAAGCCGCCACTAAGGCCCTGTCGTGTGGAACCGTCTCGCGAAGCACGAAACTACCCTCCCCGAATAGAGCGACCTTGGTTGACGTGGAACCTGGATTCACAACTACGATTAGGTCTCTATCAGCCATCTAAACCTCTATGTATGTCCGGTTGAAAGATAAGTATAGCCCATCATCATAGATTATCCCGAAACTCTCCACTAGTTGCAAGCTGCAAACGTGAAAGAGTCCGCGTCAAACGGAAACAGGTGAAAAAAAAGAAGGAGGCAACCAGCAGCCTACCTGTCGCAAGGCTCTATCACCACGTCTGCTCTACGGGTCTCTATCTCGATCAAGAACCCGCCACCGAGGCGCTTGCCTTTGGCAGTCAGGACATTGTCCTTGAAGACTCCTCTTCTGCCGGTCTGATGCCGTTCGAGCGGAAAGAAGCAGCGCACTCGCTTCCGAGGCGGAACTCTGCGCGCCGTCTCCAAACGCACCGAGATGTCCAACGGAAGCCTCGGAGGGATTCTCAAGCGCACGTCACCGCCTCCTGAATCAAGCCGGAAGTGGCCCGTCGTATCTAGGCTCAAACCGCACGCCTCCGCAACTATCAGGCCGCCTCCGGTACTCGCATCGACCGAACCTGAAACACCAAAGAGGCGAATCGCGCCGCCGCCTGTGCTCGCATCGACCCTCTCTGCGCCGTCCACGCGAATCGCGCCGCCGCCGGTATTGACGATCAGCCGACCGCGACAGCGGGAAGCTTCGATGTCCCCGCCGCCGCTTGTAAGTGAAACGGCTCCGTGGCAATCCTCGGCGTCAATACTGCCTCCACCAGTCTTCGCCTCAACGCCGCTTCTGCAATCCCTCAGCTTGACATCGCCTCCACCAGTCTTCGCCGTAACGCCGCCACCGCAATCCATCAGGTCGATGTCGCCGCCACCACTCTTGCACACTATGTCGCCGGAGCATGTCTGGACGCTCACGTCGCCACCGCCAGTCTTGGCCGTCAGACTGCCCTGACAACGCCTTACATCAATATCCCCGCCGCCTGTTGTGAGTGAAACGGGGCCGTGACAATCCGAGGCATCCAGATGGCCGCCACCGGTCTTAGCCTTAACGCCTCCCTCGATGCCATTGATCCGCACCTCGCCGCCGCCCGTTTCGAGCTCGACATCACGGCCAGCAGGGACGCTGCAGAAGACCTCAACTGAGAGCTTCGTGAAGAATGGCATCCGCTCAATCTCGACGTCGGCACATCCATTAACAACGCTGGCTTCAACGTCCAGCAGGCTGAACTCGTCCTTCGCTTCTTCAACAGAGTACTTACGGCTCTTCTTCACCACGCGGACCTCCATGAAGCGCTCGTCCCAGCGCTCGCAGTGGATGGAGCCCGAAGCCGTGTCAACATCGAGCCCGTCAAGGTCCGCCTCGTCAAACCGAACCGTCGTGACCTCGATATAGTGGAGGCCCTCCTTCTCCACCTCGACATTGGTCGTGACACAAAGGCCCGGCAATGCCGCCAACAGCACGCCAACGACTGCAGCAATACTCAGGTAATACTTCACACGCATTGGCTCTAACCTCCGATAAGTTAAGATATGCCCTAATTGGTTACTTCCTGAAGTCCGTGGTATCGACGAAGCCCCTCGCCCGCCAGCGAAATGGGATGAGCTGCTTCAGATGGCCGCCCAGCCGTTCCGGAATCGCAACCTGAAAGGCGGTCAGGGCGGGACCGTAGTGATGGTCATTTCTCATAGCGAATCCACTAACATCACGCAAAGCGAACTGATCATCTCTATCTCTCCTTTTGATTTAAGGAGATTATTGCCGCGGAACGAATGCCCCGTCAAGGATTAAGAAAGACTGCCGCCTCGATGGCCCGAGAGGGCATCACAATCGCTAGCCTTAAGAGCCGAACTACGGATCAAAGGGGAGAAGAAGGGCGAGCTGAATATGTCGCCTCCGATGAGGCGTTTGCCATGGACCACCAGATTTGCAGGATTTGCGTCGGCGCCGAGCATGAAGCAGTGGCAGTACATCCCAATTGCCAGAAAGAGGCCTGAAACCTGATCGACGTCATAGATAGGTACGGTTGACCTCACGCGTAATCCAATCCACGGCCAGCATGATGTCGTAATTCCAGCTAGGACCGCTGTGATGGTAACTGCTGATAGCGAATCCGTTGGCATGGTGAGGACCGAATTCAGCTGCTTTTCCCCTTTCCTTTCGATTCAGGGGAGCATTCGGACCGCACCGAAGCCCTATCAAGGGACTTAGCACAGAATCTCAATGATCGCCTGTTGGAGGTTGCTTGTACTGGCGCAGGCTCGATCAACTCAAATGGCCGTGGCCCATGAGACTTGTTCGATCCAGCGGCTAAACTGATTGCTTACGGCAGATGTCTCAAATGCCTGAGAGACGCATAAAGAGGTGGACCGTAGGTTTCAAACCACGCATCCAAGGCCAAGCGCAAGAGACCTCGAAAGCGTAGTACAATCTCATTTCTACTGTTCGACGCCTTCGAGCTTGGAATCTGCCGCGCACACCGATTCCTCGCGCTGCGCGCCGGCCTACCCACTTCGTCACCTTTCAGAGAACTGCCACGGATTTTTTGTGCAATATGGGGGCTCATAAAGAGGGCGAATGCGGTGTGGGATGCCGAGTCGCACTCCTGAATCTGACACGATAAGACCCGCTTTTGAGCGCGTAGTAGTGCGTACTTGGTCGGGCCAGATTCACTGCCAAAGGGATGCCGGAACTGTCCCTGTGTTGCTTCAACGCGGCTTTGGCCTTGAAGTCACGGGGGAATGAGACGCTGTCGAAGATACTTGGCGCGATGGGGTGTTTGCAGTGGGAATGCCGCCTGAGCTTGATTATATGGTGTTGCAGAGAAACAATTATAGGGATTCCACTATTGATTCGATAAATGTCGGAGGGAGATAGCGCCAGCGCTCATCCCTAACGAACACTCTGATTAGCAGGAGGTTAGAATACTGCGATGGGGCGCACAGATGCTAGCCGTGTTTTGTCGCCAGTTGTAGAGTACTTTCTGGATGTTTTTGAGCGTGTCTGCTGGAGTAACGGTCCAATTTCTGTCAGCGAGCTCGCCCGCCAGATCGAGATCAGTAAGTCAACCGCGCATCGAATTCTGGGTCTTCTGAAGGCCAGGGGGTTCATTGTCCAGAAGCCAGGGGGGCCATACCGTCCTGGACCGAAGATGGTCACGCTCGGAGTGGCCGCGCTCAAAGCGTCATTCTCCCCTGAGACAATAGACCCCGTTTTAGATCAACTCTCGTCGGAAACCTCAGAGACTGCCCTGTTCGGTGTGTGGCTGCCTGGTTCTAGCAGTTTCTTAGTTGTTCTTGAAAGACCCACGCGTCATCTCTTGCGCTTCCATTCGTTTCTTGGCAAGTGCATTGGGCCAGAGATACTAGGCGAAAACATCGAGAAGTCAGAACGCCTGTCGAATCGACATGGCTGGACACCGAACGTTGACACCAACATCACTCCAGATGGCATTTGGTCTGCTATCGGGAGCATTCGCAGCACGAGGATGGAGAACCCTTGCGCCTTGGTCATACTAGCGCCAGAAGTTCGGATTGATGACGAGAAGGTAACAGTATGGAAGGAGCTGTGTCTGAAAAAGGCCAGTTTTCTTAGCAATGCGCTTGCGGGAAAGACCTGATCTGAGGAGGTAATTCACTTTTTTTTCGTCAAATATGGAACGTTGTCCCAAAGGAGGGACGTATGGCACAAACAAGCCTTGAATCCATCAAGAACCTCTCGTCAGCAGCCGACGCAGTAGAACTCCTTCTCTTGGAGTGCGCTGAACAAGGCGCTGTCTGCCGAAGGTTAGTTCCCAGTCTCCTGAAATGCTCTGCTAAAGAGGCCGAAAACCTCATAGACGAGCTGTGTCGCCGCGGCATAATCTCACCGAAGGCATGTCCCTACCGGGGCGCGATAGCGCTCGGCGAGAAGTTCTGTCACTCTTTTGATGATGCCAAATGGCGTGAACTGGCCTTGATGCCTACCGGCCCTGCAATCGAGGGCAAGGCTGACAAATGAGTCACCTCACTCCCGGTGGTCGGATGCGGAATGTGGAGAGTGGTCTTTCTCTTTTTTTGGTTGTCAAAGAACAGTGTATCATAGAAAGAACAATCGGCAATAAGAAGCGCCAAGTCGGTGCCTGACATCTGTGTGCAGACATGTGACTTTGGACACTACCAATGTGTCGATGTACTTAGGAGGGTCAGCTAATGAGCAAAAAAGTCGCGATCATCGTCTCTTCGCGGCATCTGTGGATAGCTGCCGCGTTTTCCGGGGTAAGAGAAGCTGGGATGTCGCCCATAATTTGCCAGAGTGCGGGCGACGTGGCGACGGAATGTGAGACCTTTGCCTCAAGTGGGTTTCCAGCTGAGCTGATTCTCGTGGACGGGGCTTTTCCTCTGAACGAAACGCGACTGATTCGTAAAACGTGTTTCACCAGTGGCTCAAACCCGAAAGCGATGCCCCCGGTAATCATTGAGGCAAGCTCCCGGGATGAGATTCGAGATGCGATAGTCCGTGAAGTCAAAGGTGGACTTCAGGCAATGAGTGAACAGTAGGTGCAGCAAATGTCGGGCGATCTATCCGATCTTTGGGAGGACGAGTCGCTACTCAGTGACTCCCTTAGTGAAGTCATGGCGGGCCTTGATAGTGCCGAGGCCAAATTCGTTGAGCAGGGAAAGCCGGTTGATGCGGAGGGGCTGAGCGAGGTCCAGAGAGTCTTCCATACTGTTAAGGGCCTGGCAGGGATGTTCGAGATACGTCCTGCTGTAGATTTAGCACACGCTGCTGAGGACCTGATCAAGGCGCTCAAGGCTCACGACCGTGTTGTGCTCTACCCCACGGTTGAGGTCTTATTGAAAACGGTTGACCTGTTGCGAGACGCTTATAGCACCGCGATCTCGGAGAAGGGAGTTCTATCATCTCTGCTTGAAGAGGCGATTGACAGGCTGATAACATCGATCCGCGAGAAAGAGGAAGAGATAGCCTCCGGTTTTGAGGATGAGTTCACTGACGAGGCCATCCTGAGAATCGGTCAGATACTCTTCGGGGGCGGCAAGGTGTCCCAGGAGGGGCTGCAGGAAGCACTATCGCAGCAGCGGCACCTCGGTGAGGTCATGGAGGAGAAGGGATTGGTCACCGAGGATGATGTGGAACACGCCTTGCGGCTTCAGGACAATCTGGGGAAGGCTCGCAAGAACGTTGAGCAGACTTTTCTGAGAATACCCTCCAAGTCAGTCGATAAGATATTCTCGTTGATCGGCCAGTTTCAGCTCTGTGTCAGCACCTTGCGCAATCTAGCCAAGACAAGAGGTGAAATCGCTCGCGATAGACTGATGGCTTCGTCGGACAGCTTCGCGAACATCTGTCAGGACATCACGCGCGATGTCACTGCTCTGAGGATGGTACCCATCAAGGGAATCGCCGTAAAAATGAAGAGGATTGCCACCTCAACTGCTGACAAACTGGGAAAGAGGATCGACCTTGAGTTCCGTGACAATGGCGTGTTGTTCGATAAGTCGAGGCTTGGACTTCTCGACGTTGTGATCGTCCACGCTGTTCGGAACGCTGTCGATCACGGCATCGAGGACCCGGAGCTCAGGCGGCAGCAGGGCAAAGACCCGGTTGGCCGCATCTGTGTTGTCTTCAAGGAGGACGAGCAATCCATTACGATAACAATTGAGGACAACGGGAGAGGAATCGACCGTGAGAAGGTCAAAAAGAAGGCTGTTGACGCGGGATTCGACGTCAGTTCAAGCCGAGACCTGACGGATGCGGAGCTCACCGAAATCCTGTTTAGTGAGGGGTTCTCCACAGCTGATAAAACCACCGAGATATCGGGCCGCGGCGTAGGACTCAACGCTGTCCAGGAAGCCGTCAAAGACCTATCTGGGAAGGTGCGTCTCTCGAGCCAGGAAGGCAACGGGACGAAGTTCATCATTGAGCTGCCACGCAAGACCGTCGCGTTCGATTCAAAGCTCCGTCCGTTCATCACGATACAAGTTAGTGGCTCTCTCTTTGGTATCCCCTTTGAGAACCTGGTGAGGCTCCTTTCTGGGGACGAGGAGGCGGACGCACTCACATCAAACCGTGATGGCGCCTTTCTAATGCTGCCCGAGGGCATCGCGCCCCTCTATGCCCTCGAGAAGCTCATTGATGTTCCATCAAACGGATGCGATACACGTCGTGAGTGCCTCCTTCTGATTGATGAGAGCAAAGACCTCATGGCGCTTTCGGTGCCAAGAGTCGAAGACCTATTGAATCTGGGAACGGTTGCCCTACCGGAACTGCTCAATCAGAGCGATCTCATAGATGCGACCGCTGCGCTTCCTTCAGGCGAGATCGTTCAGATTCTCAGCATGGTGGGGCTATTTGACGCGGCGCGGGAGCTGTCGTCATCCGGCGGCGCCTCTGAGCCGCCGCGCGTAGTTGAGAACCAGGCAGTAGGCGCCGAGGGCATGTCCGCAGCTGCACCCGGAAGACAGCTATCGGATCTCTATGCAGGCGACCACGGACGGCAACCTGCATCTGCGGTGGAGCCACATTCGGGCCTCGCCGGGGGCTAGGGCTACGAGCCCCACGATCAGAAGCTGCATAATCGCATCTCAATGGTCTAGTTTCACTCAAAAGCGGTGATTCAGCATTTGTTGAATCTGCCGACTAGAGTGAATCCCACATCAGGCATTCCACAATTGATGATCCCCCGAGCCACAGCGCAATAGTCCCAGAACGCGGATGCGTCAGATTTCGCCCAGACTCGAGAGAAGATAGTTCACGCGCTCGAAGGCGTCACGTTGGATCATCTCGCGCGACTCTCCCACAGCGTCCTCAAAGTCAGCGACAGCCCTAGGTCCCCAATGCTCTTCAGATGCGAACTGTCTCGATATGCTCTCCAGACCTTCGCGCACAAGCGAGTGTCCCAGATAAGACCTAACGGCCTCGACGAGAGCATCAACGCCTCCGAGATAATTGCGGACGCAGTAGTAGATGTCATAGGCGTCCTTGCTCTTCATACGCCCTTCAAGGGCGAAGCCCTTCATGGCCAAAAATGGCACGACAGAGGCGACGCGGATGTTGACTTCATCCAACCCACCATCAGGCAAGCGCCCCTCGACTGTGATTTCAACAGGCTTGTGGAATGCGAGGTCGCACCCTCGAGCTTTGCGTGCTTTGATCCCCTTTATTCTCTGATGCCGATGTCGCTTACCGGTCCCCTCGTATTCTCCTGCCAGAAAATCCACCTCGATTCTCACCTCCCGGTCGCCAATCGTCACGGTTCTGACAAACTGAAATGGCAAACGTCCGGGTTGATATCCTCTGTCCAACAGCAAGCGTTCGATAGTTCTATAATGCTCTTCGGACAGATTCTTGTGGTCGATTGCTAGATCTACATCAATGCTGCCGACATGCGGGTCGTCATCGCGTGGGAAAAGCAGCTCGGGGACCCAGCCTCCAACCACCACGATGTGCTCGCGATATTCTCCCAAAAGGTGTGTTAGTTCCACCATTACAGACCGGGCCGCCTCGACCATGTTCTTGGGGTAGTCGATCCTGGTTACCATTGGGGCTTCAGCACCTCGTGAAGAACGGCCTTGGCCGCCTCTTCCCCACGCCAACCCAGAACAAGAAGGTCAAGATAGACCTGCACCGGAGAAGCTACCACAATGCCGTCCACTTCTCTCGTAGATTGGAAGACACCTTCGTCGTAAGGAACGACCAAGGTCACATTCGCCCCGGTCGGCACCTCCTTCAGCCTTAGTCGCGAGAGCGCTCCTTCGTCCCATTTCGCGATGTAAGCAGTAGTGCGGTTATACCGCACATAAGGGGCGAGTCTCGCTGCCGCCGAGAACCCGGTCAGTGCATACGGGACTTCTGCGTGAGAAAACACCATGCCAATATCGTGCTCTATCTCCGCGAGATCGCTGAGAGAATAGAAGTGGCGGACACCATGTTTCTTCCAGCTATAACTCTTAGCCCAATCTTCTAGAAGCTGCTCCGGCTCCGTAAGATAGAAGCCCGACTCCTCGTTACGAATCCACTCCCGATCGGCAAGAAGTCGCCGGATGTTCGAGGCGTGGCCCAGGCTGATTCCCGCGGCAAGCGACAGGGCTTTTGTTGTCCACCTCTTCTTTGGCGCGGATAGCATCACCCGCAAGCCTCTTTCCGCCTTGGCGGAATAGAGCGATCGAAGCTCGCGTTTGACAGCAAGTGAGTTGGGTTTGCCTTCTCGATGAATATAGACTGACCCAAAGCACAAATGGCAGTTGCCTGCGAAGTCCATATACCCAATCCCTAGGCTGGTGCATATCTCAGCTGCCGTCGCGCTGATGTATGGGGCGACGAAAACACCCAAGGCTTCGGGATGCTCTTCACGGTATCGAAGTAGCTGATTAGCTGCCGACCTTGCAAAGCGAGGCTGGCCGTTAGCCTTAACTTCTATGATCAGGTCTTGTCTGCCGTTCGGTAGACGAAGGCTGACCACTAGGTCGGGCCTCAATCCTCCGATCTCAGGCTCCTGATCAACGTGCTCAACAGGGCCGAAGGGTACGTTCGCGAGGCAAGCCCTTAAAGCCTCAATTGCTTTCTGTTCAATCTCGTTGTGTGACAGTTTCACTATAAACACCCCTTTCAACGTTTGCTGAATCAGCACATTATAGTGAATCACCTGAGATGTCAAGCAACGTGAGCGCGAAATACAACGAAGCAATAATCATCCATCTTCAGGCCATCTCCCTCACACTGCCACAGTCTCGAAAGCAACCTTCCATTGCTCGGATTCGGCCACAGAGAAGTTCAGCTTCTCGAAGCCAATTACGCGCCCTGATTTGTCTTTCATCAGGATGACTTCATCCCCGGTCTCCTCACAGACATGTTCTTCTTTGGGATCGCTGAACCAGACGGTGAGCGTATTCCCGGCTCGGTCAAAGAAGACCTTCAACTCGGCCATACTCGGTCTCCCTCCTTCACACCCTCTGTAATATGAGCAGTTATCAGGAATCCCTCTGCATTCAAACGCTTTCCTACGGCACAGAGTCTTCGTCCTATATAATCCCGCATATAGAATAGGTAAACTGCCGGATTTCTTCTACTTCAGCGGATTCCTTCCGGATTCGATAGAGCTCCCCTTACTTCAGATTCACGGCGAGCCATTGCTGGATGCTTTGCGGTTGATATGAATTCTCAATAATCATACGACACAGGGACCTTGAATCCGACCGGCGCCTCGAGTTCAAACGGTCGATCCGATTCCATCCGATCCATCTCTGAAGACTCCTCGATAGCCATTCGATCCACTGAGAGCGACTATATCACATTTGCATGGGGCAAGGGTTCTTGGGACGAAACCCGTGCAGAATTCTCGTGGCAGCGAAGCGGTCAGGTGCGATGCTCGGTAAGTAGCAACTCTACAATCTGCTGGCTGGCGAGGTCCCGAATCGGAGAACGGTAGCCAACGCCGGCACTGGCAGTGGCCTCGTGCCTAGCCGAAGCCGATGGCAGCAATCCACAGTAGCAAAAGCAGAGCAATCGCAGCCGCTATCGCGAGGACAGTCTCAAACTTGAATCTTCTAAGGAATCTCTCTGTTAAGCTCATGGGCATTCTCCAAATAAAGGGGCCGACAACTGGCGGTCTGACCGAGCGTCAAAGGTTACATGAAAACCCGCTCAACGGAGTCATTTATCTGCAATCTCTGGTTGTCATGTAGCAGCAATCCACTTCGTCTTTCGACGCCCTCTCTCTGTCCATATTCTGCCGAAAAAGCCGCACTTTGTCAAGGTGAGGACGGACTTCCATCGGGCGATCAGGTCTCTCGGAGCGGCTGTCGATGTGAGCTACCGCCACGGGGCGCGAGTTGCTGAGGTCAGACGCCATTTGACCGTCGTAAAGACTCAGTGTTGCCTTCTGATTGACGGTGAAAGCGTCAGGCCGCGCCTGCCAGCTGTGCGGCGAGGACTACCGCGTTATAGGTTGCGTGCGCAACAATCGGCGCGATCAGCAGCCCCGACCTCTCGAAGCTGATTGCGGCGGCTATGCCGAGCACGAAGACCGGCAGCACTGAGATGGGTGGATGAACCATCGCGAATATCGCTGCGCTGCCCAGGATGGCGATGAGCGGTCGCGATGAGCTGCGCATCCCTTTGAAGACGAGGCCACGGAAGATGTACTCCTCGAATGGTGGCACCACGATGACCATCCAGAACGCGATACAGGCAATGCCGGAGCCCTTGGTCGTTCCCACCATGTCCAATGTCTGCTCTTTCAGCTCTCGAAGCGGCTCGAATAGGTCGATCAAGTAGAGGTAAGCGACGCCGAACACCCCGGCAAGCAATCCCCAGAATGCGCCTATTCTAAACGCGACCCGCTTTGCTGGGGCGGACTCGCATCGCCTGAGACCGATCGTCTCATACAAATTGGGGATCTTCAGCCGTTGAAATATGAAAAGCGAGACTAGAGTGATCGCAATAGCTGAGGCAGTATATGTGAAAACCAGCAGCTCTGCCGAAGGCGCTTGTCGCCTGAGCAGAAATGGCAGGCTGATCAATCCCTGGAGGACGAAAAAGACGTAAACTGCTAGAGCTCCATCACCGAGGCCGATTCTGTGAGGAGGCGAGTACGTCGGATCGAGGATATAGGGAAGCTGGCGCATCGCGTTCTGCCAAATCGAGTAAGCCAGCAACGCGCTCAGGCCGAGAACGACCAGTTGGGCGTGGATTGATGGCGCGTATATGCCGAAGCAAAACATCGAGCCAAAGAATACTAGGAGCAGCGACATCTCAGGTCTCTGCCTGTATTGAACTTCTCGTTCATACGGATCCATGGTGATGACGGCAAGACCGCTCGCCATGTAGGCGTAGATGACGATCCCTACCAACGCATATAGTGGAGCCCAGAGTTCGGTCCAATCGACGGCGTCGGTCCGCGCGAGTGAAAAAATGAGCACTAATGCTCCATAGATCGATGCGATTCCAGCCCAAAGGTGTGTCTTCTCTGTGATAGCTCGGCTTAGTTTTCGGGGAAATGAGAAAAGCAACCACAGTGAATCCGCCTCAATTGCCATTATCATCCCCGCGGCGAAGAGCAGAACAAAAAGCCCCGAGCCGAATGCCATCGTTGCTGAATGACGAAGGTCACTCGCCGTCGCCTCCGACATGATAGGCTTGAAGGCAAGATTGAAGAAGACCACCAGGAAGGGGACTATAGTCATCTGTGTCATGAGGGCGCGATTTCGCAGCAGCAATCGGATGTCCTTCCCGATGATTCCCTTTAGATCAACCTGGCGACTGCCGCCACTTTGAGCTCGCCCCCTGCGTCCCAGGTATGGGCCCGGCTCTCTAATCAGGCCGTCGCGAACGAGATAGCCGGCAGCGGACGGGGACACCTTGAAGAAGACCACTAAACTCACGATTGCCCCCGCAGCTGGCAGAACCATAGACCAAGCTCTCTCGCAGAAGAAGATGGGCAGTGAGAAGGGGGACCAGGCGAGAAAGTGTGGTAGGCGGCTCAATACTGCCAGGAGGCGGTGCGTCTGACCGGGCATTGCACCCGCGAATGAGACCAAAAGACAAAACACGCCAAGGATCGTGAATACGGACTGGAAGTTCCTCGTGGCCTTCCTCGAGAATCTCTTCTTCGACCAGGTCTCGACGACGAGCCGTAGCGATGCCACGAGTACTGACAAGTATGCAGTGCTGATCAGCGCAAGCGGCGCACCCCACCAACCATATCCTGAAGACCAGAAGCTGACGAATAGATAGGGCATGATGAAAGCCCAGCAGAAGAAGTTGAAGATGGAGTATTCGATGATTTTACTGCTGAACAAGTCGCGAGCTGAGATGGGAAGAGAGAATAGCCATGATAAATCCCAATCGACTTTGCCCAAGTCCATATTCCGAATACCCAAGTCGGCGAGAAGCGCGCCGATGCTCAGCACAGTCAGAATAGTGCCCAGATACAGGACCATCGCGCCCGAGTTTTCCTCTTCCGGCCAGAAGATCGACCTGGGCCACATTCCCGGAAAACCCCTGTCCTTGACGACTTCAAAACCCGAGAGGCCCCGATCCTCGAGAATGGCAATCATGTCGTCCACGGAGTGGGCTCCATCCTCGAGATTGAAAGCTGAGTAGCTTCGCTCTTTCGAAAAGGCCCTTCTCAGCGACGTACGATATACGCTCGGGTCTTGGGAAGGATCATTCCGGGAGGCCTCCACGACCTCAACAACCGCCCTGAACGCACGTTCGCCGATAGGGACCTTACCTCTGGCTTCTATCGTCTCTCTGTCGAGTGCGTCTGCCAATCTGGGTATAAGCTGCGACCATATATTGACGTAATTCATCATGAATATCGCAGCGAAAAAGGCGAGGGCGATCATGCTCCTCTTTCTCTTCCGAGGGGTCGCTTCTCGTTGCGCTGAGCCGGTCTTTCTCTTGCCAATGATGAGGAGTTTAAGCCATTTTGAGGCGGAGCGGTTCACCCTCCATCGATAGGACGCCTTGGCGAGGATCATCATGGCCCTGATGCCGGTTGGTGGCTTGTAGTTCACTTGCCTGTGGTTGCCGGTGAATCGTCTGGCGATGTGGGCTCTTCCTTAGTGAGGGCAAAGAATATCTCCTCCAGCGAGCTGTCTTTCGATGTACGCTCCTGCAGCTCGTCCAGACGACCAACGCCGGCCAACCTGCCCTTGAAGAGAACGCCCACGCGGTCGCAAAGCCTCTCCGCCTGGTCGAGAAGATGCGTGCTAAAAAAGACTGAGAGCCCTCGCTTTACCCGTTTCCGCATCAGCTCATGAACGGTGCGCGTTGCGTACGGGTCGAGCCCGTCGGTCGGCTCGTCGAGTAGCAGAATCAGGGGGTCGTGCATCAAGGCGCAAATAAGAGCGAGCTTCTTCTTCATGCCCCGGGAGTAGTTGGCGGCGTACTCCTCGAGGGCATCCCCAAGGTCTAGCTTCTCAACGAGCGGCTCTGAGGCTGAGGCTATCTCGCTTCTGGGCAATCCGTGCATCTCGCCGACGAACTTGATGATCTCGCGGCCCCGCAGGTAATCGTAAAAGATGGGTTCCTCGGGCAGATACCCAACTCGCCTCATCACCTCCGGCCGCTGTCGAAAGCAGTCCAGTTCATCGATTGCAGCCGTGCCCGAGGTCGGCTGGAGGATGCCCATCAGCATCCGCATCGTCGTCGTCTTCCCGGCACCATTCGGGCCGAGCAGCGCGAAAATCTCACCGCTCATAACTCTGAGGTCGAGCCCGACGACGGCATCGAACTCGCCGAAGCGCTTGCCTAAATCAGAGGTCTCAATGACTGCCGCACCGTGCATGCTGTCGCTCAAATCTTATCCCCAGTCTTCTCGCAAACATGCTGAGGCTGCGGCGGCAAAGGAAACGGTGTGCGGATTTGCAGCCTTGCCAAAGAGAATGCCCACCGGTTCACATCCTGCTTCTTGCCTTCGCATGATACCTGCCGATTGCCCAAGCGAATCCTCCTTTCGACAGTTCCCGTCTCTTGTTTGCGTAATGACGCACGTTATCGCTAGCATTAGGTGTGTTTGCGTTTCTTCGGGCGCATGGGAATGAGGAATGA
>Ga0272444_10002892_pt1 | contig 15705 bp, 15 predicted proteins | sample SSMForm13_FD_201033 | JGI IMG/M metagenome (GOLD analysis project Ga0272444, IMG submission 201033) | Marine sediment archaeal communities from Little Sippewissett salt marsh, Falmouth, MA, United States - SSM-Form-13 | ecosystem: Environmental > Aquatic > Marine > Wetlands > Sediment ...
GACGATGTACAATAATTAAATTTAAGTTTTTAAATGAATTTATATAGTTAGTAAAGTAGAAACTCACTTTTCCATAAATTATGGAGCCGGGCCAATATCATCATTTAATACACTAGAACTTTTTGAGAAGTTACACTTTTTATATATATGAGCTCATAGAGCCAGATAAATTCTTGAAGGTTGACAATGCATATTCACAGCAGTATATTTCAATTTGAAAGAACTTAGGGCTTCTCCCCAATTGGAATAGTGCAATAATGAGGTAATGGAATGATGGGTTTGAAGGAGTTTTTTAGATTTAAATGGTTTATTTCCGCTCTTACTTCCAAAATTTCATTCTTCCATTCTTCCATTTTGATGGCATAAACAGGCTGTCATTAATAATTATGTATATTCAATAAGTTGTAGAACTTCCGAGACGTAATTTATGAAAGGAAATACTCTCATGGCAAAAGGTATTTTAGAAATAGCTGACAGCAGCTTTGATGAAGAGGTGTTGCAGTCTGAAAAACCGGTATTGGTTGATTTTTGGGCTCCCTGGTGCGGTCCGTGCAGGGCAATAGAGCCGCTTGTTGAAGAGCTTGCCGAGGCTTTTGGCGACAAATTCAAATTTACGAGATGTAATGTTGATGAAAACCCGGTGACACCGACGAAATACGGGATAAAATCTATTCCCACCCTTATTTTTTTTAAAGAGGGAAAAGTTCTCGATAAGATTGTCGGTATCGTTCCTAAATCAAAACTCGAAGAAATTATAACTAAGGTATAACAGGAAAATATGCAATGAAAAGCGTCGATTATGAGCTTGTCATTATCGGCGGTGGCCCTGCTGGGCTCACCGCCGGTCTTTATGCGGCACGGGGCGGATTAAATGTAATCCTGATTGAAAAGATTGTTCCCGGCGGGCAGGTCATTATTACCGATTGGATTGAAAATTATCCCGGATTTCCGGAAGGAATCAGCGGACTCGATCTGGTTCAGAAGATGACCGATCAGGTCAAACAATTTGAGCTGAATATAGATAACAATGAGGTCGTTTCCGTAGATTTTTCCGAACCGGTTAAGAAAATCACCTTAAACGACAAAACCATCACAAGTCATACTATAATTATAGCAACCGGTGCTTCACCAAAAAAACTGGGGGTTCCCGGAGAAGATATTTTTTTCGGCAAAGGCATTTCTTCATGTGCCACCTGTGATGGTCCGTTTTTCAAAGACCGTGTCGTTGCTGCGGTGGGCGGCGGGGATACTGCTGTACAGGAAAGTTTGTTTCTAACCAAATTTGTAAAAAAAATATACCTCATTCATCGGAGAGACAAACTGCGTGCTGCGGCAATTCTTCAAAAACGTGCATTGGCAAATGAGAAAATAGAAATGATATGGGATTCTGTGTTGACGGATATCAGCGGTTTAACTAATGTTGAAAATATTACCGTGCAAAATGTTAAAACAGGTGATAAAACACAACTTTCCGTTGATGGATGCTTTATATGGGTAGGTACAATTCCCAACACTCAATTCCTGGGAGATAGTGTAAAACTGGATGAACACGGTTTTATTATTGCAGGCTTAGATGCGGAGACATCAGTGCCCGGAGTATTTGCCGCAGGTGATGTCAGAAATACCCCGTTGCGCCAGATTGCAACTGCGGTTGGAGACGGCGCCATCGCAGCTATTTCTGCAGAAAATTATATTGAAAACGTATAAAAATGAAACGTATCATAATGTTCGGCCTCATTTCTTCGTTACTTTTTGTTTCGGGTTGTGCATGGTTCGAGCCCAAAGAAGAAAAAACGGCGCAGGAACTTGCAAGGGATGGAATGGATCAATTCAACCGTGGAAAATATAAAGAATCCATAGAATCCTTTGAGAAACTAAAAGATTGGTATCCTTTCAGTAAATTTGTGCCTTTTGCGGAATTGAAAATAGCCGATGCCAATTATAATATTAAAGAGTATGAAGAAGCGGTGGCAGCATATGAAGAGTTTGAAAGTCTTCATCCCCGTAATGAAGCCATACCCTACGTTATATATAAGATGGGGCTCTGTTCTTTTAAGCAGATAGATACTATAGACAGAGATCAGACCACGGCTAAAAAGGCGCTTAATACGTTCACTCGTCTTAAAAAACAGTTTCCGGGAGATTTATATGCGATCAAAGCCGAAGAACATATCAAAAAATGTTTGAAAAGCCTTACCGGGCATGAGCTTTATGTGGGACTTTTTTATTTAAAGAGCAAACATTATAAAGCCGCTTTACATCGTTTCAGGTCAATCCTCACCACATACTCTGATGTGGGTGTCCACCAAAAGGCTTTGCAGCATATTGCCACCTGTGAGGCAGCATTAAAAGAACAAAAAGGGGAAAAGGTCTCTCAATAGAAAATAAACTAAACTCAATGCAGACGGTAGGAAAAATACTTTACATTCTGCTTATGAAGATGTATCTAACTTGGTTCGGAAAGATATAAGGAGAAATAATAATGGCCAAAATGTGTGAAATATGCGGAAAAAAACCGCTTGTTGGAAATAATGTTAGCCACGCCCACAATGTGACAAAACGTCGATTTAATCCAAACCTTCAGAGGGTACGGGCAGTGTATAACGGCAGGGTCAAAAGGATAATGGTCTGCACCAACTGTATAAAATCAGGTCATATCGTTAAAGCGCCCTAGCCCGGCGGAATCAAAAATTGTACTATTCCTGAAACTAATATTTAAGGGACCTTTGAAAAATGTCAATTTTTGTTTAAGTTCAAGAAAGGCGATAATTTTAACCACAGGAATACATTGAGTATTTCGAGGATTAAAATTTGAGCCTGACGCAGAAATTGAACAAAAAGGGGCGTTTTGCAAAGGTCTCTTTAAGGGACTACGCGTCTATTCTCTTTACTTCCTGAATGTGTTTTATTTTCTTAATGGCCAATAGAACTTTTTTTAAATGTTCGGTATTTTTAACGGCTATGGTAAAATAGATGTCAACGATTTTACTTTCCCGGGTTTCCGTATGTGCGCTGAGTATATTGGCACCATTTTTGCTAATATTCGATGTAATATCCGCCAGTAATCCGACTCTGTCGTAAGAGCGAATTCGAATTTTTACAGGATATGTATCTGCAATATCTACGTTCCATTCTACGTCTATTTGCCGTTCGGGGCTCATTTTCAGAGCATTGACACAGCTGGTTCTGTGAACGGTAACGCCGTAGCCCCTGGTGATATACCCTGTAATCGGATCTCCGGGAACCGGCTGGCAGCACTTGCCGAACTTTATCAGAATATCATCAACGCCCTTTACAACCACACCTTCTCGCGGCTTTTTCTTCCGTACACGGCCTATGATTTTGTTCAAGAGCGATTCGTGCTCTTTTTCCTCATCGGGTTTGGGGGTAATTTTTCGTACGATCTGCAAAGGGGTAATTTTACCATACCCCACACTTGCAATCAGATCATCGATATGCTTAAAACCAAAATGCTCAACAACCTTATCCATCTCTTCTGATTTCAAAAGTGCATTAAAATTAAGGCGGTATTTGCGGAAAGCCTTTTCGCACATCTCCCGGCCAAGGGAAATGCTCCGTTCTTTTTCCTGGATTTTGATCCACTGTCTTATCCTGGAACGGGCCTTGACCGTCTTGACAAAATTCAACCAGTCCTTGCTCGGATGGCCCTTCTTTGATGTAAAAATTTCAACAGTGTCTCCAGTTTTTAATTCATATTGAAGGGGGACAATACGGCCATTTACTTTGGCTCCGGCGCATTGATTTCCGACTTCTGTATGAATTAAAAAAGCAAAATCGACGGGCGTGGCACCTCTGGGTAAGGATTTTATTTCTCCTCGGGGAGTATAAACGTAAACTTCATCAGGAAAGAGATCGATTCGAACATTTTCCAGAAATTCATCCGGATCTCTGAAATCTTCCTGGTGTTCCACAAGATCTTGAATCCAGGAAAATGTTTTGGTCATCTTTTCGTCTAAACGGCAACCTTCCTTGTAGCTCCAGTGAGCGGCAATGCCGGATTTGGCGACCTTATCCATTTCCCGGGTTCGTATCTGTATCTCTATTCGTTCACCAAAAGGCCCAATAACTGTAGTGTGTAAGGATTGGTACATATTGGCTTTGGGAACACCGATATAGTCTTTGAACTTTTTGGCAACCGGTTTCCAGAGGGAATGTATTGAACCCAGAACTTCATAGCACTGAGGTATTGTATCGAGGATTATCCTGAATGCAATAATATCGTACACTTCTTCAAATTCAAGGTTCTGGGAAACCATTTTTTTATAGATGCTGTAAAAATTCTTATATCTTCCCAGAACTTCGCATTTCAAATTGTGCTCATCCATTTTTTTCTGAATGAAGCTTTTAACGGTTTCGATATATTTTTCGCCTTCTTTCCTGTCTTGGTTGACATAACTTTCTATTTTAGAATATTCATCCGGTTGAAGATACATAAACGAGGTGTCTTCCAGCTCCTTTTTTATCCAGTAAATACCCAGACGGGCTGCAATAGCAGCATAGATATCAAGGGTTTCCTGCGCTATTCTTCTCCTTTTCTTCTCCGAGTGAAACTGGAGTGTCCTCATATTATGAAGCCGGTCCGCAAGCTTGATGAGTATGACCCGGATATCGTCCGCCATGGCAAGAATCATCTTTCTGATACTTTCGGCCTGGCGTGCCTGAGAGCTGCTACTAAAAGGAAGCGCACTCAACTTGGTTACCCCCGAGACAATATGTGTGATTTCGTCACCGAACATAGCATTGATTTCTTCCGGAGTGGCATGGGTATCCTCAATCACATCATGCAACAGGCCGGCCGCAACGCTGATAACATCGAGTTTCATATCAGCCAGAATGCCGGCGACTTCCAGGGGATGAGAAAGATAGGGTTCTCCGGACAGACGGACCTGTCCATCGTGGACCCTGGCCGAGTAAATATAGGCACGGTCTATGATATCCAGATCCACATCCGGATAATATGCGGTAATTTTATCGATTATGTCATTGATACGAATCATCGAAGATTAATGGTTTCGTAAAAAGTCCGATTTAGACGGTTTCGTAAAAAGTTCAAATTCAAGGCGTGCAAATTTTGTAATCATGAGGCGTACTTTTCGTACGTTGAATGATTACGAAATGCAGCACAACGCAGAAGTTGGACTTTTTACGAAACCGTCAAGATTAATATGCCTTTGCAAATACCACCCGCCCGCTGCTCGGTCCGCCGCAATATATACACTTACCTTTTTCCGATGGGCCGGACAGCGGGATGCATCTAATGGTCACACTGAGATCTTCTTTTATTTTCGATTCGCAATGATCTTCCCCGCACCAGTGCGACAATGCGAATCCCCCATGAATCTCCGGCTGTTCGGGGTTTTCCGGGGTGAAAAATCTGTAAAATTCTTTTTTATCGTCAAGAGTTGTGGAATGTGTTTTTCTAAACAACAGGGCACGATCAAAAAGAGTCTGCTGTATTTCGTCCAGGATATGTGTTATTTCTCCAACAAAAAGATCCCTTTTAATCGATGATCTTTCTCTGTGTCCTTTATCTCTCCTTCCAACATATACAGAATTGTCGGCAATGTCTCTGGGACCGATTTCAACCCGTAGCGGTATTCCTTTTTTAATCCATTCCCATCCTCTGGCGCCCCCGATCTCGCGATCGTCAATTTCCACTTCAAGGCGTCGGTGGTAATAAAATTTATCTCTCAGTTCTTTTGCCAGGCTTTCAACATAGGTCATAACGGTCGTCCTGTCCTCAGGGGTTCGGATTATGGGCATCAGAACCACATGTGAAGATGCAACCCTGGGGGGAAGAATGATCCCATCATCATCCCCATGGGTCATTATGAGCCCGCCGATAAGGCGAGTGGATGCTCCCCATGAAGTGGTCCAGGCATATTCCTCTTTTTCTATGGAAGACTGAAACTTTATTTCAGAAGCTTTGGCAAAATTCTGCCCCAAAAAGTGCGAGGTGCCGGCCTGGAGTCCTTTTCTGTCCTGCATCATTGCTTCGATACACAAGGTATCAACGGCTCCGGGAAATCTTTCCGAGGTAGACTTTCTCCCCTTGATGACCGGCATGGCCAGGTATTCTTCGGCAAGCCTGGAATAAACATCGAGCATCAGTTGGGTCCGTTCAACGGCTTCTTCTGCCGTGGCATGGACCGTGTGTCCTTCTTGCCAAAGAAATTCACTGGTCCTTAAAAATACACGGGTTCGCATCTCCCATCGGACAACATTTGCCCATTGGTTTATAAGGAGGGGAAGATCGCGATAACTTGAAACCCACTTGGAGAATGAATCTCCAATGATGGTTTCAGACGTCGGTCGTACAACAAGAGGTTCATTAAGCATTCCTGCGGGTTCCAGACCGCCGTTGACCCCTTTTTCAAGTCGGTGGTGGGTAACAACCGCGCATTCTTTTGCGAAGCCTTCCACATGTTCGGCCTCTTTTTCAAGAAAAGAAAGTGGTATAAAAAGAGGAAAATACGCATTTTTAACCCCTGTTTCTTTGAACATATCATCGAGTATGCGCATTATATTTTCCCAGAGCGCATACCCCCAGGGTTTTATCACCATGCATCCTCTTACGGGTGATTGATCTGCCATTTGGGACGCCTTGACCACCTGCTGGTACCATTCAGAATAATTTTCAGCTCGAGTCGGTGTTATCGCAGTTTTGTTTTGTTTTCCCATTCTGAATTCCTATAATTATCAAATTTTTTAACCTCAGCCAGTAAAATCTCAACAAGTTTCTCTTCAGGAAATTTTTTTATGACCTTTCCTTTCTTGAACAGAATCCCGGTGCCGTCCCCGCCGGCAATACCGATATCTGCCTCCTTGGCTTCTCCCGGCCCGTTTACAACGCAGCCCATGATGGCAAGTTTAATGGGCAAGGGGTTTAACAATAACGCTTTTTCAATACGTTCCACAATATTAAAGAGATCGATTTTACAGCGCCCGCAAGTGGGGCATGATATAATTTCCGGCCCATAGCGCCGGATATCAAGTGCTTTCAGAATTTCATATCCCACCCGAACCTCTTCAACCGGATCCCGTGTTAGAGACACACGGATCGTATCTCCGATACCCTCCGCAAGAAGCATTCCGATGCCCAGGGACGACTTGACGATTCCTGAATAAAGCCCTCCCGCCTCTGTTACCCCCACATGAAGCGGCAAATCAGTTTTTGAGGAAAGGAGCCTGTAAGCCTCTACGGTTCGATGTACATCAGAGGCCTTAATCGAAATTTTTATATTGTGAAAATCCAATGACTTTATTAAATCGATATGCCGCAGGGCACTTTCAACCATGGCTTCTGCGCTTGCCCCCTTATGTTTCTTCAGGATGTCTTTTTCAAGGGAGCCGGAATTCACTCCGATTCTAATGGGGATATTAAAAGTCTTTGCGCAGTCAACAACCGCTTTTATTTTTTTATTACTACCGATATTACCGGGATTGAGTCTCAGCCCGTCTGCACCTGCCTTTACCGCAGTGATGGCCAAACGATAATCAAAATGTATGTCAGCTATTATCGGGATAGATACTTGTTCCTTTATTGAAGAAATTGCTTCAGCCGCCTCCGGGTCAGGTACGGCCACCCTTACAATTTCACATCCGGCCCTTTCCAGGCGCTGAATTTGTGAAACAGTGGCCGGAACATCTTGAGTAAATGTATTTGTCATGGACTGGACCGCAACAGGCGCATTCCCACCCACCGGAACATTTCCGACCTTAATCGGGCATGTATCTTTTCGTTTTTTTAAAAAAGGCATAACCGTTTGTTATTAATATGTAATAGCGTCATAACCCGTATGATTTACTCGCGAAATACGTTTTACGTGTTTATTAAACATGATGAACTCGTAAAAAGTCCGATTTAGACGGTTTCGTAAAAAGTTCAAATTCAAGGCGTGCAAATTTTGTAATCATGAGGCGTACTTTTCGTACGTTGAATGATTGCGAAATGCAGCACAACACAGAAGTTGGACTTTTTACGAAGCCGCCAAACATGCTTTTATAAAATTTTAGCAAGATATATCAAAACATATAATTACCAGACAGATCTTTTAAGTTCAAGAAAAATACAGATTTTGTATTTGGCTTATAAAAAAAATGGTAGTATAAAAACTTAGGGGCTTTGCCCTAATTGGAATGTTGGAATACAGGAATGATGGAATAATGGCCCGCCCTTTTGCGACGGGCCTGTTGGGTGAATTTGTGATTAAAATGTCCCAGACATAATAGTTCTATGATTAGGAGGCTATCATTACGGTCCAGGCCTGGGGCTTTGGAAAATGGGAAAGTGGGTTGTTGAAATATTCACAGGCAACGCAATTCTTTTGTAAAATTTCCGAGATATAAATTATAAAAGGAGAAAGGTAATGGATCGGCAAAATGGAAAAAGATTTGTGGAAAAACACGGGCCGGATGCAAAACCGGACCCTTTGATTAAAAATGAGATTTTAAAAAGGACTAATAAAAATGAAATTCCTTGTGCGGTTGCTTTTGAAATAGCAAAAGATCTGCAAGTATCAGCAGATGCGGTGGGTATGACCGTTGACCTGATTAATTATAGGCTGGTAAAATGCCAACTGGGATTGTTTGGGTATCAGCCAAAAAAAAAGATTGTGAAGCCTCAACATACGGTAACCGAAGATTTAAAAAATGCCATTTCTGACGCGTTGGTCCAGGGACGACTCCCATGCAAGAGCGCATGGGATATCGCCTTGCGATTTGAAATGCACAAAATGAAAGTCAGCGGTGCCTGCGAAGCCATGGGGGTCAAGATAAAGCACTGCCAGCTGGGAGCGTTTTAGTTTCTCCTCCTGATTCAATTATAACCCGTCAATTTTCTGACACATCGTTAAGTTTCTGATAAAAGAATTATGTCAAAACTTTATTTTAAACCACAGTTAAGCAGCATAACTATTTATCGTTATTGATATAAAGTTGTTTTCAAGTTTTTTGGCACAAAAAATGCTGTAACGCGCTGTAACTTTAATGAAGGATCGGAAAGCTTTTTCGATTCAATAGCTCCATGAATAATAAGCGACTCCATCATACAATCTCATATTTTATATGAAAAAAGGATAAATTTATGAAAAAGATTTATGTAAACGATGACAATCAAGCAACGATAATATGTCCCAAATGCGCCTTTACGAAAGAAATAGATATGACGAATTTCAAGAATACTCAAAAGCGCGTGAAGGGCAAATGCCGATGTGGCGAGGTCTTTGGGTTCACCATCGAATTTCGAAAAAACTACCGCAAGAAAGTCAGACTCTCCGGCACATACCATAATAACGGAAAAGGGAAAAAGGGAGAAATAATCGTTGAAGACCTTTCAATGAATGGAATTCGGTTTGTAAATATAGGATCAGATCAAATTTCGATAGATGATAAATTGGAAGTAAAATTTAAGTTAGATAACCAAATGAGATCAGAAATCAATAAACTCGTTAAGGTGATATGGGTGAAAGATAAAATGATCGGCGCAAAATTCAGCAGCCCGAAATCATTTAACTCGGAGTTGGGCTTTTATTTGAGAACATAAATATTTTTTAGGTTTTCAATAATTGCAGGTTTAACACGTAAGTGTGGTCGGATATCAATTCAATCAATTCCCAAACCAATTGCTATAAGGAGGTTAAATTTGATGAAACAGTATTCCATAAGTCCTGATGGCGAAAAGTTCCAGTTACCCGAGCCGGAGGAGTATGCAAGGGAATTTGAACGGCTAAAGAATATGGTAGATGACCAGCGAGACAAGGGGCGTGAGATTGTGGTGGTCATGGGCGTGGGATTTGTCGGTGCTGTAATGGCGGCAGTGGTGGCTGATTCGGAAGATGAAAATGGCAATCCCGTCAAGTTTGTCATTGGAATGCAGCGGCCGAGCACTCGCAGCTATTGGAAGATTCCCTTGCTGAACCGGGGATTGCCTCCTGTACAGGCAGAGGACCCGGAGGTGCTGCCGATGATTCACCGCTGTGTTAATGAAAAAAAGACCCTTACGGCTACGTTTACTTATGACGTCCTGAAACTTGCAGATGTGGTGGTTGTAGACGTTCAGTGTGATTACCTGAAGGAATCTTTGGGTGATGTGAAGAATGGACAGACGGACATGGCCGCATTGGAGATATCCCTGGAGATTATCGCCGAACACATCACTCCTGATGCGCTTGTGCTCATCGAAACAACCGTGGCCCCGGGCACCACCGAACAGGTGGCTTATCCCATTATGAGGAAAGTGTTTCGCAAACGCGGTATTGAAAGTGATCCCTTGTTGGCCCATAGTTTTGAAAGGGTGATGCCCGGCAGGCATTATGTTGCCAGTATCCGCGATTTTTGGAGGGTTTGCAGCGGAACCAACCAAGAGGCCACCGGCCGGGTGGTAAAGTTTCTCGAAGAAGTGATCAATACGGATGAGTATCCTCTGACTGTATTAAATCGGCCCATTGAGTCGGAAACGGCAAAAATTGTGGAAAATAGTTACCGTGCAACGATTCTGGCTTTCCTTGACGAATGGAGTCTGTTTGCCGAACGAAATGGCGTTGACCTTATCAAAGTTCTCGAAGCTATCAAGGTTCGACCCACACACAGCAACATTATTTTTCCAGGACCCGGCATTGGCGGCTACTGCCTGCCCAAAGACGGCGGGCTGGGAATATGGGCATACCGACACATTCACGGGTTTGAAGACGATATTTTCAAGGTTACCCCCCTCGCCATCAATATCAACGACACCCGGTCATTGCACGTTGCCCAACTTACCCGTGATGCACTCCGCAATATGAGCCGTCCGCTGGCGGCCGCCGAAATCCTTCTTCTTGGCGCCTCTTATCGCGAGGACGTTGGAGACACTCGATACAGCGGGTCTGAATTGATCGTTCGCAGACTGACTGAAATGGGAGCTGAACTTAGGGTGCACGACCCCTATGTACAGCACTGGTGGGAATTTGAAAAGCAAGACGAGTACCCTTCCCCGACGCATAGCATGAAAAGGTTCTTTCGCAGCCAGGGCAAACTTGCCGACCTGCACGTCAAGAAAGACTTGTCACAGGCATTATACGGTTCCGATGCGATTATTTTTGCAGTCAGACACAAGCATTATTTAGATCTGGACCCCGATAAAGTAGTGGAGACCGCCGGCGCTTCCCTGGCAGTAATCGACTGCTTCGGTATATTGGATGATACGAAAATCAAGCGCTATTTCGAACTTGGCTGTGAGGTCAAAGGGTTGGGCCGAGGCCACGTCAAAAGGATTAAGGATCAGGTGCGAGCCGAGAGAGAGGAAATGCTGCTGGCATTAAGCGCTAAGCACAAAGCGGATCGTCCGTAGCGTGGGCTTCGGGATAATGGCATAGGACGTAAAAATTAAGAACCGTTGGTTATCAAAACCGGTAGTAACTCCAAAAATATCGGCGCCATTCACAAAACAATTTTTATGCAGATTCATATTTTTCTGGTGTCAGGTTAAATAGATCCTATGGTTGAAAATTGTCCAAATGACTTTGTATAGGACAAATTATTGCCTCAGATAAGCCCCCAAATCTTTTTCAAGTAATTTTGGATTATTGAACTGAGCACCGACATTGCGGTCGTTGGTCCATTTTATTTTGATAGTCGTGTGGATTTCTGTTTTCATTGGATTATCTAAATTAAATTTCAATTCGACTAAATCATCTTTGGAAAAATTATGTGGCTTAAAAGTTGTAAAATTGATTCCAGTCATTGAAATGTCTATGATTAGAATATCATCCCTTTCACTTTTTTCATGGATAAAGCATTCACCACCAATCTGAACCTTCTTACGGTAATACTTTCGAAAATCCAAGGTGAGCCGAAATTCTTCGCCACATTTACATTTAACCTTTAGTCGCTTATGGGTATCCTTAAATTTATATACATTTATATTTTTTTCTAATTTGCATTTGGGGCAGATTATCTTTATCTGATTGGTACGGCCTGCATAAACTTTTTTCATTTATTTGCCTACTATCAGAATGCTTAAAAACCAATTGCTTCAATAATTTTATCCGATATCTTTTAAAATAGGCCCACAAATGGATTATAGCGCTTTTCACTGCCAATGCTTGTTTCCGGGCCATGTCCTGCAAAGACTCTTACATCATCGTCCATTTTGAAGAGTTTTGTCCTAATGCTTGATATAAGGGTGTTAAAATCTCCGCCGGGAAAATCGGTGCGCCCGATGGAACCGGCAAAAAGGGTATCTCCCACAAAAAGGATTTTATCTGTATATAGTGAAATACCTCCCGGCGTATGCCCCGGCGTATGAATAACCTTTAGCGCAAATTTTCCAAAAGAAACGGTATCTCCATCTTCAATGGTTTGATCACATGGCGGCGAATTTTCAACTGAAATTCCAAAAACAGCAGCATTGGATGAAAGCGAACCCAGCATAGGAGCATCAAGGGGATGGATCAGGATGTCTGCACCGGTGGCATCTTTTATTTTTCCGTTTGCACTGACATGGTCAAAATGGCCATGTGTATTGATGATATATTTTATTTTTAACTCGGAATCTGCAAGAGAAAGTAGAATCCTGTCGGCATCCCCCCCGGGATCGATGACAACACCTTCCTTTGTTTCTGCACATCCGAAAATATAACAGTTTGCCATAAGCGGCCCAACAACAAGTTCTTTAATAATCAACACAGCCTCCTTAATGATTTGATTCGTAGACTCAATGAGTTATTTTTTATCATCGTGATTATAATGGATAGATCCAGCTAACTCTCTGGGGTGTAATCAAAATCGGGCACGTTGGACCCGTATTCTTTTTCGGTTTGGTTTTTTTGAATATGATTCTTTACAATAATTTCTTCTTTTTCAAGTGCGATGCGAATGCTGTCGAGAATTCCATTGATAAAAGCGCCTGATTCCTTGGTGCCGAATTTCTTTCCCACGTCAATGGCCTCGTTGATGGATACCTTATATGGAATATCATTACAGTAAAGCAGCTCATATACGGCAACTCTCATGGTGTTTCTGTCAACGCAGGACATGCGGCAGAGCTTCCAGTTGTCGGAAAAACGTTCAAGGATCGAATCGATTTCACTTTTGCCCTTCATAACACCTTTTACAAGCTTAAAAAAAAAGGGCAGCATTTTCCTTGGAGGAGTAAAATTTTTGCAGAAGCTTTCCAAAATCTCATTTGAGTAATTCTGACTCATATCCATATAGAAGAGTGCCTGCATGGCGATTTCTCGGGACTTGCGACGGTTTCCCATGGTTATGCCCGGTCGACAACCTCAATCAAATTTGCCATCTCAATTGCAGCTATTGCAGCATTCCATCCTTTATTGCCGGCTTTTGTTCCGGCACGTTCGATGGCCTGTTCGATGGTGTCGGTTGTCACAATGCCGAAGATAACCGGAATTTCAAAATCAAGACTGACCATGGCGATTCCTTTGGACACTTCAGCACTGACATAATCAAAATGTGGCGTTGCACCCCGAATCACGGCACCCAGGCAAACAACGGCGCTATATCGACCCGTTGCCGCCATTTTTTTGGCCATCAACGGTATTTCAAATGCACCGGGAACCTTCACAATTTCTATATCTTCGTCTCGGGCACCGGATCGTAACAGTCCGTCTACGGCACCCTCTTTAAGCCTGTCGGTGATAAAATCATTAAAACGGCTTACCACAAGTGCAAATTTTTTGCCTTCTGCCAGCAGGTTAGCTTCTAAAATTTTTGGCATTTACATTCCTCCGGGTTAGGGTACGGTATCAATATTTAATAGATGTCCCATCTTAAGCTTCTTGCACTCCAGATAACACCGGTTATATTCGTTGGGCTCTATTTCAATTTTTGTCTGCTCAACTATACTGAGTCCATATCCGTCAAGCCCAACGACTTTCTTGGGATTGTTTGTAAGGAGTCTCATCTTTTTAACTCCCAAATCAACAAGAATCTGTGCACCGATGCCGTAATTTCTCAAATCAGGCTTAAATCCCAGTTTTTCATTTGCTTCAACCGTGTCAAGGCCGTTGTCCTGGAGTGCATATGCTTTTAATTTATTCACAAGGCCGATCCCTCTCCCCTCCTGGCGGATATAAAGCAATACTCCGGATCCTTCTTTTTCAATCATTTTCATGGCCTTATGCAGTTGTTCTCCACAGTCGCATCGGAGTGAGCCGAAAATATCTCCTGTCAGACATTCCGAATGAACCCGAACAAGCACAGGCTTATTGGAATCGATTTCACCCTTCACCATGGCGATATGAAGTAACTCATCCACATCATTTTCATAAACAATGGCTTTAAATTCTCCGGCAATGAAAGTGGGGACAACCGTTTCCGCTGCTCTTTTCACAAATGATTCGGTGCGCATCCGGTATTCAATGAGATCGGCGATGGTGCATATTTTAATATCATGTTCTTTGCTAAATTTTTCCAGAGCCGGCATTCTGGCCATGGTACCGTCTTCATCCATGATTTCACAAATTACACCGGCAGGTTTTAAGCCGGCAAGACGCGCCAGATCGATAGATCCTTCAGTCTGGCCGGCGCGTACCATCACTCCGCCTTCTCTCCCCCTCAAGGGGAATACATGTCCTGGCCGGACAAGATCACGCGGTTTGGTATTATCATTCACAGCCGTAAGGATTGTGGTGGCACGGTCCGCAGCAGAAATACCCGTGGTTACGCCGCATCGAGCCTCGATGGATACGGTAAAACCGGTCTGAAACCGCGACGTATTGTTGTCCACCATCAAGGGGAGGTCGAGGGAGTCGATCTTTTCTCCGGTCATGGAGAGGCAGATAAGTCCCCGACCGTATTTTGCCATGAAATTAATGGCTTCAGGCGTAACCGCTTGGGCCGCCATTGTAAGGTCCCCCTCATTTTCTCGATCTTCATCATCAACGAGAATGACCATACGTCCGGCCCTTATTTCTTTAATAGCATCTTCAGTGGATATAAGTGACATTATAAATTATTTTCTCCTCTAAATAAAAACACGAATAAACACAAATAAACACAAATTTAAAAAAAATAGCATACCACAATTTCAGATATTTTTTACATGTCCATTTGTGTGCATTAGCGTCCATTTGCGGTTAAATAAAACCACGGATGAACACTGGATAATAGGTAATGGATTTAAATAAAACCGGTTTTGGCCAGAAATTGCATATCGATAGACCGCCCGGTTTGATTTTCTTTATCATGGCTTTGTATTTTTGTGACAAAGCGTTCAACATATTTTCCGATCATGTCCGTTTCAATGTTGACGGGATCCCCGACCTTGCTGAGTATTATGGTTGTCAAATTTGCAGTATGCGGGATTATACTCACATCAAAACTTCTGCGATCACAGTTATTGATTGTGAGGCTTATGCCGTCCACTGCAATCGAACCTTTTTTTATCATGTACCGTGAAAAGGACTCCGGCACGCCCATAGTAACAATTTCGGCATTGCCTTTGTTTTGTTTTTTCTTTATGGTTCCCATACCATCGATATGTCCTGAAACAAGGTGACCGTCTATGCGACCGGAAAGCCGAAGCGCACGCTCAAGGTTCACACGATCTCCGATCTTTGCCCTGCCAAAAGTTGTTCTTTCAAGCGTTTCAGGCGAAACATCAACTTGAAAACGTTGGTCATGGATCTTAACCACAGTCAAACAGACGCCGCTAATTGAAATACTGTCTCCGATCTTGGTTTG
>Ga0272444_10002893_pt1 | contig 15705 bp, 14 predicted proteins | sample SSMForm13_FD_201033 | JGI IMG/M metagenome (GOLD analysis project Ga0272444, IMG submission 201033) | Marine sediment archaeal communities from Little Sippewissett salt marsh, Falmouth, MA, United States - SSM-Form-13 | ecosystem: Environmental > Aquatic > Marine > Wetlands > Sediment ...
CAAACCCTCGAAGTAGAAAAAGCAGGTATCCCGAACCTTCAAGCCCGGAACAACTGCAAAGGTATTGCTGTTATCGAAATAATGATGCGGACGGGTCTGATGCCGAGTCAGAATTGCAGCTTAAGAACACTTGACAGACCATTGCTGATTAGTATAGTTCTCAGGCGAACGGGATGCCTCCCGGTTCTTGTCGCCTTGTTCAAGATACTGAAAGACGGAGCTACGTTTTAGGATGATTGAGGTCAAGGGAGTTACGAAGACCTTCGGTGAGACGGTTGCTGTTGACAACCTGTCGTTCGAGGTCAAGAAGGGCGAGGTTCTGGGCTTCTTAGGTCCCAACGGCGCGGGCAAGACGACCATGATGCGCATGATCACCTGCTATATGCCCGCAACCGACGGCACGGTTACGGTCGCCGGGCACGACACTCTGACCGATTCGTTTCAGGTTCGCGAGCGCATCGGATACCTCCCTGAGAGCGCTCCTTTATACCTTGATATGGATGCTGCGGATTACCTTTCCTTCGTTGCACAGATTCGCGGGATCGCGAGCAGTGATCGTCGGGAGCGCATGAAGAAGGTCATAGATATCTGCGGGCTTACACAGGTAATGGGCAAGGACATCGGCACGCTTTCAAAAGGCTTCAGGCAGCGCGTTGGCCTGGCGCAAGCGCTGATCCACAATCCGGACATTCTGATACTTGACGAGCCGACGACTGGGCTCGACCCGGCGCAGATAATCGAGATACGCGAACTCATTAAGCGCATCGGCAAGGAAAAGACCGTAATCCTTTGCTCTCACATTCTGCCCGAAGTCTCCGCCACCTGCGACCGGATACTCATCATAAACGAGGGCAAAAAGGTCGCGTCGGGTACTCCAGATGAACTCGCTGCGGCGACCGAGGGTAACCTGACCGTGCACGCCAGGATTCACGGAGCCGAGGCCGAAATCAGAGAGAAGATCGAGGCGATGGACAACGTTGTTGGCTGCCGGGTCGCGGAGAGTTCTGGTGACGGGCCCTCGACGTTCGTGCTAAAAGCGAAGCCAGAAGGCGACATCGGCCAGGATGTATTCAAGATGGTGGTCGATAACAACTTCAGCCTCTCGGAGCTGAGAATCGAGCGGATAAGCCTCGAGGACGTGTTCCTCCAGCTGACGACCAAAGAGAGAGACACGGAATGAAGAACGTAGCGGCGGTATTTCAGAAAGAGCTTCGGTCATATTTCAACTCCCCGATAGCCTACATCGTAATAATCCTGTTCGTTGGCTTCGCCAACTGGCTGTTTTTCAGGAGCTTCTTCATGTCAGGGCGCGCCTCAATGAGGATGTATTTCACGATGCTGCCCTGGCTGTTCATGGTCTTTGCGCCTCTTATTACGATGCGGCTCTGGGCGGAGGAGAAGAAGCTCAACACGCTGGAGCTACTGATGACGATGCCGTTGAGAGACTGGGAGGCGGTCTTGGGCAAGTTCTTCTCGAGCTTGTTTCTTCTTACGGCGATGCTCCTTCTTTCCTTGCCGTTGACATTTTGCGTTTCGAGTTTGGGCAACGTGGATTGGGGCCCGATCATCGGCGGCTATTTGGGCGCATTCCTGATGGGAGCGGCATACGTCTCGATCGGGCTATTCGTGTCCTGCCTAACGCAGAATCAGATCGTGGCCGCGATAATCAGCTTCTTCGTGTGCTTCGGCCTGTGGATCGTCGGCGAGGCTATTGTGGTCTTCATGGCGCCCGCGTCGCTTGCAGGGATACTCGAGTTCATCGGTTTAGGCTCGCATTTCGACAGCATCGGCCGAGGCGTCATAGATTCGCGAGACATCATCTATTACCTGACGGTCATCGGCTTCTTCCTGTTTCTCAACGTGAAGGGCGTGGAGAGTCGTAAATGGGCGTGATGGTCAATGAAGTTTTGAGGAGGGGCTGATGGTCAAACGGACGGCTGGCTATGGCGCCACAGTTTTGGTCTCCGCGCTGATAGTCCTGTGTATATTGATTGTGGTCAATTACCTATCCAGCCTCTATTTCGCAAGGGCGGACTTGACCGAGGACAAGGAGTTCACCGTCTCCGATCCGACCAGAGCCGTTCTGGCAAGTTTGGAGGACCTCGTGACGATACAGGTCTTCTTCTCGAAGGAACTGCCAACATACGTGATACCGCTTCGCACGCAGGTGGAGGACCTCCTATACGAATACAAGGCCTATTCGGGAGGCAACCTGCAGATTGAATACATCGACCCCGAGGACGACCCTGAACTCAAGCAGAAGATGCAATTCATGGGCATCCCACCGGTCCAGCTGAACATCTACGAGAAGGACAAGGCGGAGATCGTAACCGTGTATCTGGGCCTCGCCATTCTCTATGAGAACAAAAAAGAGGTCATCCCCGTCATTCGCAGCACGGAGAACCTCGAGTATCAGCTGACATCGGGTATCAGCAAGGTAACGATATCAGAGGTCAAGAGCGTTGGCCTGCTACCCCTTACCGAAGGGATGACTGTGCAGGAAAACTTTTCTCAGCTGAAGGAGGCGCTCCAGAAGCTCTACGACGTCAAGGATATCGACCTTAAGAGCCCTCGCGGACTGGACAAGGTTGATACCCTAGTTGTTCTGGGTGCAAGGGAGCTCTCGGATTCGGAGAAGTTCCAGATTGACCAGGCAATCATGGGCGGCACAAACGCCATTTTTATGACCGACATGGTCGCGCGCGAGCGTGGCAAGCTTGGGGCCTCGCCAGCGAAGTCGAACCTCAACGACCTTCTGGGCGCTTATGGCTTCCGCGTAAATGAGAATCTGGTGCTCGACCGCAGCTGCGCTATGGCAGCGTTCAGTTCAGGCGGTTTCATGCAGTTCCGGCTTCCATACAACTTCTGGGTGAAGGTTGGCCCAAAGGGCTTGGCAACAGATAACCCGGCCGTGAGTCAGCTCTCGGCAGTCGTGTTCCCCTGGACGAGTTCCGTTGACGTGATCGCTGGAGAAGTTCCAGGTGTCAAATACGACGTCCTGGCCCGTTCATCCGAGGCGTCGTGGCTCCAGACCGAGAACTTCGACCTGAGCCCGCAGCAGAAGTTCACAAGAACCGCAAGCGGCAGCTACGAGCTCGCGGTCCAGGCCTCAGGCACCTTCAAGAGTCTCTTTTTGGGGCAAGAGGCGCCTAAGCCCGATAACGAGGAGGCGGCTCGATATGCTCGTAAGGACGAAAAAGTCATGGAAGAGAGCCAACCAACCAAAATAGTCGTCATGGGCGGCTCCTTCCTCGTCAATGACGAGTTCCTCTCGCGCTATCGTAAGAACGATCTGTTTGTCGAGAACATCATCGACGTGATGACTCTGGGTCAAGGCCTCGTTGGCATCAGGACTAGAGGCACCGCTGATAGGCCGCTCGAGGAGGTCTCGGAAGGCGGCAAGGCCTGGATCAAGTTCGGCAACATGCTTGGCATCCCTCTTTTGGTCGCGATTTTTGGCCTGTCTCGATACTTCGTCAGAAAGAAAAGAAAGAGAGCTCTTTAGGTGCGAGCCAAGCAGATATACGTCTTACTCGTTGTTCTCGTCCTTCTATCGATCGTCGCTTATGTAGCGCACCAGTCGAAAAAACCCCCCGAACGGCCACCCGCAGAATCCGAACAGGCCAAGCTATTCCCATCAATCAAGGCTGACGACATCGCCGCAATCAAGATCAAGTCACTCGGCTCCGAGGCGCATATCGCTCGGGACGAAACAGGGACATGGGTCGTTCCCGACAAGGACAACTACCCGGCGGATGCGAAGGCCATCGAGCGCATGCTCGAAGCAATAGAGACGATGGACAGGGGAACGGTAGTCTCGCGGAATCCGGAGAAGCAACCGCTCTACGAAGTTGACGAGACGACAGGGACAGAGGTCACTGTCCTTGACAAGGATGAGAATCAGCTCGCGCAATTCTTCGTCGGAAAAGCGGGTCAGGACTTCTTCAGCACCAACATCCGTTTGGCCGGCGAGAGTGAGGTGCGCCTCGTTCGGAAGATGCTGAGCTACATGTTCAAGCGTCCTGGGGGCGATTGGCGTGAGAAGCTGCTCTTCGACTTGGACGACACGAAGATCGTGAAGTATTCGGTCACGGGCGAGCAGGGCTTGACGTCGTTCGAGAAGAGCGAGCAGGGCACCTGGAGCACCATCGAGCCAGCTGATGGCAAGGACTTCGACGCCGAGGACATGGAGCGCGCAGCCTCAGGGCTCGCCAAGCTTCGTGTGTCTGGCTTCGGTGAGGAGAAGGACAAAGATAAGTTTGCGCTCGACAAGCCGAAGTGGACGATTGCCGCAACCACGGATGACGGCGAGAAATACACTCTGAGAGTCTGCGGCGAGCGGAGCAAGGCCCAGTTCTTCGTCCAGCGCGAGGGCAAGGAGACCGTATTCTACATCAGCAAGTATCAGGTCGATAAGATGACGAAGCCCTACAAGCAAGTGCTCGGCATCGCGGACGAGAAGCCCGACAAGGCCGCCAAGCCCCCCGGAATGCCCATGAGGATGCCGCCCAGGTAGCGACCTACCGAAAGTCACGCTGCCGGTAGAGATGCGCGGGCCGAATCAGCTCAGCCGGCAACCACACATCATGGGGCTTCCGATCTTGCAGGCTGTGCATCCCACGCTGTAAACTCTTTGAAACATTAAGCAGGACAGGATTGGAGAACCGCTATGAAATCCTTTGTCAGCTATGTCGAGTACGATCCCGAAACAGAGATGTATGTCGGGATAGTGCCGGGGATACCCGGCGCCCACACGCAGGCCGCCACGCTCGACGAGCTCAATCGGAATCTGAAGGAGGTCTTGGAGCTCTGCCTCGAAGAGTTCGAGGGTGCTGCCGATGACCTGCCTCGCTTCGTCGGCGTCCAGCAGATCGAGGTCGAGGTTTGACGCGCCTGCTCGATATCTGTCTGATTTAGGTTCCTGCATCATCCGCACGGCGTCGATCAGGTTCTCCAGCGCCTCCTCCAGCGTCTCCCCCTGAGCGAACGCACCCCGCACATCATAAGTCCACGCCACACAGCAGCTGCCGCCCCTCACGAACTGCTCCGTGATCCTCAAGTCCCGTTCTGCAATTAGGCGCATGTCGCACCTCGTGGCTCCACTTCTCAACGCCCGAACTCAGACCTGTTTCACCTTATTGCATTCTCACAGTCGGGCGGTTATCGTGTGATCTCATTGGCTTATCAGAATAGTCTCGCATCTTGCGCGATTGGTCGCGCCGGTGATTGGACAGGAGCTGCAAATGAAGGGCCATCCGCAAAAGGTCGTCTTGATTGAGCCTCGAGCGGGCTTTGATGCCTATCAGTTTATTCGCATCCCATTGATAGGCTTGTTGTATGTTGCCACTCTGCTGAGGCGTGCTGGCCACGACGTCATAGTCCTCTCAGAGGCGGAAGGACCGGTGTTCCACCCCAAGGCGGGAAAACTGGCGCCCGAGCTGCTGTCCGCAGATGTCGTTGGCATCTCGATCATGACAGCTACCGCCAATCGTGGCTACGAGATTTCAGCTGCCATCAAAAGGGCCAACCCCAGAGCGAGAATCGTGTTAGGTGGACCGCATTGCTCGTTGTTGCCCAATGAGGCCGCGGAGCACGCGGATGTGGTGGTTCGGGGCGAGGGTGAGAACATCATATCCAATATAGTCGATCCCGATTTCACAGAGCGGATCGTTGACGGAGGCCTCGTTGCTGACCTGGATATGCTGCCGTTCCCTGACTATGACTTGCAGCGAGGCCTCGCCAAGTCGTTGAAGTTCGCGACGGTCTCCGCGTCACGAGGTTGTCCATTCGACTGTGACTTCTGTTGTGTGACGAGAATCTATGGACGGAAGGTGAGGTGCAGGTCAGTTGAATCGGTTGTTGATGAGATAGAGCTGCGCTACAAACAAGGTTACCGGAAGCTCTTTTTTGGCGATGACAACTTCGGCGCCAGAAAGGAGTGGGCCAAGGAGCTTCTGTCTGAGACCTTGCGCAGGAGGATACAGGTGTCATGGGTAGCACAAGTGCGGGCAGATGTTGCTGACGACCCAGACCTTCTCAACCTAATCAAGGCGAGCCATTGCTCTGAGCTGTTCATCGGCTTCGAGGCGGTAACGCAGGCGGCGCTCGACAAATACAACAAGAGCCTGAAGGTCGAGGAGGTCGTCGAATCCGTCAATAGACTCAACAAGCACAAGATAGACGTCGTCGGCATGTTCGTTATCGGTTCGGACAGCGACAACAAAGACACAATAAAGCAGACGCTGAAGTTCTGCGACACAATGCGTTTGCGTTACGCTCAGTTCTCGATTCTCGCCCCGTTCCCCGGGACCAGGGTGGCTGAGCAGCTTCATGCAGAGGACCGCATATTCGACCGCAACTTCAGCCACTACGATGGCGCGCACGTGGTCTTTCATCCAAAGCACTTCTCTCCCGCCAGCCTCCAGCGGGACGTTCTACGGCTTTGGCGAGACTTCTATTCGTGGGCAAAGGGCTTCAAGTCAATTGCCGCCAGACATTTCTTGAATAAGTGGGAAAAGGCCAATCGGCGCTATCTGTCCCAACTGAAGTCATACACAGCCTCCCTTGCCAAGGACGGCCGCTACTCAGCGGACAGCACCATCGCAGAATAACAGCGGTTAGCGCAGAGATTCGGGTCAGTCCCGACCAAAGGGGGTGGATGACGGGCAGGCTTCCTGCCGCTCTTGCGCTTCTGCTTTTTGTGGAAAACGCGTTCAGGTGGGCCGCGCCGACTCTAGCCTCCTATCGTCACCGCACCAGCGAGCGCTATCCATCAAAGCCAGAGTGCAAAAAATCATATAGATGATTGGCGGTGGGCTTGTCGAGCGCCTTCGACACCTCTAGCTCGGCGATTGAGGCGGCGCGGAGTGCGCGGAGGCTGCCGAACTCACGGAGCACTCAGGTAGTGTACTCCTCTTCCCTCAGCATCGGCGCCGAGTAAATCGTCAAGAATAGCTCCGCATCATCTATCAGCTGATAGAAGGGCTCCCTTCCCGAAAGCCGCCGGCTTTCCTGTTGAATTATTGGTACGCCATCGCCTCTCTTCTCAATTAGCGAGCGTCGCTCTAGTTGACCTGAGGGGTCCTCTATCGGGCATCTTCCAAGCAAGGTCGTGATTAGCTCGTTACGAGTTGACTGGCGAACTGGCATACTCTCAATTGTCAGAGTATTAGGAAGCCCACCTGGAGAATACAGTTCGAGACGGTCATCGAACATAAACAACCTTATCTTCGATCCATAGATAGAATAATCCCGGTGGGCGACGGCGTTCACTACGGCTTCAAACACCGCCCTGATGCTGAATTGAGGTGTCTCAATTCGCTCCGGCTCTTTCCGTGCTCCTATCCTCATATTCCTGCGAACGAATTTAAGAGCTCCCCATATCTGCTCATCCAAAGGTCCCGTGATGTCCGAGGCATCGATCTGATAGTTCGAGTCTTGGCGTACCCCGCGGTAACGGACGGCTTGAATAAACGCAGACGGGAGCCATTTTTCAGGATGACTCGCGCACATCAGAACACCAGAAACGCTTGCGTGCTCATGACCAGAATCGTCAGATGTGAGGATTCTCAGCTTCCGGAGCGTAACGACCTCTTCGCCAGTTGACTTGGCCAAGAATCGCCGTCGAAGATCAGCTTCCAGATCGCTGATGGTGGTTTCTGGAACCGCTTGTTCTTCGAATCTGATGATCTGGGCTTGGCTCCTCTGTTGGAGAAGGCGCGCAAGTAGATCGGTCGGGAGTTCTCGCTTCGAACTCCCTTGTCTATGGAAATAGCCACCCGGGCCTTTGTGAACGAATAAGCTGCGCGGGATCTCAACTCTTAGAATGGGTCGAAGCGTCCCCATGCTATCAGGCAGTTCCATGCGGAAGGCGTGAAACGTGACGGGAGGCTCGATGCTATCGTTGCAGATCTCAAAAATGTATCTTTCAACACGCTCGAGTTTTCCCAAAGGGATGCCGAAGATCTCCCTGGATTTGTCGTCCACACCCAGAACCAACACGCAGTCCGCAGTATTAGCCATTGCGGCGATCTCGTCAGCCAGATCATCCCGTCCCGGTCCATCAATCTTCTCTCCCCTGAATCGGACAGTCTTGAGCTCCAGAGAAGTATCCTCACCGAGGCGAATCTTTCGGAGCAGCTCTTCGGGACTGTCAAACATGGCGATCCTCAGAGGTCATTCGGCGATATCGCTTCTCAAAGGCTGCCTTTCCACCCTCCATCACGGCGCAGATTGTATCTCTGACCTTCTTCTCCTGCAGAATGCCGCAGCACTCTCGATGAGTCTGCCCACTCTTTGCCTCCAGAGCAATCACAAGTTCCGCGTCCCCGTTAACGACGATGTTGGCGTTATGTGTCACGACTATCACCTGACGGCGACGCTTGATCTCCCGCAGCTGTGTGACGATCAGATCATAGATGACATGATTATCCAGGTCGTCTTCAGGTTGGTCCAAAACAAGAGGTTCATCTCCATAGGAGAGCAAAAACCACAGAAGCGCAGCGGACTTCTGCCCGGGAGACCCCTGGTCAATCGAAGTGGGTCTCGATCCACCGGCTTCCCTGTAATATTCAACCTTAAGGCTGTCCTCCGGAAACCACAGGTCGAGGCGATCCAGCAGTTCCGGCGGGAGCTTGGCGAGATGAGCGGCGAAACGTCTATCCTGGAGACTCCCTAGGTCAGCGCTCCCTTCCGCAATGTCGCGGACTTCGCCTTTGATCCTCCGAAGCTGAGCCTCGAGGTCGCTTGCGTCTAGCTTGTCCGAATACAAGCCCCACAGAAGCTCGTCGATATCATACTTGAATCGCCCGTCTTCTCGCTGGATTATCTCACGAAACCTGCTTTCGACCTCCTCGCGAGCCTGGTATGGCAGTACTTGTATCTGGACGTATTGACTCCCCTTAAGGGTCTGTGAAAGGAAGTCGGCTCTCTTCTTCGTTAGCAGACGCCGCATCGCCACAAGCTGCTCGCGACAAGCATCTGCCTGCCTCCTCATCGAATGCGACTCCCTCCGCCGGTCGTCCAAGGCCTTGAGGCGAGACTCAATGCTCTGCTTCCGTTGTACGAGTTCCCCGTAAATGCGAGGATCCTCAACGCCCTCCTCAGCCAGTTTATCGACCAACCGCTTGTAGGATTCAATCGCGGATGTGAGCACTTTTTGCCAGCACGACTGCTCCTTCTCTTCTCTCCAATGCTCAATCGCATTGTCAGCATCTTCGGCGATGGTGTTGAGCTTCTGAGCGATTCCCGCAATCTGCTCCGCTGAGGCGCGAGATGCCTTGAGGATAGAAGAATCTGCCGGGTCCTTCGGGTCAAACGATTGCTCATCAAGCGGCCCAGGCGCCAGCTCTCGAGCCAACTCTCGAATCCGGTCTCCGGTCGCGAGCCAGCTTTCTTCCCACTCCTCGACCACCTTCTGTTGTCCGTGACGGTACCGGTAGTCTCTCAATATCTGCGCGTGACCAGCTTGCTCGAAGACCGCCAACTTCCGCTTCACGTCCTCCAGTTCTCCGCGCAATGTGCCCTCTTCTGACAGTCCAGATTCAATCTCTCTAGCCTTCGCTCTAAGGGAAAGAAACTTCGTCTCCAGTTCAAGCCGCTCCCGGTCCCAAGCAGAACGATCGACTTCAACCGATTTGTCCACGATCTTCAGAAGGCCAAGTGGATCATCCGCCAATGCGTATATCTGCTTCTGGCTGAATATGCGAATCGGAAACCTCTGGATGATGTCTCCCAGTTCGGCTTCCCAAACATCTGGCCCTGTCTCGACTTCGATGGGAATGGCGTCCCCCGCTTGGCTCCATTGTATGCGATACCTGACGTCATCTTTGCGGTAGATCACTGTGAAGCAGGTCGCGTCTGTTAGTAAGCCTGTATCGGCGCGCGTCTGATAAACGCTGCTATACTTCTTGAAGTCATCCGGCGGAGGGTGCGGTAGCTCGTTTTCTCGGCGCAACGCGATACGTAAGAACTCCACTAGCGTGGATTTGCCGGTGCCGCGACCGCCAATCATAGCGTTGAGCCAGGGATTGAACGGGACAATGAATGGCGCGGCTCGCCCCATGTAACGTGCATCATAGACCTCTATTGACTCGATGACGCAGGAAGCAGGTGTATTCGGGTCCCCGCTTGACTGGTCCGGGCGGTGGACGGGAGACACCGATTGCCGCCCGTCGAGAAGTGCCAGCCTAAGCCCCTCCAAGCATGGTTCGCCCATCTTCACCCAGCTGAATCGCCTGCCGGGGTACTTCTGCTCTCCGCTCCCAGTGGGATAATGAGCGTCCGAACCGACGACTTCTGTCCAATTGATCTTTGCATTTACATAGAGCTGCGGCTTCTGAAATGCTGGATCAACCAGCTCCATTGCCAAGATGTCCTTAGACTGCAGTGCTTGTCTCAATGTCTCGCCAGCCTGCTTCGTGAATAGCCCTTTGTCCTCATCCACGTGCGCCGGAATCGCGATCCCATCCTTGTCATGGATCAATTGGACCACTTGCGTGAATGATTCTTGCGTGATCATGCTCGCCCTATCCGGCCCCCCTGTATAACTCATAGCGCCCCATAATTCAGCCATAGCTGTTGAGGTCTTGTCGAGATCGAAGATTGCAAGGAGATGAACGCCGCCGTGGACAGATATCTCCATGCCGGGGAAGAGATAAAGCGGACGAAAGTCGGGATGCCCTTCGCTCTTCAGTTCAACTAGGCCTGTCTTGAGCCTGTCTATCCACTCGCCGGTATTGTGGTCGGTTATGCCGACACAGTCGATGCCGGACCGCATGTAATCAAGCAGCCACTCCTTCGCCGAGCGATTCCTATATTCTACCTGCTTCAGGCCTTTCCCATAGTCAGCGGAGGCAGGAGTGTGAGTGTGGAAGTCGAACTTCCACCACCGCGCGCCCTTCCATTTCCAGCTGGTCATAATTCCTCCCATGTTCTAATAACCGGCTAATCATACCACATCTTCTGGGAAGCGATGAAGGACGGATTGTCAACATGCCATTTGTTCGCCTCTTGCTCCAGCCATCCAGGCAGCCGCCAGAAATCGCATCGGGCACCCGTGGCTCACATTCCGCCCGCATAGGAGTGCCACGGGCAATGGAGCGCCTACCTCGGCCGGGGAACGCCCAGCTGCACGCATATCTTTGCTGCGATGATGTTTGAGATTTCGGTGTGGCGAGGAACAGTCGTCGTTCTTGTTGTGTCAGCGAGGTTTATGTAGCGAGAATGCTTGGCTTCCTCACGCACAAGAACGCAACCGAACCGTCTGAGGTGACGGATGAGCTCTCTGCGTTTCAAACCTCTATCTCTTGCGTCACGAGGTCACCTGTGGGCAGAAAATCAACATCCACAGGTTCCTGCATCATGCGCACAGCGTCAATCAAGTTCTCCCGGGCCTCCTCCAGTGTCTCCCCCTGTGTGAGTGCGCCGGGGACTTCATCCGTCCAGGCAACCCACCATTTGCCGTCCCTTATGAACTTTGCCGTGATCTTCATATTTTGCTCTCCTGTCTTTTTTCGTCGCTGCGCATAGATATGTTCAAGATCATTGCGGTCGTACTATACATCAATCGTCATCTTGGCCAACACCATCCAAATGCAAAAAATCATATAGATGATTCGCGGTGGGCTTGTCCAGCGCCTTCGACACCTCAAGGTCGGCGATTGAGGCGGCGCGGAGGGCCTTCAGGCTGCCGAACTCACGGAGCAGAGCCTTGAGGCGCTTTTCACCGATGCCGGGCACATTGAGCAGGCTCGACTTGAGCGTCGATTTCAGGCGCTTGCCGCGGTGGAAGCCGATGGCGAAGCGGTGCGCCTCATCCCGCAGCTTCTTTAGAAACAGCAGTGCCTCCGGGGCAGGCCTTAGGTCAAGCGGCTCAGTTTCGCCGTGGACGTAGATGATGTCGTCTGGGACCTCTTCCCTACCCCGCGCCTTGGCTATGCCAAGCACCTTGATCTGATCGAGTTCGAGATCGCCAAGCACCCGCGCGGCGACATTCACCTGGGCCTTGCCGCCATCGATCAGGACAACCTCGGGAAGACGCTGCTGTTCGGCCTTAGCCCGGCGGTAGCGGCGGGTCAGGACCTCGCGCATCATTCCGACGTCATCGACGACTGTGTCCGACCTTATCGTATAGCGACGATACTCGGCCTTCTCGAAGCGGCCCTCCTGCCAGACGATCATGACGCCGACGCCCCAGGAGCCAAAGAGCGTTGAGTTGTCGAAGACATCGACCCTCGACAGGCGACCCTTCAGAACCAGCTTTCGGCCGAGCTCGATCGCGCCAACCGGGACCGCACGCCCCGAGCCCGTCGCCACGTCCTGAAGCTGCGACTTCAAGAACTGCTCTGCGTTGCGAAGCGCCATGTTCATCAGGCTCTTTCTGGAACCTCGTTGAGGCATGGATATTACTATCTTCCTGCCCTGCTTCTTTGAGAGCGATTCCGCGACCAATTCATGGTCAGCGATTTGGAATGGGACGAGTATCTCCTCGGGAATGGGCGCCGGGCGGGTCAAGTAGTACTGTTTGACGAAACCGGAGGCAATCTCAGCCTTCGAGAGCTCGATGAGACGGTTGAACATGAACTCCTCTCGGCCTTTGATCAGCCCACTGCGCAGGAAGAAGACCAGAATCGCCGCCGCGCGCTCGGAAAATGCCGCTCCGATGATGTCCTTGTCGCCGTATTCGGGGATGGTAACCTTCTGCTTGACCTGGACCTGCTCGATGGCATCGATCTGGTCGCGCAGGACGGCCGCGCGCTCGTATTCGAGGCTATTGGCCGCCTGCTCCATCTTTGCGGTTAGTTCCTTGACCAGCTCGTTGCTTCTGCCTTCAAGAAACATCACCACCTGCGAGATCATCGAGGCGTAATCCTCTGCCGAGACCTTACCGATGCAGGGGGCTAGGCAGCGTCGCGTCTGATAGTTGAGGCATGGCACGTCCTTGCGGGTGGTGGGCAATTCTCTCTTGCAGCTTCGGACCTTGAATACCCTATACATGAGTTTCAGCGTTGTCCGTATCGCGTGAGTCGGCACGAATGGTCCGAAATAGCGTGCGCCGTCCTTCTTGAATCGACGGACGATCTGGAGCCTTGGGAACACCTCGCTCGTGATCTTCAGATATGGATACTGCTTGTCGTCCTTCAGCTCGATGTTGTATCGCGGCTTTTTCTCCTTGACGAGGTTGCTCTCGAGTATCAGCGCCTCGAGCTCGTTCGCTGTGACAATGTATTCAACGTCGTGGACCTTCTGCACCAGAGCCTTGACCTTCGCGCCGCCCCGCTCAGGATGCAGGTAGCTCCGCAATCTGTGGCGTAGGTTCTTTGCCTTCCCAACGTAGATGATCTTGCCCTCTGCGTCGGACATGATATAGACGCCGGGCTGGGCGGGTAGATCGGTAAGTTTGTCTGCGAACATGCTGCCCGGGGACGAATCTCGCCTCATTGCTTAGCTCTCTCGAAATGTGATGCAGATGATGAACGCAGCCGGTGCAGGAATCGCAGCAGGCGGCCCTTGACAGAGAACTGGATGAAGAGACCCAAGAGAACGACATAGAACGGATCGGTCGTGAATCTGAATCGGCTGTTTTCTCCCAATTCAAGCATGTTGCCGACGACGGCCACGTATATAATGCTGAGGCACATATATAGAACCACGATTCGCCGATCACGATCCAGTCGTATTGAATGACCCCTGTTTCGCAACGATAACACCAACCCATGGACCAGCAATAATGGAAGCCCTATGAAGAGGAAAAGATGCAGAGGGTATCCGGGTATAAGGGAAAAGGGCCAAAGTCCCGCCAGGATCGCCGAGAGTCGATCGAACTTGCCATAGAAGTATGTATCATAGAAGCTCTCCAGAAAGGCGGTTTTGTCGCGGTCTTCGTTAAACGGCACGAACATGACGTTGGGCACAAGGTAGATGAGGCAAGCCTGCTGCACCCCTTTGAGATAGGCCAAGGGGCGTTCCTTGAGCAGTTGCAGGAAGTCCTCGAGGTATTGCTCCGAAAGCGTCAGATAAGCAAGATGATTGTAGTTTGGGGCGCCAGTTGATTTGGTGGCCACCGTTAGCGCGGGAATGTCCCTGTAACGCTTCACGTCTTGGTATCTTGAGGGGTATTCGGCGAGCGGCAAAAACCGCTCGATCAATGCCAATTCAGAGAGCTTCCCGTCTGCAACCATCAGCCGGCGGTCTTCCATCGAGACATTGGTAGTAACAACGTTCAAGACGTTCATTCCCAACCATGAGCTGGTTGAGAAGTCGCCGAACACCATGAGGTTCATGCAATAAAGAGACAGGATCAGAACGAAGGGCAAGACGGCAGCAAGGACAATTTTTCTCCTAATGGGCCTAAGCAATACGATCAGCGTCGCCGCAATCGTGACGAAATAGACTAGGTGGAATAGCGCCCGGATGCCCGAAAGCAGAAATAGCAGCGAGAATAGGCAGAGCGCCTGCCAGCTCTTCTGCTTCACCACAAACTCGTGCAACAGTAGCGCTGACGCCATCAGAATCGCCGCGACGGGAAACGTGTAGTAAAGGTGATACCCATAAGTAATAGACGACGGGCTGAGGATGAAGAGCGTGCTCAGCGAGAAGGCCAGCCATTTTCCCACACCCAATCTGACCTGTACCCAGAACAGCGACAAGTAGATGATGAGGCCGCAGATTAGATACGAGGCCTGAAAGACCAGCGCGGGGTGCGGATAGAACAGTTTGAGGACGATCCCCAAGAACAGGTTGAAAAGCGGCGGCTGACTGTGGAGGTAGAAGAGGCTCTCCAACAGATTGTGCCGCAAGAGTTCGACGTCAAGGTGCTGCCACCCCTTGTATAGCAGTTGATCGTCGAAGCGAACGCCGAGGCAGTAGATAAAGATATGCACAAGAACGAAAGCGGCGGCAAGCCACCAGAGCATTCTGCCGCGTCCTTTGGCCTGAGCCTCCGAAGGCGTTGCACTCGTCATTTGGTCACCACCTGAAGGCCGCGGTCCTAAGGATGGCGTCGCGACTGCGGCTCGCCTCAGCTGCCACGCGTCTTGAGGAGTATCCCCGATTCGTCCAGCCTCTGCACCGGCATTTCGTCGTCAGCATAGATCACGATGCCCTCGCGCCTCGCCATTTCGACGGGTATCGACGCGAGCTCGCCTCCATATATCTGGTCTTGTGTTACCGGGATCGGCTCGATGCGATAATCAGCGTAGATCACCAATTCCCAGAGCAGCCGACTGACTTCCGGAAGTTCTGGGTCGCGCGCACCGGGTCCACCCGGCCAGCCAATTGATAGAAATTCATCGCCGCCAAAAACTTCATTTGCTCCTCATCGAAGGAAATCGAAGTCCTCGACGCAAGCTCTGGCAGATTATGGATCTTCGGAGCAGTCTCCTTTGTGACTCTCATCACAAGCACTTCCAATGCCTTCTCCAAGGCAAGATGTGCGAAGAGCATGGCTTGGCGAGCCTTGCCCGTCTCAAGAATGCTCTGCGTGGCATCGAGCTCTTCCCTTGCATCCGCGAATATGTGGGCAGTCAGCTTCTCAAAATCTACTGACATGCATCTAGACTAACATCATCGATGTGGCCCCTGCAACGCCCCGCCGTGCCGCTTCCGAACCGCGAAGAGCTTGTCCCGGAGCTTCGCTGCGCGCTCGAACTCGAGCTTCTCCGCGGCCTGAATCATCTCCTGCTCCAGCTCCTTCACGTACTTGGC
>Ga0272444_10002894_pt1 | contig 15703 bp, 13 predicted proteins | sample SSMForm13_FD_201033 | JGI IMG/M metagenome (GOLD analysis project Ga0272444, IMG submission 201033) | Marine sediment archaeal communities from Little Sippewissett salt marsh, Falmouth, MA, United States - SSM-Form-13 | ecosystem: Environmental > Aquatic > Marine > Wetlands > Sediment ...
GCCTGTGGTCACCGAGGTCATGAGCTCTGCAGACGTCGAACTGGTTGAAAGTTATGCGGACATCCTTCAAGTGGGCACGAGAAATGTGCAGAATTTTGCACTCTTGAAGGCCATAGGCCATGCAAAAAAGCCGGTGCTGCTAAAAAGGGGAATGATGACCCGTCTGGAAGAGCTGCTCATGTCTGCTGAATACATCATGGCCTCGGGCAACGACCAGGTCATACTCTGCGAGCGGGGGATTCGCACCTTTGAGACGGCCATGCGCAACACACTGGATATTAGTGCCGTGCCCTTCTTAAAGGAGAAAACCCACCTGCCGGTTATTGTGGACCCGAGCCATGCCATAGGCCAGTGGCGCTTTGTGTTGCCCTTGGCCAAGGCCGCTGTGGCAGTCGGGGCAGACGGTTTGCTCATAGAGGTCCATCCAGATCCGGCCCATGCCCTCTCAGATGGCCCCCAGTCGCTTAAACCTGAAAAATTCTATAAGCTCATGGATGAAATCGAATCCATTGCCAAGATTGTCAGAAAAGGGTATGCACAAGCGGATGGAGCCCATGAGAGTTAACCTGGAAAGATCCGGATCTGATTCCTATGACATTGTCATTGGCGATGGTGTCCTCGAGCGCCTTCCCGTCATCATCCAGGCCCAAGATGGTGTGGACCGCTGCGTCATTATTACAGACTCAAACGTCAATCCCCTTTATGGAGACATGGTCAAAGAAAGACTCAAGCAGATAGCGGTGCCCCTTGATGTGATTGAAATACCGGCAGGCGAATCCTCAAAATCAACGAGTACGGTCCTTGAAGTAGCAACACAACTCATTGAGCTCAACGCCACCCGCCAATCCTTACTCATTGCCCTGGGTGGTGGGGTAGTGGGTGATCTGGCCGGATTTGTCGCATCTATCTACAAGCGCTCCGTGCCCTATGTGCAGATTGCGAGCACCCTGGTGGCCCAGGTGGACAGTAGCGTGGGGGGCAAGACCGGTATTGATCTTCCAGAAGGCAAAAACCTGCTTGGGACCTTCTACCAGCCAAGGGCGGTTCTTATCGACCTGTCATTCTTAAAAACCCTCTCAGACAAAGACTTCAAGAACGGATTGGCCGAGATCATCAAATATGGCATCATCAGCGATGAAGAGATGTTTGCGCTATTAGAGCAGGAGAGAGATGCTGTTATTCAACGGCAGCTTCCCGTGATGAAGACCCTGGTAGAGCGTTCCTGTGGAATAAAGGCCCACATTGTGGAAATGGACGAACAAGAAGGGGGCCTGAGACGGATCTTAAATTTCGGCCATACCATCGGACATGCCCTGGAGGCTGCATCAGCCTACCGGCTTACTCACGGTGAAGCCGTGGCCATAGGGATGGTGGCGGCTGCTGAGATTTCGTACAAACTTGACTACCTGGATGAAAGGTCCTGCGAGAGAATCGTTGATGTGATCAAACAATATGGGCTGCCCACGGAGATTCCAGGAGATTTCAACACAAAAGAAATCCTCGGCTTTATGGCCAGCGACAAGAAGGCTGTTGGGGCCCGGCTCTACTTCGTATTGATAAAGAAGATAGGGGTTCCTTTTGTCACAGCGGAAGTCCCCTCAAACATGATTATAGATGTCATTGAAAAACTCAGGAGATGAGCAAAGATTCACTAAACCGACTCAGGCAGAACATCGAGGCACTGGACCGTAAGCTTTTGAGGCTTTTGAACGAACGAGCCTCAGTCTCTCTTCAGATCGGAAAATTCAAGGTTCGAGAAGGCCTGGATATCCGTGATCCGTGGCGAGAACAAGCGGTGTTCAAGTATCTGACCCAGTACAATAAGGGGCCTCTCAAGGCGGGCGAGATCAAGGAAATATTCGAAAAGATCGTCTCCATATCAAGAAGGATCCAATCGGCAGCCTCTTTGAGCGGATCTAATCACTCGGTCGAATCGGCGGACGCCGACACATCTTTCGCTGTTACGGGCGAAACGGCTCTCTACGGGATCATCGGAAACCCTGTGGCCCACAGCATGAGCCCGCTGATGCACAATACCGCTTTCAGGCTCCTTGACCTAGACGCCATTTACCTGCCTTTTGAGGTGGAGGATCTCTCTGGCGCCTTGAATGGAATGAAGGCCCTGAACGTCAAGGGGGCCAGTGTGACGCATCCCTTTAAGAGGCGTGTCCTTGGGCTCATAGACGAAATCGATGACACGGCTGCAAAGATTGGCGCAGTCAACACCTTGAGCTTCGGAAAAGACGGGATACAGGGTACGAACACGGACTGGGTTGGCGCGGTCAGGTGCCTTGAAGTCTTGCTTCCCATAGAAGGTCGCACATTTGTGGTGATCGGCGCCGGTGGAGCGGCAAGGGCGGTGGTTTTTGGCATAACGGTCAAAGGGGGAAACGTCATTATCGTCAACCGCTCCGAGGAAAAAGGGAGCGCGTTGGCCGAGGAATTTCATTGCGGTTTTGCTCTTCTTTCTGAGATCGAAAGCGTTGGTGGAGACTGTTTGGTCAATACCACGCCTGTGGGGATGTATCCAAAGGCGGATGAGATGCCTGTGCCAAAGGGGGTGCTGGGCACCTACAAGGCCGTGGCGGATGTGATATACAACCCCCTTGAGACCATGCTGTTAAAGGAGGCAGAGGCAGCAGGATGCCAGGTGGCGAGCGGCTTTCACATGTTTGTATATCAGGGCGTTGAACAGTTCAGCACCTGGACGGGAAGGAAAGCTCCGATGAAAGAGATGGAAGCCGTGGTTTACGAAAGGCTGTCAAGGAAATGAGGCGCATCAGGCCGATCAAAAATATCCATGCCGCGGTTCGAGTACCAGGCTCAAAGAGCTACACCCAAAGAGCCTTCATCGCTGCCGCCCTTGGCAAGGGTCAGTCCTTAATCAGAGGGGCCTTGATTTCCGAAGATACCGAGCATTTGATGAATGCCCTCAGCCTGTTGGGGGCGACGATCCGCCGGCAGGGCTGTGAGGTCGCCGTACAAGGAACCAGCGGAGCACTCACGACGCCTTCTGAGGTCATCTATTTGGGAAACAACGGAACCGGGATCCGGCTCTTGACAGGCACCGTCTGTCTGGGACACGGGACCTTTGTCCTCGATGGCAACACCCGTATGCGTCAGAGGCCCATCCAAGCCCTCGTTGATGCCTTAAAAAGCATTGGGGGCGAGGCCGTATGCATGGAAGGAAACGACTGCCCGCCTGTTCAAGTGCGGGCAAGGGGGCTTGCCGGCGGAAAGACCTCCTTGGCGGGCGGGTTGAGCAGCCAATATCTCTCGGCCCTCCTGTTAGCCGCCCCCTACGCCAAAAGGGATACCGAGATCGAGGTGCAGGGTTCGCTCCCGTCACGGCCTTACGTGCAGATGACGCTGGATGTGATGGCGCGCTTTGGCGTGGAGGTTTTGGCGCCCCAGGACCATTCCTTCTTTATTAAGGCCCCTCAAGCCTATGGATCGAGAGAATATGTTGTAGAGGGGGATGCCTCAAGCGCGACCTATTTCATGGCTGCGGCCGCCATCTGCGGAGGCACTGTCAGGATATCCAATATCCATCCAGGTTCGGTGCAGGGAGATCTTCGTTTTTCAGAAGTCCTTGAGACCATGGGATGCGGCGTCACCAGCTCTGGCAAGGGCGTGGAAATCACAGGTCCCTTGCGCCATCATGGGGATCTTTCTTTGGACCTTCATGATGTGCCCGATATGGTTCCCGCCCTTGCTGTGGTTGCGGCCTTCAGAAAGGGTAATACGATCCTGAAAAACATAGGACATTTGCGCATTAAAGAATCGGACAGGATTGCAGCGTTGACCTGCGAGCTCCGAAAGATTGGTGCAAAGGCTGAGGAAAAGGCGGATGAGATGGTGGTTCAGGGCGTAGCCACACGGGCAGCGGAGATAGAGTGTTATAGGGATCACCGAATTGCCATGAGTTTCGCTGTGGCGGGCTTGGCCATAGAGGGAGTGGTTATTAAGGACCCCGATTGTGTGAAGAAGTCTTTCCCGGATTTTTGGGAAAAGCTGGAATCTCTGGGCTAGAATCTGCGGGGGTGAGTTACTACGGGGAGCACCATATGGTTTGCATGTTGACAATGTGCAACCTGCAGATGAACGGAAACAGAAAAATGTCAGGCAATGAGGAAAAACCCCGAATGCTCATCATCCACGGCCCGAACCTGAATATGTTGGGTCAGCGGGAGGCGAATTGGTACGGTTGCGCGACGCTGGAAGAAATCGACGCAGAGATCAAACAGACTGCAGAAGGTTGCGGTATGGTGGCAGAAACCTTTCAATCGAACTACGAAGGGGCCTTGGTGGAAAAGATCCATGAGGCCATGAGGGCTTATGACGCCGTCATCATCAACCCGGCCGCCTACACCCACACGAGTGTCGCCATCAGAGACGCCCTCTTGATGCTGAATGTCCCTATTATCGAGGTGCATCTTTCCAACATTTACCGCAGAGAGCCATTTCGGCACAAGTCCTTGATTGCAGATATTGTTACGGCCCGCATCGCCGGTTTTGGAAAGGACGGTTACATGATGGCCGTGGAAGCGGCAGCGGATATGCTGAAAAGAAAATGCCAGGATTGAGGGATTGTGAATCGCAGGGGGGTTGGAGAATTGGCGTGTTCGCATATATTGCTTCGCGTTGCCGTAATTTCTTAATCCCTCAATCCTTGAACCGTGAAAGCGAGGGCATTCCCTGCAGCTTGACTTCGGCGAGCTCCATTCGGCCCGAGCCTTTCGGCAGTGAGCTCAAGGCCGATCTGCTCATGGCCGGGGGCAGTCGAGTTGCTGCGGGGATCTTCAATTGAACATGAACATCGTTTTGATTGGGTATCGAGGCACCGGTAAGACAGCCGTGGGAAAGGCCCTTTCCAAAAGGCTTGGAAGGCCCTTTTACGACGCGGATGCCTATCTTGAACAAAAACTTGGAAGGACCATTAGTGATATGGTGGCCGCAGAGGGCTGGCCCTTTTTTCGGACAAGGGAAAAAGAGGTCATAGGGGAAATTGCTGCTAAGGATGATTGCGTGATTGCTACGGGCGGGGGCGCGGTCATGGACAAAGACAATGTGGCATGCCTGCGCAGTAAAGGCGCTTTTGTCCTCCTTAAGGCAGACACGGATACTATGATTCAAAGAATCCAAGGCGATGAGTCAAGCCCACAGCAGCGACCGAAATTGTTGGTGGGAGACATCTATGAGGAAACGGAGAGCCTATTAAAAGAGAGAATGCCCGTTTATGAAGAGGTCGCTGATTTCTCTGTGGACACCTCAAATCTGGCCATTGATGAGGTGGTTGAGAGGATTGTCCGGGATTTACAAGTTGAGTCGTGACTGAGGGGGACATTGACGACAAGCATCATCGCAAATAGATTGCAATACTCCCTCAGGAAACCCAACTGTGTCGGGTAGTGTCGTCTCTCAGAATTAACTGTCACGATGAGATCTTTGCATAACCTCGTCTCGCTGTTTGGTATGAGGTTTTTGACCCATCTACGTGCTCACTTACTAAATCGCAAAAACTCGGCCTACTGGTCTCAAACAGTTTGCGATTTGCCCACTAAGGTGGGCCGCTCGTTTCGCCCGGATGGGTGCCCCAAAAACCTCATAATTGTCGCTTTCCGAGGTTATGCAAAGCTGTCACTATGTAGCCGAAAGCCTTTTCCGCGCGACATTGAGCATTTTCGGCAATGAGAGGTCAGCTGAGTGAAGCGTTAAGAATCATAAACTGTTTGAGGGCCTTAGCCCGAGTTTTTATGATTTAGCAAAACGAAGCTGACGTCCCGAAAATGCTCACGGAGTCCGGAACATGGCTTGATGGCGACACTTTACTTTTTAAAGGAGCTTCTGAGACACGACACTAGGTCTTGACCGCATTAACAAGGCGTCCGGCGGTTGAGTCATTGAGTCCTTCTCAAACGTGACACGACACCTGTCGGGGGAGGTTTTATGTCGGGAAATAGTTTTGGCAAAGCCTTTGTGGTAACCACCTGGGGCGAATCCCATGGAAAAGCCTTGGGAGTCGTCATTGACGGGTGTCCCCCTCTGCTCCCCCTGACCGAGGCGGACATTCAGCGGGAATTGGATAGGAGAAGGCCTAGAGCCGTCTCAAGCACGCCGCGGCGGGAACCGGATGAGGTGGAAATCCTTTCTGGCATATTTGAAGGAAGGACCACGGGAACGCCGATCTCTCTTCTCATTTACAACAAGGACGTAGACAGCAAGGCCTATGAACGATTCAAGGATACCTTCAGGCCGGGCCATGGGGATATCACCTACCTGAAAAAATATGGCATAAGAGACCATAGGGGCGGGGGCAGGGCTTCGGGCAGAGAAACGGTGGCTCGGGTGGCCGCAGGTGCTGTGGCCAAAACAGCCCTGGACCAGGAAGGTATCAAGGTCAAAGCCTACACCCTGGAGCTTGCAGGCATGAGGGCTCAGCGTGTGGACCTGAACGCTGTGGATGAGAATGTCTTTTTTGCCCCGGATCCCAACGCGGTGAACCAGATGACAGAAAAGGTCAAGAAAATCAAGGCATCTGGCAATTCCGCGGGGGGCATTGTCGAGGTCGTGGCTCAAGGTTGTCCCCCCGGACTGGGAGAGCCTGTCTTTGACAAGCTGGATGCGGACCTTGCAAAGGCTCTCATGAGCATAGGCGCTGTCAAAGCTGTTGAAATCGGGGTGGGTCTTGAGGCGGCCCGGCTGATGGGTTCTGAATGCAATGACGAGATCACGCCTGAAGGTTTTGTCACCAACCACGCCGGGGGGATTCTGGCTGGGATTTCCAACGGCGAAGATATTGTGGTTAGAGCGGCCGTAAAACCCATACCTTCTATTGAGATCCCACAGAAAACCATTGATGTCCACAAAAGCGCTACAACGATTTCCGTCAAGGGACGCCATGACGTTTCTGCCATTCCGAGGATTGTGCCTGTGTGCGAGGCCATGGTGAGGCTGGTCATTTTGGATCACTTGTTGAGGCGAAGAACCTTGGGATGAAAAGGTGCAGGAGCACCGAGTGTCGTGTCTCAGAAGTAACGGTCATTAGTCGCTCTGTAGCCGAAAGCCTTTTCCGCGCGTGCGGCTCACAGTTCATGAAATAGCGAATGGGAATGCGAAAAGACACTAAACAACGGGGCAAACTCATGGCCTATGTCCTGGGACACCGGCCTGACGAATTCGGACTCGTGCCAGATGCCGAGGGTTTTGTGCGTGTCAAGGACCTCGTTAAAGCCATTTCAGAAGAACCCGGGTGGGGGTATGTCCGAAAGTCTCACATCCATGAAGTCCTTATCACCTGTCGTGAGGACGCCTTTGTGACGGAGGATGACCGCATCAAGGCTGCCCACCCTCACGAGTCGGTGAGCCCTGTTCCAGGCGTCGTCCCTCCCAGACTCCTTTATCACTGCGTCAGACAGAAGGCCTATCCTGTTGTCTGCCAAAAAGGGCTCAGCCCTATGGGACAACACCATGTCTTTCTGGCGACGACCGAGGACATGGCTCGGCGCATGGGGAAACGGCGAGACTCAAAACCTGTACTGGTAACCGTCCAGGCCCAACGCGCCTCTGAGGCGGGTGTGGCATTTTCCATGCAGGGAAAACTCATTTACATGGTCGATCATGTGCCAGTCCGCTATTTTACGGGTCCACCCCTTCCAAAGGAAAAAAAGGAGGCGACCAAACCGAAAAAGGAGGTCCGTTTCACACCGGAAAGCCCGCCGGGGAGCTTCACCCTGGACATGGAGCGCTCCCAGGAGCTTCAGCAACAAGGGTTAAAGAGAAAGCGTGCCAGAAAGGAGATCGCTTGGAAGAAGGATGCCCGGAAGTTCAGGCGAAAACATAGATGACGTTAACCCGCCATTTTCACAGTCTTTCCCACATCGGCCCTGTCTATCTGGTAGGAGGTTCTCTCCGCGACGACATCCTCAAGCGCTTTTCCAGGGACCATGACTTTGCAGTGCCCGGCGACGCCAGAGCCTTTGCCAAAAAGGTGGCAACACAACTGGGTGTCCAGATGATAGAAATCGGCAAAGACAACAAAACGCTCTACAGGGTGATTTCAGGAAATGACGTCCTCGATTTTTCTCCTATGACTGGACAAAGCATCGAAGAGGATCTGAAGAAACGAGACTTTACCATCAATGCCCTGGCCTATGATTTGCGATCCGATCAGCTCATCGATCCTGTTGGAGCCCTCGATGACATAAAAGCCAAGACCATCCGACTGGTTTCCCAGGACGCGGTCTTGGCTGACCCCTTGAGGATGGTCAGAGCCTTTCGGTTTGCGGCTGCCCTGGGCTTTCGTATTGAACCCGAAACCCTGGGCGTGATCGATAGGCGAAGCCCCCTGATTGCCAGGTCGGCCGCAGAACGGATAAGCGCTGAACTCTTTAAGATGATGGAGGTTGAAGGGTCGTTTCATTATCTCAAGCAAATGTCCCAGGCTGGTCTTCTGACTCAGATCATCCCTGAACTTCAACCGTGTCAAGGCTGCCTTCAGGGCGAGATCCATGGCCGGGATGTGTTCGAGCACACCATGGAGGCCTACCAAGAAATGGAGGCGGTCCTGATCGGCCATGCCGGCCTCTGGCCGGGGTTTGTCAAGCCCGTGGGAAGCTATCTCCAGGCGAACAACCGAAAGGTTCTTTTGAAGTGGGCGACTTTGCTTCATGACCTAGGCAAACCCCGAACGCGCAGGGTTGACCCGAGTGGAAGGGTCCGGTTTCTAGGTCACGAGGCGGAGGGGGGACGTCTCGCCGGACATATCTGTGCAAGGCTCAGGATGTCTGGTCAAGACCGTTCCTACGTCACTTTAATCGTAGAAAAACACCGCCTTCCCCTGCTGCTGTTTGATGCCTATCAGCGGGGAAGCCTCAGTTCGCGAGGGATTGTTCGCTTTGTCAGAAAATACCAAGACGACCTCATTGGCCTCTTGCTCCACAGCGTTGCAGACCAGCGTGCCAAGGGGCGTGCGAGACCTGAATTCCTCAGCGCATTGGTTGTGTTTTTGGAACGGATTTTCTCCTTATATTTTTCCGACCTAAAGCCCAAGTTGGCTGCACCGAGGCTTGTCACCGGCCATGACCTCATCAGGCATTTCAATCTAGAACCCTCTGAGCTGATCGGCAGGTTGTTGGAAAAAGTGGAAGAAGGGCGACTGAATGGAGAGATCCAGAGCAAGCAGGAAGCCATGGAACAAGTGGGCAGGTGGCTTCAATTGGAGGGCGATGCCGGAATCGAACCGGCGACACCAAGCTCCGGAGGCTTGTGCTCTATCCGCTGAGCTAATCGCCCTCGAAGAAGCACCCAAACCATAACACCGGGTCCTTTGTTGTCAAGGGGATTTGAGGTCAAGGAAATTCGCTCACGAAAGGAAATTGGCATTTTTCTTGAATTCTTCCAGTGGGTGATTATATTGATGGCACCACAGAGGAAGAAAACAGTATGGTCCATTATCTCTCGAGATCTTTGCATAACCTCGTCTCGCTCTTTGGTATGAGGTTTTTGACCCATCTATGTGCTCACTTACTAAATCGCAAAAACTCGACCTAACGGCCTCAAACAGTTTGCGATTTGCCCAATACGGTGGGCCGTTCGTTTCGCCTGGATGGGTGCCCAAAAACCTCATAATTGTCGCTTTCCGAGGTTATGCAAAGCTCTCCGCTCTTGAACACAGGGAAAAAGGCGTCACAAAGTAATTGCGGCAGGCGATAATGACCGAAAAACATGAAAAGCTTCCAGACCCCAAAGAGGTTGAAAAAGAGATCAGCGAGTTCCTATCGGAGAAATTCGGTGGCCGTGTGAAACTCATTGCCCCCATGGTCATCCCTCAGGAGGCCCCTGTTGACGAGGAAGGAAAGCCTTCTAGGAAGAAGAAGATCGATTTTTCATTGAAGCCCGAAGAACTTGAGGCCTATCTTGATCAGTATGTGGTCAAACAAGATGAGGCCAAGGCCATATTGGCTACCAAGGTGTGCACCCATTTTAATCGTATCAAATACGCCGAATCATCCGGAGACAAAGATCAATCTATCCTGGGTAACATTAAGAACAACATCCTCATGATAGGACCCACGGGCGTGGGAAAAACCTACATGATTAAATTGATCGCCCAGAAGATAGGGGTGCCCTTTGTCAAAGGGGACGCCACAAAGTTCAGTGAAACGGGTTACGTTGGCGGTGATGTGGAAGATCTGGTGCGGGACCTCGTGCGCGAGGCCGATGATGATATTGAACTGGCGGAGTACGGGATCATCTACATCGACGAAATTGACAAGATCGCTTCGAGTAACAACTTGATCGGGCCAGATGTCTCTCGCACCGGCGTTCAGCGTGCCCTGCTCAAACCCATGGAAGAGACCGAGGTGGACCTCAAAGTGGCCCACGATCCCATATCCATGCTTGAAGAAGTGGAGCGCTATCGTAAGACCGGCAAACGAAGAAAGCGTGTGGTGAACACAAAGAATATCCTGTTCATCATGAGCGGTGCTTTTGACCAACTTGCAGAGATCACCAAGAAACGGATCGTAGATCAAGGTATCGGTTTTGGTGCATCTGTCAAAAGCCATTCGGAAGCCCTCGATTACCTGAAATATGCCAAACCAGAGGATCTCATTCGGTTCGGCTTTGAGACGGAGTTCATCGGCCGCCTGCCAGTTATCTCGCTATTTGAGAAACTGAGTGAAGATGACCTTTTTACCATCTTAAAAAACCCCAATAACCCTGTCATTCTGAGCAAAAAGCTCGATTTTAGGGCCTACGGCATAGACGTCAAATTCGACAACCAAGCCCTGAGAGCCATGGCCCACCTGGCTTGCGAGGAAGGAACCGGGGCACGCGCTCTGGTCAGCGTGATCGAGAAGGTGCTGGTGAAACTGGAAAAGAGGCTTCCCTCCACCGACATCAAGAAGCTCCCTGTTACAGAACAGGTGGTCAAAGACCCTGAAGGGGCCCTCCAGGAAATCGTGTCCAAGGCAAACAGCGCCGAGTGGGAAAGAACTTATGAAAAACTCCTCCAGGATGAAAGGTCATCCATCGAGGCCTATGTCCAGGAGCACCAAGCCCTGCTGACTGACAAATACCATATGATGCTGACACCGTCACGAAGGAGCCTGATTGCGGACATGTATGCCATGAGGACATGCGACATGAATGCCGTCATGAAAAAGATCAGTCGCGATTATGAGCAGATCAAAAATATCCAAGACTACTTCTGCGAAACCCATGATCTGAAAGTGACCCTAGCTGAAGATGCCACAGATGTGGCGATACGGCAAATGAACGTCTCTCAGACAGGCCTGAGAAACTTCTATAAGAGGCTGACATCGGATTTTGAGGACGGTCTTAGACTCATCCGCGAGAGAACGGGAAAGAAGACCTTTGTCATTACCAGAGAAGCCTTAGATAATCCGGAAGCATTCTTGAATGACCTGGTCAGGAAGATGTACAATGAAGATCGTGCCCATGGGGACGAGTCTCAAGACCCGTAGCGACAACGGTGAGAGCTTTTCATAACCTCGTCTTGCTCTTTGGCATGAGGTTTTTGACCCATCTCCGTGCGCACTTACTAAATCGCAAAAACTCGGCCTAAAGGCCTCAAATCCCGACGAAGTCGGGACAATTTGCCCACTGAGGTGGGCCGCTCGTTTCGCCCGGATGGGTACCCCCAAAACCTCATAATTGTCGCTTTCCGAGGCAATGCAAAGCTTTCGGATAACCACCAACGACTGATGATCGTCAGAAGAGGTTAGCGATGCTTTTTCCAGATTACAGGCCAAGACGGCTACGGCAAGATGAGAATTTCAGGCGGATGATTCGGGAGACACGGCTTTCTGTTGATGACCTGATCCTTCCCCTGTTTGCCGTGGAAGGCAAGGGTGTCAAGAACGCCATTGACTCTATGCCAGGGCACTACCAGCTTTCTCGAGACCACATTGTCAATGAGGTCAAGGCGGCGCGCGACTTAGGAATCCCTGCTGTGATGCTCTTTGGCATTCCTGACAAGAAGGACGCCCTGGCCACCGGTGCCTATGCCGAGGACGGCATCGTCCAGAAGACGGTGAAGGCCATAAAAGACAAGGTCACAGATCTTTTGGTGATTACCGATGTCTGTCTTTGTGAATACACGGATCACGGGCACTGCGGCATGGTGGAAGGCGGCATCATCGTCAACGATGGGACCTTGGAGCTGTTGGCACGAACGGCCCTTTCCCATGTTCAAGCTGGGGCAGACATGGTGGCCCCCTCCGACATGATGGACGGTCGTGTTGCAGAAATACGCGAGACCCTGGATGATAAAGGTTTTGAGATGACGCCCATCATGTCCTATGCTGCCAAGTACTGTTCAGCCTTTTATTATCCCTTCCGCCAGGCGGCTGAGTCGGCCCCGCAATTTGGAGATCGACGCACCTATCAGATGGACCCGGCGAACAGCCTGGAGGCCATTCGTGAGGTGAGCATGGATGTGGAAGAGGGGGCTGATATTATCATGGTTAAGCCGGCCATGGCCTACCTGGACGTCATTTTCAGGGTTCGGGAAGAAATCGATCTGCCCGTGGCAGCCTATAATGTGAGCGGTGAGTTTGCCATGATCAAGGCGGCCGACAAGCTGGGGTGGCTGGACGGAAACAAGGTCATGATGGAAAGCCTGATGGCTATAAAACGTGCTGGTGCAGACATGATTTTGACCTATTTCGCAAAAGAGGCTGCCAAGGAGCTGGCCGGCAGTTAGTCTGGAAAGGGAGCTTGCATTGAAGCCAGATCAACATCCAACGTCGAAAACGACCCATGGAGATGACAAGGGCGAGGGATCCCACCTGCGGCTTGTTGCCTGGGAGGTCACCCGAAACTGCAACCTGAACTGCGTCCATTGCCGGGCTGCGGCGACCCAAGGCCCGTACTCAGGCGAACTGGACACAGGGGCCTGTTTCAAGCTCCTGGACCAGATCAAGGAGGTTGGACAACCCGTGATCATCCTCACGGGTGGTGAGCCCCTCCTCAGGCCGGATATTTTTGAGATCGCACGCTACGGCACAGACCTGGGCCTTCGTATGGTCATGGCCCCCAACGGCACGCTCATTACGGAGGGGAATGCCAAAGAGATGGTAGCGGCCGGCATACAGCGAATCAGCATTAGCCTCGATGGGGCCACAAGGGAAAGCCACGATCGGTTCCGCCAGGTGGAAGGGGCCTTTGAGGGGGCCCTACAGGGGATTCAATGGGCCAAAAAGGCCGGCCTCGATTTTCAGATTAATACCACCATCACACGGCAAAACCTTGATGAGATACCGAGGATCCAAGCACTGGCTGTTGAGTTGGGGGCGGTTGCGCACCATATCTTTCTGCTCGTTCCCACGGGCAGAGGAAAATACATCGTGGATCAGGAGATCTCGGCACAGCAGTACGAAGAAACGCTGAACTGGTTTTATGACCAGAGGGATAAGACACCCCTTCAGTTGAAGGCCACCTGCGCCCCCCATTATTACCGGATATTGAGGGAGCGGGCTCGCGAGGAAGGAAAGAGCGTTACCTTCAAGAGCCATGGGCTTGATGCCGTCACACGGGGTTGCCTGGGAGGCACCAGCTTCTGTTTTGTATCAAACACGGGTGACGTCCAACCCTGCGGGTTTTTGGACCTCCATTGCGGCAATGTGAAGGAAACCCCATTTGCTCGTATCTGGAATGAATCAGAGATATTTCTTTCACTGAGGGACTTCAACCAATTGAAAGGCAAGTGCGGCAAGTGTGAGTATCGGAAAGTCTGCGGCGGATGTCGTGCCAGGGCCTATGAGGCTACTGGCGACTATCTGGCCGAGGAACCTCTTTGTCTGTATCAACCCAGAGCAAGTTGACCGGGTCTCTGGTCTTGTTCTGATCCTTGACGGATCCTTTTCTTTATAGTATTTTTTAGTTCAGGTTCCGACAGAAAAGGAGATAGACCATGCGCATCCGGTCTTTGATGATCAAGGATCCCATAACGGTTACAGACCGCACCTCTGTTCAAGAAGCCATCCACCTCATGCAGGAGAATGCTATCCGGCACCTTCCTGTTGTAAACGCCTCAGAAAAACTCGTGGGTTGGGTCACGCTCTCAGACATGAAACAGGGTCTTCTCCCTGCTGTTGTCACGGGCCTGTCCTTGGCAGACCTGATGATCAAGGACCCCATCACCATACACCCGGACGCGGACGTGGAAACCGCTGCCCAGATTATTTACCAAAGAAAAATTGGCGGCATGCCTGTGGTTGATGGCGATGATAAGGTCTTGGGCGTGATCACCGTCACTGATATATTGGGTGCTTTTATCAGGATTATGGGGATTCTTACCCAGGGCTCGAGGCTGGACGTGAACGTGGGCCATGAGTTGGAGGGGTTTGAAAAGGTCTCCCGAATCATACACGATCAGGGGGGGGAGATTATCAGCGTCGGGATTGCTCCGGACACAAGCGACAAAAAGATCTACTACTTCCGCCTCAAAGAGTGCCCCATGGAACCTATTGTAAAGGCCCTTCAGAAAAAAAAGTATGAGGTCCTCTCATTTACGGGATAGGATGGCGTCAACATCCGCCTTGCCGCCCATGAAGGGACCAGGGCTCTCCAATTTCAAAGCAGCCATGGCTGACGCAAATCTTGCTGCCGTCTCTGGCGTCGTTTCTCTCAAACGTTCATACAAATAACCTGCCATGTAGGTATCACCGCATCCTGTGGGATCTTCCAGCTTTTTCGGGGTCCAGCTTGGGATTCTATGCAGCTTTTGTTCTACATAGATAAGGGACCCTCGACTTCCCAAGGTGATGACAACCTCTCTGGGGCCGAAGGAAGCGAGAACGGCTGCTGCCCTATCCATGTCCCTCTGACCGGAAAGGATGAACGCCTCGGTTTCATCCGCCTTCAGAATATGCACACATTCAAGCCACTTTTTCTTGTCTGCCCAATCTTCCTGGGTGATCATCCCCAGGCGGGCTGGTCTCACCATGCCCTGAACATCCAATGAAACGATTTGTGCTTTTTCGGCTGCTTGTTTCAGAACTTTTAACGGGATGTCCTGTTTGACCAACGGACCAAAATGAAATGCCCATGCGCTGAGCCTTGTCACATCTTCCGCTGAGAAAGGGGTGCCAGCACCCCGGAGCACCTGGGTCCGAGTGTCGAGGCCCGGGCCGCGATAGATGTTCTCAAAAGATGACGTCATCTGGCCATCTTTCCAGAAGATGGCAACTTTCTCGCGGGTTAGCTCCCGCAGCAGGTGGTGCCTGTCCCTTTTTGCCCCTTTCGTCACGACGGCCACGGTCAGACCAAGTCGTTTCAAAGCCAGGGCCGTGTAATAGGCCGTGCCCCCAGGGGCTATCCTCATGGTCTGACCGACCTTCACGATGTCCTTTGTAATATGGCCGACCACGCAAACGTCAAAGTCCGACGAGGGAATCATGTTGGTTTTATGGTGAGACATTCCAATGGGTTATGCAAAGCTCTCGCTGTGTTTGGCACTTGCCTAACCCCGATGAGCCAGAACCAAACAGGACAGCATGAAAATACATGGAATACAGGAGCCAGGAGCCAGAATTCTGACTCCTGACTTCTGATTATTTTCCTTTTCGTGCTTTCAGTCTTTCGTGTTTTCGTGATTAGCTCTTAGATTTTCTGCCAGAACAAACACGAATTTCACAGATAACGGAGTTAAGAAAAGTCGGGAATCTTCCGATAA
>Ga0272444_10002895_pt1 | contig 15695 bp, 11 predicted proteins | sample SSMForm13_FD_201033 | JGI IMG/M metagenome (GOLD analysis project Ga0272444, IMG submission 201033) | Marine sediment archaeal communities from Little Sippewissett salt marsh, Falmouth, MA, United States - SSM-Form-13 | ecosystem: Environmental > Aquatic > Marine > Wetlands > Sediment ...
CCGACTGATGGCGGAGCTTGGGCCGATTGCCGAAGCAGTGGGCAGGTGTATCTAGTCAGAGTTAGCGGCAGTGCTAACGACTGGTAGGGGGAGATTCGTGGTATGACGCGTGTTAAGAAGCAGAAGACAACTGTAATTGGAGGTGGAGCAGCGGAGCGGGATAAAGCTGCTGCTATCGCCTCATTGAAAAGCTTCCTCGAACCCCGGGCAATAGCTGTTATTGGTGCCTCACGGAAGAAGGGTACTATCGGCAATCAGCTCTTCCATAACATTTTGCACCAGGAGTTGAATGGTGTTGTCTATCCGGTGAACCCGAATGCAGAAATGGTGGCCTCGGTAAAAACGTATCCTTCTGTTCTTGATATACCGGGGGAGGTAGATTTGGCGGTGGTTATTGTGCCGGCCGAGAGCGCCCTTCAGGTGGTCGAAGAGTGCGGGCAAAAGGGTGTCCCGAGCGTCGTGGTGATATCGGCTGGTTTCAGTGAAAGCGGGGTTGAAGGCAGGGTAAGACAGGAGAAGCTGCTTGAGGTGGTACACCGCTACGGAATGCGCCTGTTGGGTCCCAATTGTATGGGAATCATTAATACCGCCCCGCAGGTCAATATGAATGCCACCTTTTCCGCAGTTTTCCCGCCCGTCGGGAATATTGCTTTCAGCAGCCAGAGCGGCGCTTTCGGGCTTGCCATTCTGGAATATGCGCAGAGCTTGAATATGGGACTCTCCACCTTTGTCAGCGTGGGTAATAATGCCGATGTGTCCAGCACCGATCTGCTCGAGTACTGGCAGGAAGACCCGGCTACCGATATTATCCTCCTTTACCTGGAGTCTTTCGGTAAGCCACGGAAATTCGCCCGTATTGCCCGCAGCATAACACCAACCAAGCCGATAGTGGTGGTGAAGAGCGGACGCACCCCGGCAGGATCCCGGGCGGCGGCCTCGCACACCGGTGCCCTGGCTACCGCTGAGGTGGCTTCTGAGGCCCTGTTTGAACAGGTCGGGATAATCCGGGTAGATACACTGGAGGAGCTTTTTGACATCGCCAATCTTCTCTCCCATCAGCCGATACCATCGGGGAAGAGGGTGGCTATCCTGACCAATGCGGGCGGTCCCGGTATTATGACTGCGGATGCCTGTGTTGCCCGGGGGCTGGAGTTCCCGGACCTTTCCGAGGAGACAATTTCCGCTCTTAAGGGCTTTATGCCGAAGCAGTCAAGCCTGGCCAATCCCATTGATATGACCGCCGGGGCTACTGCTGAAATGTACCATCGGGCGCTGGAGGTCCTGGTACAGGACGGGCAGATAGATATTGCCATAGTTATCTTTATTCCACCGATGCTTACTGATCCCGGTGGAGTTGCCGGTGCTGTTCGGGATGTGGCGCCGCAGTTTCGTCAGCGCGGTAAGACCCTTGTTGCCTCGTTTATGGCTTCGCGCGGCGGCAGCCTAGGCTTGGGTTCCGGGGAGGGGGGGGACGTTCCCTGTTATATCTTCCCTGAGTCTGCGGCGGTGGCGCTGGGTAGGGCCTATGATTATAGTGAGTGGTTGAAGAGGCCAAAAGGGGTGATTCCAGAAGTGGATGGTATTGACAAGGAGAGGGCCGGTGAAATAATTATCTCAGCTATGGAGCGAAACACGGCCCGACCCTTGTGGCTTGATGCCGGTTCCGCCGCTCGCCTGCTAGGCGCCTATGGTATTCATACTGTAGCGTCAAAGTCAGCCGGGAATGCTGGGGAGGCAGCCAGGGCGGCTGAGGAAATCGGCTTCCCTGTTGCACTTAAGCTTGATGCTGCCTCTATTGTGCATAAGACTGAGGTGGGTGGTGTAGTCCTCGACCTCCGCTCGCAGAAGGAGGTAGAACGTGCCTTTGTCCGGATTCGGGATAGTCTGGAGCGTAAGGGGATGGCTGGGGAAATGCTCGGCGTCACCGTGCAGCAGATGATATCCGGGGGAGTTGAGGTTATTGTCGGCGTGACCCAGGACCCCTCTTTCGGCCCCCTGATTATGCTGGGTATGGGGGGGATTTATACCGAGCTATTCAAAGATGTTACCTTCCGCATTCATCCCCTCACCGATGTGGATGCCCGGGAGATGGTACGTTCGGTTAAAGCCTATCAACTCCTTGCCGGCTGGCGGGGTGCGAGGCCCTCCGATATCGGATCGCTGGAGGGACTCCTGTTAAGGATATCGGCAATGGTGGAAGACCTGCCACAGATAGTGGAGCTTGACCTTAACCCGGTGAAGGTTCTGGAGCGGGGCAAGGGGTATGCGGTGGTCGATGTTCGAATCCTGCTCTCCTAGCTCCTTGCTGATGCTGGTACGGCGTGGCCAGGCAGTATCTTTTTCAAACTGCCCTTGATAGGCGATCGCCGGAGTACGGGCTAGCGGTTGATGTGAAGAAGAAAAATGGGTGTGGGGGCGGCTACTTGATGGTGCTTTAAGAATTGCAGTACAATCTTGGCAAAGTTGCAGGATAGGGGTGTACCGGTGGCGACGAACGAACTGGATAGAATGATTGCAGTAGCTGAGGAAATAATGCGGCGGCTGGAGAGTGGAGAGCAGTTGAGTCATGTGCTTGACCAGACCAAGTTATTGATGAATATGGCAGGCGAAACAGTACAGGAAGCTTTAATGGATATTCTTATCCGTGGTCTGACCGAGTCAACCTACCAAGCGAAAATATTTACTGACCCAGCATACAATACAGCCGGTAAGAAGTACGCGGAATTGTGTGTTTATGAAGATATTGCAAGCCTCAAGCTGAGTGTGTCTGGAATGGAAAATCTTCGTCAGACGCCACCTCGACACCGCCGGATGAGTGAGGAAGCTACAGGACAAACTCTTCTTAACCAGGAATACTATGAGAAGGTTAAGTCTGCCTTAGATGCACTAAGGAGCTATGTTTACATAAAGGCCAGTCACATCTGGAATGAATCGCTAAAGAAGAAAGAAAAGGATAATTTGTAGATAATTCCCAGAACGCCTTAAAGTCCGGCGGCAGCCAGGATATCAGGGACTACTTCCTCCTTGCCGATAGCCATAATGTGGACGCCGTCGCACATACCTTGCTTCTTTATCGTGGCGATCATCCGACCGGCGATCTCGATGCCCTTTTTCACCCTCTCCTCTTTAGGCGCACTCGCCATTTCATCGATGAGGTATTGCGGGACGACGACACCGGGGACATTGTTCGTCATATACCTGGCCGCATTCGCTGATGTAAGCAGGACAATCCCGGCCAGTATCTTGGTGGGGAACTTACGGGCATACTCCATAAAACGGGCGAAGTTGTCCAAATCGTAGATCGCCTGAGTCTGGAAGAACTCGGCCCCGGCGGCGACCTTCTTTTCAAACTTGACCAGCTGGGGCTCAATGGGATCTGCCTCGGGGGTAACAATTGCCCCGGCACAGTACTCTACTGCTCCGTTAAGGTCATTCCCGCCCAGGTCTTTACCTGACTCCATAATACGGATCGTCTCTAGTAACTGTACCGAGTCCAGGTCGAAGACCGACTTGGCCTCTTTGTGGTCGCCGACCGGGATGGCGTCGCCGGTAAGACAGAGGACGTTACCAATACCCCTGGTATTGGCGAAGAGAAGTTCCGCCTGGAGGGCAAGGCGGTTACGGTCGCGGCAGGTCATCTGTAGTATCGGTTCTCCCCCATGGTCTTTGATTAACAGGCAGGTGCCAACGGAGGGGAAGCGCATCACCGAGCTCTGGTTGTCGGTAACATTGATTCCATCCACTATGTCCTTGAGGATGTCAATGTGGTGGACCATCTTCTCGATATTGGTCCCCTTCGGGGGGCCTATCTCGCCGGTTACGACAAACTTACCTGAATTAAGCGCCTCTTTAAACTTTGATACCATGGTTGCCCCTCCTTGCCTATGCTATCCGGGTGACCTTCGGTTTAAGCACTGCCTGATAGTTCTTGGGAGGTTGGTATTTCCGCATCAAATCGAGTCTGCCTTGCTCTTCCAGCCGCCGGTATATCAAGGTCCAGGCACAGTCTCTCTCCTTGTCCACCTCACACTTACCCTCGTTGGTACCGCCGCAGGGGCCGTTCAGGAGACCTTTGTGGCAACGGGTAATCGGGCAGATTCCAGCTGTTTCTCCCAGCACGCACTGACCGCACTGGGCGCAGACCTCTTGGAAGGTGCCTGGAGTATCTTCCAGTCCGATGAAAAGTGTATCCAGCGCCGGGATGACCGGCTGGTCAAGATACAGGCTTAGTCGGTGTACCCCCAGGGCACATGTCATAACCAGGATACAGTCCGCGTTGTTGATTGCTTCTTCATTGTCTTTGACAGCTGTTTCGGTCATCTCGTCACAGGCGGTGGGGATGACTATCGTGCCGGTTACCAGCTTACCCATATCCTCTAGCTGATCCTTCATTGCGGCGACCTCTTCTACGCCCCCCGTTTTGGTCATCGTGGTGCAGGTCCCGCAGCCAACGATGTAGACCCGGTCAAACCCTTCCAGTAGTTGCTTTACTTCATCCGAGGGTTTTTGTTTGGTAATCGATTTCATGCTCCACCTCCCTTATTTCTCTAAATCACACCTCAAGCACCGCTTGGCTTCTCGCTTTGCCTCCTCCTCTGATAGCACCAGCTCTGTCTCACTAAAACTGTCCTTCCTTGCTTCGGCAGGCAGCGAAGGTATCTCTGCCCGGAACTGAGGCTCCCAGGTTTCCTCCCCTTCTTCAGCTATTTTCTCCTCGATAATATCGGGTTTCAGGTCATATATCTCAACCCTTGAGATATCGCCCTTCAGGTATTTATCGATGGCTATTGCTCCTCTCCGGCCGGCAGCGATAGCCTCGATGACCATGCCCGGTCCGGCGACGAAGTCTCCACCGGCAAACACCCCGGGGACATTGGTGGCCAGCCTGTTCTCGTCAACAGCCAGCCTCTCCCAGCGGGTGCGCTCCAGGGCGCTGTCCGGGGGCAGGAAGGAGAGATCCGGGGCCTGGCCGACGGCGGCGATAACGGTATCGGCATTGACGAAGAAGTCAGAGCCGGGAACAGGTAGCGGCCGGCGACGCCCACTGGCATCGGGCTCACCCAGGCTCATATGAATGCACTGCAGCCCGGTCACCTTCCAGTTCTTGCTCACGATTCGGGTCGGGCTGACCAGGAAATTGACCTGGATGCCTTCCGCTAGAGCCTCATAGTATTCAACCTCGGTAACCGGCATCTCTTCTCTCGAGCGTCGGTAGTATATAGTAACTTCATCGGCGCCAATGCGGAGGGCGGTACGCGCAGCATCCAGGGCGACGTTGCCGCCGCCAATAATGGCAACACGGCGCCCGATGTGGATCGGCTTACCGAACTTGATATCCCTTAAGAACCTCAGGCCATAGTGGAATCCCTCGATGTCCTCCAGTTCACCGGGGATGCCGATACCCTGACTTTTCTGTGCTCCGGCAGCAATGAAGACGGCTTGATAACCGTTCTTCTTGAGGTCTTCGACGGTAAAGTTTACATTGATTGGTGTATTGTATTTTATCTCTACGCCACGCTTGGCGATATACGCAATCTCCTTCTCGATGACATCTCGAGGTAGTCGGAAGTCGGGTATGGCTACCGAGAGCATCCCCCCACCTACGGGAAGAGCTTCGAAAACAGTGGCTGGATAGCCCATCTGGGCTAGAAAGTAGGCGCAGGATAACCCGCAGGGTCCGGCTCCGATTACAGCTACCTTCTGGCTATGTGTCTGGGGGAAGGGTTGTGGCTCGGGCAGTTCGTCAATGTGGTCGAAGTACCAGTCGGCGGCGAAGCGCTTCAGTGGCCGGATAGCCACCGGATCGTCCAATTCACCGCGGCGGCACCTGCCCTCACAGGGGTGGTGACAGATGCGGCCGCAGATAGCCGGAAATGGATTGCGTTCCCGGATAACCTCAACAGAATCCAGGTATTCACCGTCAGCAATGTGGGCGACATACTGGGGAACATTGATACCTACCGGGCAGGTATGCTGGCAGGGCGATATCATCAGGGCATCGCAGACCGCCGCCGGGCACTTCTTTTCTTTGATGTGGGTCTCGTACTCTTCTCTGAAGTAGTTGATGGTGGTGAGCACCGGGTTGGGGCAGGTCTGCCCCAACCCGCAGAGGGAGCATTCCTTGACCGTCTTGGCGATATTGAGTAGAGTGTCGATATCAGTATCACGGCCTTTACCCTGGGTAATCCGGGTCAGGATTTCTAGCATCTGCCTGGTTCCCAGGCGGCATGGGACGCATTTACCACAGGACTCAGCCTGGGTGAAGCTCAGAAAATAGCGGGCTATCTCCACCATGCAGGTGGTCTCATCCATCACTACCATACCACCGGAGCCCATAATCGAGCCTAGCTGGGTCAGCGTCTCGTATTCTACCGGGGCGTCGAGGTAGCGGGCTGGGATACAGCCGCCGGAAGGCCCTCCCGTCTGGACTGCCTTGAACAGTTTGCCCCGGGGGATACCGCCCCCGATATCCGAGACGATGGTGGATATACTGGTGCCCATAGGCACCTCGACCAGGCCACTGTTGGCGATCTTGCCGGTGAGGGCAAAAACGGCGGTCCCTTTGCTTTTTTCAGTGCCGATGCTGGCAAACCAGTCGGCGCCGCGGTCAATAATAATAGAAACAGAGGCCAGGCTCTTTACATTGTTGATGATGGTAGGTTTGCCGTCCAGTCCGGAGTTAGCGGGGAACGGTGGGCGGGGACGGGGCATACCCCGCCGGCTCTCAATAGAGGCGATTAGCGCTGTCTCCTCACCGCAGACAAAGGCTCCGGCACCTTCCATAACGTGTACCGTGAAGTTGAAGTTTGAGCCAAGGATACCCTTCCCTAAGAAACCCCTTTGCCGTGCCTGTTCCAGAGCGGTGCAGACCCGCTTTACTGCCAGAGGGTATTCGGCGCGGACATAGATATAGCCTTCATCAGCACCCACGGCATATCCGGCAATAATCAGCCCTTCAATCACGGCGTGAGGATCAGCCTCCAGTATAGAGCGGTCCATAAAGGCACCGGGGTCGCCTTCATCGGCGTTACAGATAGCATACTTCTTCTCGCCGTGTGCCTTGTGGCAAAATTCCCACTTACGCCCGGTAGGAAAGCCAGCACCACCTCGTCCGCGCAGACCGGCCTTCTTTATCTCTTCAATGACCTGCTCCGGCGTCATTTTTAGGAGGGCTTTCTTGAGGGACTGATAGCCTCCTCGGGTGAGGTAGTGGTCAATTTTTTCCGGGTTGATGTGACCGCAGTTGCGCAGGATGACACGTTGCTGTTTCTTATAGAAGTTTATCTCGGAGTAGCAGGCGACGGCCTCGCCGGTTATCGGTTCGCGGTAGAAGAGACGTTCTACCGGCCTGCCATCGCGGAGGTGAGAACTGACAATCTCGGCGGCGTCCTCAGGTTGGACATGAGTGTAGAAGATGCCCTCGGGTTCCACCACCACGTTCGGCCCCTGCTCGCAGAATCCGTGACAGCCGGTGAAGTCCACCTCGACGTTTTCTAACCCCAGTCCGGCTATTTCTGTCTTGAGTGCCTCATAGACTGGTCCGGAGCCGCTGGAGAGGCACCCCGTTCCCTGGCAGACAAAAACGGTACGCTGATTTTGCATACTATTCCTCGTCCCTCTTGAATAGTTGCTCGACCCTTTTGGGGTTCATATGGCCATGGACCTGGTCGCCGATGACTACATTGGGTGCCAGGGCGCAGACACCGAGACAGGCGACCGTCTCCAGAGTATATTCCCAGTCGGGGGTAGTCTCTCCCTCTTCTATACCCAGGTGCTGCTTCACCAGCTTAAGTATCGTCTTGCCTCCCCGCACATGGCAGGCTGTTCCCCGGCAGACCCTGACTATGTGTTTACCCCGCGGCTCGGTGTAGAGCTGTGCGTAGAAGGAAACGACCCCCTGAACCTGACTGGGGAAGAGCCTCATGGCTTCGGAGATAGCCGGTATGCACTGCGGTGGGACATAGCCGAACTCGTCTTGAATTCTCTGTACCAGTGGTATCAGTGCCCACTTCCGCTGGCCATATTCGGAAGCCATCTCATTTATTCGTGCTAGGTCGTCTTCGGTAACTACTTTCGCTTTATTCATCAGGACCCACCTTTGCTACCTTTACATAGCAGGACTTAAATGCCGGTATTTTGGTCTCCGTGTCCAGGTCAATGTCGAATAGCCCGTTGACCGGAGTATCCGGGAATGAAACCGGCATAAAGAGCATTCCTTCCGGTAATGTGTCAGTAATCTTTATCTTAGCGGTCACTTCACCGGTGGGTGAGATAATCCTGACCCGGTCACCATCGGTAATGGCAACCTTGATGGCATCAGGCCCAGTGATTTCCAGGAATGCCTGTGGGGAGAATTTCACCAGCCGCCTGGCTCTTGAGCTTCTGGAGCCGGTGCCCTGGTGATGGAGTGTGGTTCCGGTTAGTAAAACAAAGGGGTACTCCCCCCTTGCTCCATCTGGCGATGGGGTATATGCAGCGGGAGAGAAACGAAGAGGTTCCTCCATCACAGCCCGGGGTAGCTTCTCTACCTCTGTGTAGCCTTGGTACAAGGGCACCAGCCTCTCTATCTCAGCCATTATCTGCTGGGGGGAGGAGAAGGGTAACGTATATCCCATCCTCTCAGCCAGCCGACGGACTATCTCCCAGTCGGGCAGGCTTTCCCCGACCGGTTCGATTACCTTGCGTAGTCGGTTTACCCTCCCCTCGAGGTTGGTGAAGGTCCCCTCTTTTTCAGCGAAGCTCGCCGCTGGCAGGACTACGGTGGCCAGTTCTACTGTCTTACTGGGGAAGATGTCCTGTACGATAAGGCACTCAAGGCAAGACAGGGCTTCGCTGACCAGACTTGAGTTGGGGAAGCTTAACACGGGGTTCTCTCCGACGACGTAAAGTCCCTTGATTTTTCCTTCCTTCGCCTGCTCGATTATTTCCACGGCGGTAAGTCCGGGCTTGGCCGGCAGATTCACCTCCCACCATTCTTCAAACGTCTTCCTTGCCCCGGCGTCGGCCGCGCTCTGATAGCCGGGAAGAAAGTCGGGTAGTACCCCCATCTCGCCGGCGCCGCGAGCGTTGCTCTCTCTTATAACCGGGTAGATGCAGCCCTTCTCACCCTCACCACTGATATTGCCGGTCAGGAGTGCCAGGTTGGCTAATGCCTTCAGACTGTTTGTCCCCGATGAGTACTGAGTGATTCCGGATCCATAAACAATGGACGCTCTGCCGGCTCCGGCGTAGAGGCGGGCGGCGGCTCTAATTGTATCAGCCGGGATGCCGGTGATGGTCTCGGTATCCTCAGGGGAGTACTGGTCTAGTGCCCTGACCAGTTCCTTGAGGTTGTTCGTTCTCCGCGTGACGAAGTCCTTGTTGAGCAGTTCTCCATCAATAATCGCCCTGGCTAGTCCATTTAGTAGAGCGACATCGCTACCGGCTCGGGGACGCAGCCAGATACGGGCGAACGGCGTGAGCTCTGTCCGCCGGGGGTCGATCAGTATCAGGCTGGCCCCTTTGAATTTGACGGCGCGCTTTATGGCATATTCCATGATCGGGGCTGACGAAGAGAGGTCAGCACCGATGACAATTATCACGTTTGATTGCTCCAGGGTACTGAGGTGGTTTTTCCTGTGGGATAAGGCCGGGACTGTTTCGGTGGCGGAAGTGTACAGGCGGCTTCCGTTATCGATGTTATTGGTACCCAGCACGCACCGGGCAAACCTCTGCAGCAGGTAGTTCTCTTCATTGGTGCAGTGCGGTGAGCCGAGAACAGCCAGGCTATCGGGGCCATATTTTTCTTTTATTCGCTTGAGCTCTCCGGCCGCTAGTTCTAGACCTTCTTCCCAAGATACCTCTTCGAGTCCCTCCTCCGTCTTTTTCAAGGGGTGAGTGAGCCGGTCCGGACTATGGATGAAGTCATAACCATAGCCTCCCCTGACGCAGAGCGTGCCCTTATTTACCCCATCCTCATTGCCTGGGGTAGCCCTCACTACCTGACCATCCTTGACCTCGAGGCGAACGGTGCAGCCACAGCCGCAGTAGGGACAGGTGGTCTCAACAGCGGCTTCGGTTGTTCCGTGATAGGTTCTTTCCTTCTCCATCAGGGCGCCGGTCGGGCACAGGGCGACACAGGTGCCACAGAAGGTGCACTCGGATGCTTCTAGGGGTAAGTCGCCGAATGTGGCTGGTTTGGCGGTAAACCCACGCTGGAAGTAGTCAATAGCCCCCTCAACGACAAGCTCCTGGCAGGCGCGAATGCATTTACTGCACAGTATGCACTTACTTAAATCCCTCTCAATAAAGGGGTTTACTTCTTGGATGGTAACCATCTGTGGTAGCCTCTGCAGCTCTACCAGACCAATGCCCATATCTGTGGCGACCTGGCGTAGCTGGCAGCGGTTGCCTTTGTCACATACCATACAGGAATCAGGATGGCTGGCCAGCATAAGGTTAACGATCGTCTTACGGTGTGCGATAACTCGTTCAGAGTGTGTGTTGATGACCATTCCTGGGGCTATCGGGGCGACGCAGGAAGCCATTAATGCGCCGGTTTGTTCATCTTCTACCAGGCAGATACGGCAGGCGCCGACCGGGGTCAAATGGGCATCGTAGCAGAGTGTCGGGATATCCACCCCTGACTCGCGTGCCAGTTCCAGTACGGTCATTCCGGGATGGCCGCTCACCTCTCGCCCGTTAAGGCTGATAGTGATAGTATCCAACTCCAGCCCTCCCTCTAAGGGGATCAGGTGGATCCTGCTTTCCTTGGCCCGGCGCTCAGGTAAACCGATATTGCTTTTAAATAGTGGTCGTGATTATATAACAACATTCCCTATGCTGTCAAGAGGGTTAGCAGTCTATTTTTTGGGGCATATTATGAGGTCAGGCTAGGTTGGCCTTGCCTAATCTATGGCCTGAACCTGCCTGACCTCTTCAGTGCATTAGATTGCCCAAGGGGCTACTTTTTCAGGTTTTTCTCTATAATGTTAAATAGCTCCTCTGGACTGATTGGTTTTTCAACATAGTCCTCGGCTTCCAGTTGGAAGCCCTTGCTGACCGGAATACCGGTGCCGGACCTCCTCTCGGCATAGCTGGTCAGCATTACAACTGGTATTTTGCTCAGCTCAGCGTCCTTCTTGAACTGTTCGGCAGCGGAAAACCCGTCTGTTACCGGCATTATGATATCGAGGAGAACCAGGTCGGGGCTCTCGGCCCTCGCCTTTTTCAGCCCTTCATCACCCGCGAAGGCTACGATTACTTCATAGGGCTTACTCTCCAGGATGGTCTTGGTTGCCTCGACAAAGTCAGGGTCGTCGTCAATAAGCAGAATTTTGGCTTTCTTTTCCATCTTTCCTTCTCCTTTCTTAAGTTTGCTAGGCTTACCCGACCTGATTTAGACTGCTTGTTTTCTTTTGATAAGCTTCTTCACTCTTGCCAGCAGGATATCGGGAGAGGTTGGTTTCTCCACATAATCATCTGCACCCAGCTCTACCCCGGTCTCCAGTTCATAGCGGCGGCGGCTGGCCTCCTCTCTCACTGCGGTTTGAATTAGAATGGGCATCTCGCTATACTCTGCCCACCTCGGGCCACGAAGTTCTTTCATTACGCCAAAACCGTCCATATTGGGCATCAGCAGGTCAAGAATCATCAGGTCTGGTTTCTCCGCCTTAAGGCAGGCCAGTCCTTCTATCCCGTCTCGGGCCGTAATCACCTGGTAGCCCTGGCTATCAAGAACCATAGTCAGTGCGTCGAGAACATCGGAGTCGTCATCGACTATCAGTATTTTCGCTGCCATTTTTCTCCTGCATCATTATAATATCAGTCCAGGCAATAGTCCAGTCCGCTAGGTGATTTGGTAGGTGAGCATCCTTCTCTTCCCTGAGTATGGTATCGAAGCCACTACGCTACCTGTCACCTTGAGCTGCTCTGGGGACTCCGGCGCTGCCATAACTATGGTGGTGGTCTCAGGTCACCGCAACGGCTGTCACGATTTTTCTTTGCTAATTTCCCCTCCCTTTTTTGGTATGGTGAAGCTAAACCGGCATCCCTTTCCGGTCTCTGGACAGGGGCTCTCCGCCCAAATATCACCGCCATGGGCTTCAATAATACCCTTGACAATTGACAGCCCCAGCCCAGACCCCTTCGTCTTGACGTTACTGGCGCGGAAAAATTCCTTAAAGACTTGATCCAGCTCCTCCTTCGGAATGCCGATTCCGGTGTCGGAGACCTCAAACCGGACGGTGTTCGGACTGTTCACCACCCTCAATTTGACCGAGCCACCCGGGTCGGTATAGGTTATCGCATTGGATATTAGCTGGGTCAATGCGTTTTGCAGGCGGGTACTGGCGACATACAAATGGGGTAGCTTTTTTGGCATATCGACTTCTAGCTTAAGCCCCTTTCTTTCCGCTAGAGTGTGCCCCATCTCGATAGGACCGTCAACAATCGTTTTCAGACGGATCTCCTCCATCTCGGTCACGATCTGCCCGGCCTCGATCTTGGAGATGTCGAGGAGGTCACTGATTAGTTCCAGCAGTTGGGCGATTCTCGTACTGCACCTTTTCAGTATGTCAGTTTGCCGTGTGCTCAACTCACCGGTAAAGCCGCCGAGCAGCACCCCGAAGTAGGTCTGTACCGCGGAAAGGGGGGCCTTCAGGTCGTGAGCAGCCATAGATAGGAAGTGAAAAAGGTTCTCTCTTTCATTAGCCAGATTTGAGAGGTCAATGTTACACTGTTGGAGGTTCTCGGTTGCTGCCTGTCTCTCCTTCTCTAGCCTGGAGAGGTCAACATTGCATTGCTGGAGATCATTGCTGACTGCCTCATGTCGTCTGGCCTTCTGCAGGGCTAGAGCGCCTAAGTTGGCTACGCCTTCCACGAATCCGATTTCCTCATCGGAGAATTGCCGCGGCTCGGCAGAATAGACCCGCATCATACCGATCACCTTATTTTCAAAGACAACCGGAACAGCCAGGATAGAGGCAATCCCCTCCTTTTTCATATGCCAGTGGTACTGGACATTCTTATCTTCGGCGGCATTTAAGACTTGCGTCGGTTTACCTTCCAGGGCTGGGGCGAGACTTTTTTCAGAGGACAGGGGCCCTTTCTTGATAAACCAGTCACTGAGCCCGTAAGTGGCGCTGTGTATTAACTGCTTCTTATCCGGGCTTAACAGCAGCAGGGAGGAACCCTTGGCGTTGACAGCCCGGGCGGTGCTTTCCACAATAGCCTTGAGCACCTCGTCGGTTGACAGCGAGGAGCTAATGTTCTTGGCTGCCTCAAAGAAGACCTGTTCATATCTCATGGGGCACTTCCCTATCGCTTGCGGCGCCTTCCTTGATGTTAAATCTACCCAGGCAGTTTTCTAGCCCTGTGGCATCGCTGGCAATAGTAGCAAAGTCCGATGACAGACACTATAAATGACCGGGCATTCGCTGTCAAGCCCCCTCTGGATTTTGTAGTCGCTATTCTGTGAGACTGGTGCGGGCTTGATTTATGTCGCTGGAAGTGGTAAAAAGCAGGTTAGGTGTAGTGGGTTGGCGTTGGTGGCTGGCATGAATATCATCGGTTTCCCGAGGTGGGGTATGAAAGACAAGGACAAGACACAAGAGCGACTGATAGGCGAACTGAGTAAACTCCGGCGGAGGGTCGTTGAGCTGGAGACGATGGAACAGGTCCCGCAGAAGCTGGCGCGTGTGTTAGGTGAACGTATCAAGGAGCTTCAGTGTATCTATGATATTGCCCATATTGTTGATCGTCTCGGTGTTACGCTGGACGAGATATATCAGGAGGTCGTCGTGCGACTTCCCGGCGGCTGGCAGTACCCGCAGATCACCTGTGCCAGAATCACGATTGGCGGCCGGGAGTTCAAGACGGATAACTTCCGTAAAACGGTGTGGCAGCAATCTGCGGAGATTGAAGTGAACGGTACCCGGGTTGGTGTTATCGAGGTTTATTATCTGGAGGAGCGACCGGAAAGTGATGAGGGGCCCTTCTTGGCGGAAGAGCGGATATTGATCAATGTCATTGCCGGGCGGCTGGGTAGAATCACCGAGCGCAGACAGATGGAAAAGGAGCTAAGGGAGAGTAAGGAGAAATACGAGACCCTGATTAAGAATATCCCGGTTACGATATACTCTGCCTTACCCGATGAGACAGCGACGATGGTCTTCATCTCGGATAGATGGCGGGATTGGACCGGGTACTCTCCGCAGGACTTCTATCGTGACCGGAGGGCATGGCCGAAATCCGTTCACCATGAAGATCTAGCCAGGGCCACCAGAGCCTATGTAGATGCCTGTCGGAAGAAGAAGGAGTACGTCTTTGAGTACCGGATAGTGCATAAAGACACCGGGCAGGTGCACTATGTGAGGGATCATGGTATCCCGATTAAGGATGAGGAAGGCAATGTAATAAGGTTTGATGGCATAATAACAAACATCACCGAGCACAAGCAACTTGAGGCAGAGAAGGCTGAACTGGAAGAGAGGGCACAGATCACTAGCCGTCTGGCTTCACTCGGCCAGTTGGCGACCGGTCTTGCCCACGAGATAAATAATCCCCTCACTGCCGTTGTCAACTGCTCCTATTTACTGATGCAGAAGGATCTCCCTGAGGACGTCGCGAAAAGTTTCAAGACCATCTATCACGGGGCGCAGCGGGCCGCTGGCATCGTAGGTAGGGTGCTTACCTTTGCCCGCCAGCAGGAGCCGGAGCGGGCCTACACCGATATCAACAATCTGGTTAAGGCTGCCATCGCCCTGCGCGCTTATGAAATGGAGGCTGCCGATATCAAGGTGGCTACCCGGCTTGCTCCTGACCTGCCCCGGACAATGGCTGATGTTGGTCAGCTTCAGCAGGTGTTCCTTAACATTATTCTGAATGCTGAGGAGGAGATGAGACTGGCCCATGGTGGGGGGAGTCTCATGGTTAAGACTCAGAGAGTGGATGACGAGATACGGATATCCTTCAGGGATGATGGACCAGGGATAGCCAGGAAGTACCTAACGAGGATATTTGACCCCTTCTTTACTACCAGGGAGGTTGGTCAGGGGACTGGCCTCGGTTTGACCCTCTGCCATCGGATTGTTACCGAGCACGGCGGCCGGATATATGCCAGGAGCCGGTCGGGTAAGGGTGCTACCATCATTGTTGAACTACCGGTAGTTGTTGAAGAGAAACAGCCAGAGCAGGCTGAACCATCGGCAAGGGGTGAGCAGCAGGCGGCTCAGCGGGAGCCAAGGTATCGCTAAATCATTGGAATCTTTCGGCTTGTGGCCTTAGCTCTGCTCAAACTCCAGCCGCAGAACTCGCCTGGTGCTCTCGGTGACCTTCGCCCTATCACCTATACGCCAGCCGACCACCCACAGTATCTGCTCATGGGAACAGACCAGGGGGACTCGCTCTCGCCAGGCGGTGGGGATCTTGGCATCAATCATAAACTCGCCCAGCTTTTTGGATTGGCTCATACCCAGTGGCTGGAACCTGTCGGCTCGCTGGCGGCTGCGTACGGTCAGTCTATCGCCAGTCCTGTCCAGGTCAAGGTATGCGCTAAACGGGTTAACTTCTTTCCCCGTTGCCAGTTGTGGCCGGTCGATGATCTTCGTGTTGATGCGCCAGCCGGGCAGTGCTGTCTCCCCGGGTAGATTTATTGGCCACTCACCATTCAGGGTAGGGAGGGGGGATAGGGTCGAGGGGTCTTCACCGAGTAGGTA
>Ga0272444_10002896_pt1 | contig 15691 bp, 11 predicted proteins | sample SSMForm13_FD_201033 | JGI IMG/M metagenome (GOLD analysis project Ga0272444, IMG submission 201033) | Marine sediment archaeal communities from Little Sippewissett salt marsh, Falmouth, MA, United States - SSM-Form-13 | ecosystem: Environmental > Aquatic > Marine > Wetlands > Sediment ...
GATTGAAGGGAGACTAAAACAGAAAAGACGATGACTGTCAAGAAAAAAATTTTAATATTAACATGTTATGACCCTTGTTCAGTTGTTGTGATAAAATAGCTTTAGAATTCTGAGAGATGACCGATAAGAGATATAATGACGGTTTACTACCCGCGGCAGTGAACTGTTCATAAAAATGATGCCTTTCCGGTTTTCTGTATCAGGGGCATTGTGCGTATCATAGTTTCACCGTTTTTTTGTTCTACCCGCAAATGGATATAACAGGGAATGTGTGACATTATGCACCCCAATGCGTCGTATACAGGAACTCACAAGACAGTTACGTCTCCGGTTACCGACGTAACATCTCCTCAAGAAATCAGACATCATCAGTGCCAGGGTGCGCCGAGTTCGTCTTTCAGTCAATGCGGGAGTTTTGCTACGGGGTATTGTCATCCGGTTTCCTGACGGCGTGACGATTCTCTACAGAAGATTTGCGGCAGCACCGGATTTGGTTGTATCGGGAGCAGTGATACTTCGAAGACAAAGGAGGACAGGGAGAATGGTAAAGAACATGAAACTACGAACACGGCTTCTGACGTACGGCATCATCATGACGGCGGTGCCGCTCCTCGTACTTGCGGCGACGGTGTTCTGGCAGAGCAACAAGATGGCGTCCGTTGCGAGTACGGAGAGCATTGACTTGGCCAACAACGACCTGACACACCTTGTCGATGGTGTGTATGCGCTCTGCGAGGCGCGTCATAACGCCGTTGAAGAACACGTCGTCTTCGGTATGAATGTGGCGGAAAGTCTTCTTGCAGACGCCGGGACGGTGTATGCGGCCGAAGAAGAGGTAGAGTGGAATGCGGTCGATCAGTACACGAAGAAAGTACATCGCATCGATTTGCCGAAGATGATGCTCGGCGGCGAGTGGCTCGGGAAGATCACCGACATGAATAACAGGGCACCCCTTGTGGACCGGGCGAAAGAGATCGTGGGCGGAACCTGTACGGTCTTTCAGCGCATGAACGATGACGGCGACATGCTCCGCGTCTGTACCAATGTTGTTAAGAAAGACGGAACCCGGGCCATCGGGACATACATTCCCAGTGTCAATCCCGACGGATCGCCCAATCCTGTTGTGTCCGCCGTGCTCCGGGGGGAAACGTTTACGGGCAGGGCGTTCGTTGTCAACGACTGGTACATTACCGCGTACAAACCGATTTATGACTCCAACCGGCGCGTCATCGGCATGCTCTATGTGGGGATGCTTCAAGTCGATCAGAAGACGCGAAAGTCCGTCATGGATACAGTCATCGGCGAAACGGGGTATGTTTATGTTCTTGACCGCACGGGACACTACGTCATCTCGAAAGACGGCGAGAGGGACGGAGAAAACATCTGGAAGGCGAAAGATGCCGACGGTAACTACTTCATACAGGAGATATGCACCAATGCGGTCACCCTAAAGCAGGGCGAGATCATGACCGTGAGGTATCCCTGGAAGAACCCAGGCGAGGCAACGGCGCGGCACAAGATGGTGCGCATCATCTATTTTGAGCCATGGGACTGGATCATCGGTGCCGGCGCCTATGAAAACGAGATGTATAAAGCCCGTAACCACGTTGCCTCTATCAGTCGGACGGGTATGATCATCATGGGGATTATTTTTATATTAGCTCTTGCCGGGGCGTCGGTTATCTGGATTTTCGTGTCGCGGAATCTGGCAGGACGCATCGGAGACGTGGCCCATGCGATCGCCCGGACCTCCGACGGCGTCGCTGCGGCATCGGCACAAACCGCCGAAGCGAGCCAGCACCTGGCACAGGGATCGTCGGAACAGGCGGCATCACTGGAGGAAAGTTCCGCATCGCTGGAGGAGATATCGTCGATGACGGACCAGAACTCCCTCAACGCGCAGGAGGCGGACAACCTGGCGAAAAAAATGAACGAGATTCTCGGTAATGTGGCGGACAAATTTGCCGACCTGAATACATCGATCAAGGATATCGAACGGAATTCGGGCGAGATCGAGAAGATCATCAAAACGATCGATGAAATCGCCTTCCAGACAAACTTGCTCGCCTTGAACGCGGCCGTGGAGGCGGCCCGCGCCGGGGAGGCGGGGGCGGGATTTGCCGTTGTTGCCGATGAAGTGAGGAATCTGGCGATGCAGGCAGCCGACTCCTCACAAAGCACGCGAAACCTTATAGAAGCAACCGTCAAATCGGTAAAAGACGGTGTCCAGTTGAGTGAAGAGGCGCATGCCGTATTCAAGGACAACGAGGAAGTGGCGCTCAAGGTCAAGGAACTGGTGTCCGAGATCGCCGCAGCTTCGAACGAACAGGCCCTGGGCATCAAACAGGTGAACACGGCCGTCGCGGAGATGGACAAGGTGACGCAGCAGAATGCGGCCGGTGCCGAGGAATCCGCCAGTGCCGCCCAGGAAATGAACAACCAGGCGGAGCAGCTGAAAAACATCGTCCGCGAACTGGCCGAAATCGTGGGCGGTGTTGATGGAGACGGGAGACGCAACATTCAGATGAAAACCGACAAATGGACGGGTGCTGCTGTCGCGGACGGACGGCGGATCAGCCATCAAAGAGCGCTTGCCGACGATGACTGGCACGTGTCGCCGAAGGAGATTATAAAACTCGATAATAACGAGTAGACAAGCGGTTCATGGAATGAACCGCCGGTCCGCCACGGGCCGGCGGTTTTTTTATATTTTGCTGACGGCGAAACGGCGCGCGTACTGTCAACGGCTTGCCCGAGAGGGAAACACGTGGTAAGAGAGCAAACGGAGGGGAGGACCATGAATCTTCAGTGTATCATTGTTGACGACGAATTGCCCGCATCAACGGAGTTATATCACCTCCTGAAGGAGATCGGCGGTGTCGAGGTGCTTTACTGCGCCCATGACGGCAGCGATGCGCTGACAGCCGTGAGAAAATTGCGACCCCATGCACTCTTTCTGGACATCAAAATGCCGGGAATGGACGGCTTCGATGTGGCACGGGAGGTCCTTTCCGGTGGACACCAGCCCCAGATTGTGTTCACCACGGCCTATGATGATTTCGCTATTGATGCCTTCGAGGTCAGTGCCGTCGATTATGTCTTAAAGCCTTTCTCGCGGGAAAGGCTGGAGAAAACGGTGAAACGCCTCATGGAATCTAACGCGCAGCGGTTGGGATCGAAAGATGTCGACGCCATCGTTGATCGCCTGAAAGACGGCATGAACCATTATCCACTGGTCCGGTTGTCGGTGTACGACAAGGGACGTATCATTTTTCTTCCTCCGGGGGATATCTGCTTCTGTCAGGCCTCCTATGGTCATTCCACGGTGCTGACGCCGGACAGCTCCTACGATTGTCATGCAAGTCTTGATGATATTGAGGATCGGTTCGCGGAGGAAAGGTTTTTTCGTGTCCACCGCAGTTATCTCGTCAATCTCGAGCACATACAAGATGTCGTTCCCTACGTCAATGGGCGGTACGTCATTACCATGAAAGACAACGCCCGGACGGAAGTGCCCGTCAGCCGTAACAGGCTCCGGCTTCTCAAGAAGGTTCTCGGGTTCTAGCGCACTAATAGCAGTACGCCGTGACGGGGCAGGGGAACGCTTACGGAAGAACAGGATACAGTTATGGGACCGGACATACTGGCAACTCTCTGGGAATTAACACAGCGCTTCGGTTTGATCCTTGCCATTTGCTTTGTCCTGATGCAGATGCGGTCGTTCAGAAAAGTCCTGTCCCATTCGTCGACACCACGGGAAAAAGCTTTTGTTGCCGTTCTCTTTGGATTTTTCGGGGTCATCGGAACGCACGAGATGTACATGACGACCCTCGATGCCTGCCCGAATCTCCGGGCCATGGCCGTGGTGACGGCTGGCATCCTGGAGGGACCGCTCGTCGGGCTGGGGGCGGCGCTCATCGCCGCCGGGCACCGGGTGTTCATCGGCGGCTTTTCATCGCTGCCCTGTATTCTGGCGACGTTGACCGAAGGAGTCGCGGCGGGAATTGCCGTGAGGCACTTGCATTTGAACAAGCTGAACTGGAAAACGGGTTTTATTATCTGCGCCTGCGGGGAAGCTTTTCACATGCTCCTCGTGCTCATCATGTCGAAACCCTTCGAAAAGGCCCTGTCGCTGGTCGAGGTGATCGCCGTACCCATGATTCTGGTGAACTCCATCGGGGTCGCCATTGTCCTTATGATTGTCACCCTTGTATTGAAGAGCGAGGAAAAGATCGGTGCCTACCAGGCCCAGAAGGCACTGAAGATCGCCACGAAAACCGTTGGGTACCTGCGAACGGGATTGAATGAGGAAACGGCGGCACAGACGGTCAAAATCATCCACAGCATGATGGACTACGTAGCCGTGGCGATTACCGACTCGACGCGCATACTGGCATACCAGGGAAAGGGGGCGGACCATCACTACCGCGCGAATACGGATATATTGCCGATGACACGCAAGGTCATCGATACGGGGCGTGTCATGATCCTGCCGGACAGGGCGTCGATTGCCTGTTCCGTTTCCGCGTGTCCGCTGGAGAGTGGCCTGATAGTACCACTGACGAAGAAGGACGACATCGTGGGGACACTCGCGCTGTATCGGGGCAGGGACAGTGTCATGACCCAGGTCGATATCGAAATGGCACGCGGTCTGGCGAAACTCTTCGCCATACAGCTTGAACTCGAGGAAATTCAGCAAAACGCCAGGCGCCTCGACCGGGCGGAGATAGCCGCGCTGCAGGCGCAGATCAATCCTCATTTCTTTTTTAACGCGCTCAATACGATCGTTTCTTTTTGCCGGACGGACGTGGAAAAAGCGCGGGAACTGCTCATTCATCTGGGGACATTCTTCCGGAGCACTCTCAGGGACAGGAGGAGCGATCTCATCAGTCTGGAAAGGGAACTGGAGAATATCCGGTCCTATCTTTTTATCGAGAAGGCCCGTTTCGGTGATTCAATCGCCGTGGAATATTCCCTTCACCACAGTGGCAGCGAATGGTTTGTTCCACCCTTTACCCTTCAGCCCCTCATCGAAAACTCCATCCGTCACGGATTCGCGCATAGAGGGAATGGACACGGCCGCGTCTCCATAGAAACGTGGGAGGAAGACAATATGTTGCGGATCACGATTGATGATAACGGGGTTGGTATACCGCCGGAAAAGGTGAAACGTGTCTTGGACGGAGATGAAAGCGTGGCCGACAACGGCGGTATTGCGTTGAAAAACATCAACGACCGCCTTGTTCATTTGTACGGGGTCGGGTACGGATTGTCCATTGAAAGTGAAGAGGGCAGGGGAACGAAGGTTTTCCTGACCATCCCCCGTGAGTCGGTGTCGATCAGATGAGTGACCGCTTGTGGATCATCGATATCCCCCCTTTGATCATACCGTCGGAGAGGTGATTAAACACAGACAATCCCGGCAATATCGTCTATTAAAAATAGTTTTGTATAATAAATACTAGAAGTTATATCCGTTATATTGATTTGCTGAACGCGGCGGTAAGTATGCTCGCTGTTCAATTCAACGGTCTATTTCCCCCTTTCAAAGCGTTTATTATACCGTTCGCCACATATCCTTTACGTGGCCCGTCTCCTTTTCTATTGTTACAAGTGAATTTTTTTATGCAGTGCTTTGTGCGTAATGACGCGTACCGTCACTGCGTGTAAGGCATTATCCCGACGCGATGCCCGTCATCGCGATTAATCCATTAGGAAGGGAGATGTGGTATGACAACCTTTATTATCTGCTGTGGTCTTCTGATCTATCTTGTTTTTTATTTTGTCTACGGCAAAAAGTTGGAGAAGGATGTGGTCAAGGTATCCGATACCAACGAGACGCCGGCCAAACGCCTGTACGACGGAGTGGATTACGTGTCCGCCCGGCGTGAGGTGTTGTTCGGCCACCACTTCGCGTCGATTGCCGGTGCCGCCCCGATCATTGGTCCCGCCCTGGCGATGTGCTTCGGGTGGTTACCCGGTCTGCTCTGGGTGTGGTTCGGCAATATCTTCATCGGCGCGGTGCATGATTTTCTCGCACTGATGTCGTCGGTTCGCTACGACGGCAAGTCGATCCAGTTCGTCGCCGGCGACCTCATGGGGAAACGGACGGGCACGGCCTTCTACTGGATCGTGCTGTTTCTGCTGATCCTCGTCGTGGCGGCCTTCGCCGCCGTCGTGGGCGGTATGTTTGTAAGAACACCGGCCCTGGCGACGGCCTACATCGGCGCCATTATCGCCGCCCTCATCCTCGGTGTCCTGATGTACCGGATGAAAATCAATTTTACACTGGCGACGATCATCGGTATCGTCATGCTCGTCATCAGCATCTGGGCGGGCGTTGCCTTTCCCATTACCGCAAGCTATCAGACCTGGATGATCGTCTTTTTCTTCTACATCGTCATCGCCGCCGCCATTCCCGTCAATGTGCTCCTGCAGCCGCGGGACTATCTGAACTCATGGCTCCTCTATGCGGGACTCGCCATCGGTCTCATCGGTGCGGTCTTCGCCTTCAAGGGATTTGAAGCTCCCGCATTCGCGGGATTCTCTCCGATACTCCTTGGCGGTAAACCGACACCCTTCTGGCCGGCGATACCTTTGATCATTGCCTGCGGTTCCCTTTCGGGATTCCATTCTCTTGTGGCGTCTGGAACGTCTTCAAAGCAGCTTGAGAAGGAAAGTGACGGTCTTGTAATAGGTTACGGCTCAATGTTTACAGAAGGCTTTCTTTCGACGCTCGTCATCGTCTCCATTGCCGGGTTCGGATTGACGGCCCTTCGCAATGCCGGCGTCACGGCGGAGACCCTGAACGCCGGAAACTGGGCGGAAATGTTTACAAAGGCCTCGGGATCGGTAAAATTGACGGCAGCGAACCTGTTCACACAGTCATTTGCCGACATGGTGGCATCGACATGGCTGGGGAAACTGCTTCCTGTAGCGTACTTCAAAGTGATCGCGGGAATGTGGGTCGCCGCCTTCGCCATGACGACGCTTGATACAACCAACCGTCTGGGGCGGTACTGTATCGCCGAACTGGCGATACCCCTGAAGGAAAGCGCCGGCGGTCTGTATACGTTTCTGACGAATCGCTGGACCGCTTCGATCATTCCAGCGGCCATCGGCATTTATCTGGCGGCGAGCGGAAACTGGCTGATCATCTGGGGCTCTTTCGGCGCGGCGAACCAGTTGATCGCATCAATCGCGCTCATGACCGGTGCGGCCTACGTGGCGAAGAAACTGAAGTCTTCCTTCGTCAACGCCGTGGTCGTGCCGGCATGGCTCCTCTGGGTCACCGTGACGGCGGCCCTTGTCTGGTTCATCATTTTTGTCCAGCCGGGGGCTATCGCGGCGAAGCCCGTTCCCGGGTGGACGGTCATGATCCTCCTCATCGTGATGTTGTTACTGAACTTTGTGTTCATTATCGATTTTGTTAAGTCGAAGGCGTATAAGGTCGATTAAGCAAAGGATATAACGACAACTCCACGGGCGCATGATTCATCATGCGCCCGTGGCGACAACCATTTCGAAAGACCGCGGCCGCCATAGAAATACCTTTCAGGTCACGCCTGGGACAATATACCCGCCTCTTGAGTCGCGGTCTTTCTTCTCTGTCCCGTTTCAGAAACCCCGTTCGCATGAATGTCCTTGATTTTGCCTGACCGTCTGTACTACTAATCAGACGGGGTGAGTTACCATTGCCGATGGGCGATGGCGTGGGTGAAATAGAGCCGGACGGTAATGTCTGACCGGCGTCATTGTGAGAGAGGAAGATAAAATGTCGAAACTGATGACGGGAATAGACTTTGAGAACAGTCTCCGTAAACTCAAGCCGACGGTGTATCTTTTCGGCCAGCGGGTGAAGGATGTGGTGGATCATCCCATCATCCGCCCGTCCATGAAGGCAGTGGCCATGACCTATGAGTGCGCGCACATGCCGGAGTACGAGGACATTATGACGGCGACGTCGCATCTCACGGGTGAACGGATCAATCGCTTCTGCCACATTCATCAGAGTGTCGACGACCTGGTGCGGAAGAGCAAGATGGGCCGCCTCCTCGGCGGGAAGACGGGGACCTGTTTTCAGCGCTGTGTCGGCATGGATGCACTGAATGCCCTGTCCATGGTGACCTACGATATCGATGCAAAGTACGGGACGACGTACAATAAAAACTTTGTATCATATCTCCGGTACGTGCAGGAAGAGGACCTTACCTGTGACGGGGCCATGACCGATCCCAAGGGGGACCGGTCGCTGCCGCCGCACCGGCAGCCCGATCCCGACGCCTATCTCCGGGTGGTGGAAAAGAATGATGAGGGTATCGTTGTCCGGGGCGCGAAGGTTCATCAGACGGGCTCCGTCAATTCCCACGAGATTATCGTGATGCCCACCATTTCCATGAGAGAGGAGGACAGTGATTACGCCGTCTCCTTCGCCGTTCCCAGCGATGCCGACGGTATTATTCATATCATCGGGCGGCAATCCTGCGATACGCGCAAGATGGAAGGAAATACCTTCGACCGCGGCAATTGCTATTTTGGCGGTGTCGAGGCGCTTGTCGTTTTCGAGGACGTTTTTGTTCCTTGGGAACGGGTCTTCATGTGCGGCGAATATGATTTTGCCGGTCAACTGGTGGAGCAGTTTGCCTCCTATCACCGACAGAGTTACGCCTGCAAGGCAGGTGTGGGTGATGTCATCATCGGCGCCGCCCAGACGATTGCCGAATACAACGGTGTCGAGAAGGCCTCCCACATTCGGGACAAGATCATCGAGATGAATCATCTGAATGAAACACTCTTCTGCGGTTCCATCGCCTGCGCTGCGGAGGGGCACCGTGAATCCAGCGGCACGTACTACGTCAACACCCTCCTGGCAAATGTCCACAAGCAGAACGTTACCCGGTTTCCCTTCGAGCTTTCCCGTCTCGCACAGGATATCGCCGGGGGGCTCATGGTGACCCTGCCGTCGGAGAAGGATTACCGTTCCGACGAGATCGGTCATTACATGGAAAAGTACTATAAAACGAAACCGGATGTGCCCACGGAACACCGCATGCGCATACTCCGGTTGATCGAAAACCTGACACTCGGCACGTCGGCGGTTGGGTATCTGACGGAATCAATGCACGGTGCGGGCTCGCCTCAGGCGCAGCGGATCATGATCGCGCGGCAGGTCAATCTCAGGGAAAAGCAGAAACTGGCAAAAAAGCTCTGCGGCATCGAGGACGAGGACAGGACATGAAAGCAGCCGTTAAATTCTGCGGCGGATGCAATCCTTCCTATGACCGCGTTGAGGCGGCGGAGAGGGTCCGGCATTTGCTTGGGGAGCATGTCGAATTTGTCGCACCCGACGATCCCGCCGTGGACGGTGTCATCGTCATAACGGGCTGCCGGACGGCATGCGCTGATGTGTCCGCCTTCCGTGATAAGCCGATGCTTTTTATCACCTCGCCGGAGTCACGCGATAAAGTGGTTCGCATCATTGAAAAAGAGGGAATGACGGCATTCTCACGGTTGTTTTCGATGTTGCGGGAACACCGGCATGAAGAAACGGTGCCTCATTGTCCGGCATGAGTGCGTTTGTGTGCCGGTGAGATAAAGTACGGGTGCCATGAACTCAACGTGTCATTGATTCGTTACGGTGGCATCATCCGCCACACTAATATGAGAAAGGGGGGACGGATGATTACCACGAATAGTCTTGTATTTATCTGTTCAGTCATTGTTCAGTCATCCGGCCCAACGCGGGTGTTCTGTTGTCATAAGCCGCAAAAACGTACGAGGGGGATTAAATGAGCGAATCTCAGCAGCACATACCGGTGAGCGCCGCCCGTGGAAGCCGCCGCGGGGCGATTCTTGCCGCGTCCTTCATCGTCATGATGATTATCAGTGTCTATCAGTATTCATGGTTCCTTTTCGCCTACGCCCTTCAGGAGGAATTCCACTGGAGCCTGGCCACGATCGGGCTGACCTTTACCGTCTACGCCTATGGAGCGACCTTCGTTCAACCATTTTCGGGATTTATCGCGGATACCTACGGTCCGCGCCTGGTATCGATTTTTGCATCCGTCGTCGTCGGTGCCGGGTTGATCGTATCATCCTTCGCGACGACGCCGCTCGTTTTATATGTGTTCTACGGCATGGGCGGTCTCGGTGTCGGTATATTGTACGGGGTTTCCACGGCATGCGCCGTCAAGTGGTTTCCTGACAGGCGCGGCTTTGCAACAGGCCTCGTTGTATTCGGATTCGGCGCGGGAACGGCGCTACTCAATCTCCTGATACAGCACTTTCTGGAGACCGCCGGTGTTCAGCAGACATTTTTTTTCATCGGCATTATCATGATGGTGATTCTCGTTCCCCTGTCATTTTTTTACCGCTACCCGGATGGTGTTGAAACGCGCAGCCCGGCGGGACAATCACAACATGCTGCGGGTGAGAAAGAATTCAGACCGCAGGATATGGTAAGAACACCCCAATGGTTTGTCATGTATTTTTCCTTTATCGTGACAGTGTCCGTGGTGCTCGTTTTCGGCGCGCAGATGAAATCAATGGCAAGGGAATTCAACCTGTCGAAGGGTGCCTTTACCGCCCTCATGATACTGTTTCCCCTGGGGAACGGTCTCAGCAGGGTTGTGGCCGGTGCGATTTCCGATATAATAGGGCGTGAAAAGACCATGTCAATATTTTACTCGCTCCTCGGTATCGCCATTCTTCTCCTCGTCGCCTTCGGCGATGTGCCCGCCCTTTTTCTCGCGATTGTTTTCATCGCGGCGCTCCTCGGCGGGTCTCCCTTTGCCCTTTACCCGGCGACGGTCGGTGATTATTACGGCGCCGCATACTCGACGGTGAACTACGGGGTGACATATACAGCCAAGGCATGGGCCGGATTGATTTCCGGGTGGTTGAGCGGCTACCTCGTCATGCAGTACGGATCGTATAAGATTCCTCTCCTCATTATTGCCTGTTTGAGTCTCGTGGCCGGTGTCGTCTCGAATCCGTATATACTGAAGGCACCGAGGTACCGGCGGCGTGCCGTGGACGGAGAGTGATGGGGATATGACAGGGCGGTACGTGAGCGTGTGCAAGGCACATGGGCGTACAGTAAAGGAGACACGTCAATGCTAGCACATCCCGTTATCATCGTTTTTCTGCTGCTCCTTCTTCTGGGGTTTTCGGCCTTTTTTTCCGGATCGGAAACAGCGCTCATGGCCGTGAGCAAACTCCGACTCAAGTCACTGGAAAAAGAGCAACCGCTCAGGGCGCGGTTGATTGAAAAAACCCTTCGGAAACCAGAGACGCTTATCGGCGCAATTCTTCTGGGTAACAATCTCGTCAATGTGGCCATGTCTGCACTGGCTACGGTATTCGCTGTTTCTCTGTGGGGGGATGAGGGTATCATTTATGTGACGGTGCTGCTCACGCTGGCCATTCTCATTTTTGCGGAAATTACGCCGAAGGTTTATGCCCGGTATTACAACGAGCGCGTTTCACTCTTCGCCATACCCGTCCTTGTGGTCATCATGAAGGTGTTTGCACCCGTCACGGCCCTCATCACGTTTATCAGCACGAAGCTGCTTCTTGTCCTCGGTGTCAACATCGCCCGGGTGAAGCGGCCGCTCTTTACGGAGGCGGAAGTACAGAGTTGTATCAAAATGGCCTGGGACGACCGCATGATTACCACGCAGGAGCGGCAACTGCTCGCGCGCGTCTTTACGTTGAACGACAAACAGGTGCGCGACGTGATGGTGCCGAAGAAGGAAGCGGTTTTCCTCCGCGCAAAAGACCGCCTTTCCGATGTCATCGAGCGGGTGAACCGAACAGGCTATTCGCGATTTCCCGTTCTTGACGGCAGGGGTGAGAAGGTTATCGGTTTTGTCCACGGCAAGGATGTACTTCGGCTTCAACGGGACCATCGCGAGGAGATCCAGATCAAGAGAGTCATGCGGCCGCCCTATGTGATTCCCGGAGATCGGACCATCGATGTACAGCTTCGCCAGTTTCAATCGCTCAAACTGCACCAGGGCGTCGTCCTGGACGAAAACGGCGCGATTGCGGGTATCGTCACGCTGGAGGACATACTGGAGGAACTGGTCGGTGCCATTCAGGACGAACATGACGCCACGTAGGCCTGTGACATCGAACAGTAGTGTCACGGATAACGTTTCTTTTTCGAGGCATGATGCGTCGCGGATCTGATAAAAAAACCTGCCGGGGAATTGCATGTGCGTTGAGGGAGGGTCATGGCGGTATGATGTCCGGTGTTGAAAAGTCGGTTAAGACCTGCTAGAAAGAATACCCTCGAAAAACGACAGGGAAACATGTATATATTCCTCCTTTCGGAGTATGGCTCCAGTACGTTATTCTTATCGTGAGGTTGTATGAAGCACATTCGGAATTTCAGCATCATTGCCCACATTGATCACGGCAAATCGACGCTTGCCGACCGGCTGATCCAGTCAAGCGGAGTCATTGAAGAACGCCTGTTCAAAGACCAGCTTCTCGATACGATGGACATCGAGCGTGAGCGGGGCATTACTATAAAAAGTCAGGCGATATCATTGCCATATCGGGCGAAAGACGGTCTCGAATATACACTGAATCTCATCGACACCCCCGGTCATGTCGATTTTTCCTATGAAGTGTCGCGGTCGCTGGCCTCCTGTGAAGGAGTGCTTCTCGTCATCGATGCGGCCCAGGGTGTACAGGCGCAGACGGTGGCCAATCTTTATCTTGCCATGGAGCACAACCTGGCTATTATTCCCGTCATCAATAAGATCGATCTTCCCTCGGCGGACGTTGATATGGTGATGGAGCAGATCGACGCGGAGCTGGGGCTCGATGCCCTGAGTGCGCTTCAGTGTTCCGCGAAAGACGGTATCGGCATTGACGAGATTATGGAGGCCATCGTCCAGCACATAGAACCGCCGAAGGGTGACGCGTCGGCGCCTCTGCGGGCACTGATCTTCGATGCTCAGTACGATGCCTATCGAGGTACGATTATTCACTACCGCGTATACGACGGGACCATCCGGTCGGGTGACATCATCCGGTTCATGCATAACCAGACCTCCTACAAGGTGGAGGAGGTGGGGAAATTCCTGTTAACCCGTGACAAACGGGAGGCTCTTTCCGCCGGGGATGTGGGATATGTCATCGCCGGCGTCAAGACCGTTTCCGATGTCCGCGTCGGGGACACCATCACCCACCATAACAAGCCCTGCTCGTCGCCCCTCCCCGGTTTCCGCGAGGTGAAGCCCGTTGTTTTTGCGTCGATATATCCCATCGCCTCCGACGATTACGAGGACCTGGCCGACGCCCTCGAGCGCTATGCCCTGAATGATGCTTCTTTTGTTTATCAGAAGGACTCCTCCGTCGCGTTGGGACAGGGGTTCCGCTGTGGGTTCCTGGGACTCCTCCACCTGGAGATTGTTCAGGAGCGGTTGGAGAGGGAGTACGATCTCTCCATCATTCTCTCCGTGCCCAGCGTGCGATACGCCTTTACACTGACTTCCGGGGAAAGTGTTTTTATCGACAACCCCGCCCAGTATCCGGATCCCATGTCTATCGAGAAAGCGGAGGAGCCGTACATACGGGCGACGCTGATGTTTCCCGAACGATATATGGGAGCCGTCATGAAATTGTGCCTGGACAAGAGGGGGGTGAATTCCACCGTCCATTATCCCAGCGAGGGCAGAATCGAGCTGATCTTCGAAATGCCGCTCGCCGATGTGATCTATGATTTTTACGACAAACTGAAGACGATTACGCAGGGATACGGTTCCTTCGATTACGATATGATCGATTACCGGGAAAGCGAACTCGCCCTTGTCGATATCCTCGTCAACGGCGAAAAGGTGGATGCGCTTTCACAGATCGTGCACCGTTCCGTGGCCCGTCCGCGGGCATTGAAGGCATGCGAGCGTCTGAAGGAGGAGATCCCCCGTCAGATGTTCAAGATCGCCATCCAGGGTGCCATCGGCAACGAGATCATTGCCCGGACGACCATCTCCCCGTTCCGCAAGGACGTAACGGCCAAGTGCTACGGAGGCGATATCACGCGCAAGCGCAAGCTCCTGGAAAAGCAGAAGAAGGGAAAGAAACGAATGAAGATGGTGGGCAATGTATCCATACCGCAGAACGCCTTCGTGGCCGTCTTGAAGTCGGATACCGATTGATCGAAACGGGTTAACGGAAACACATGACACCATCCGTCAGCGCGCCCGGTCTTTATGTACACATACCCTTTTGTCTGTCGAAGTGCGCGTACTGTGATTTCTATTCGGAAACGGCGTTAAACAGGATTGACGATTACCTCGCGGCGCTCCGCAATGAGATGGCATTGTACAGCGGCCGCTTCGGTGTATTCGATACGATCTATATCGGCGGCGGGACACCGTCCGTCCTTTCCCTCGACACCTTCGATGAAATATTTGACGGAATAGCGGATAATTTCACTATTGCCGCTTCGGCGGAGATTACCGTTGAGACAAATCCCGGCGATGTCACGGAATTACTGTGCAGAAAGCTGCAAGATCAGGGTGTCACTCGCATCACCATCGGCATCCAGTCCTTCGACGATACCGTCCTTTCCTTTCTCGGCAGGCGCCACAATGCCCGGGAGGGACGGCAGGCGCTCGCCGCGGCGCGTAAGGCGGGATTCCGGTCCGTCTGCGTCGACCTCATATTCGGTGTGCCGGGCCAGTCACGACAGAGCTGGCTGGAGATACTTTCGGAAATAGTGTCGTATGTGCCCGACCACCTTTCATGCTATCAACTGACAATCGAGCCGGGAACGCCCCTCGAAGCGCGATTGCGTCGCGGTGATTTCGAGCCTGTCGACGATGACATGGTAACGACCCTCTTCTTCGACACCTCGTCTTTTCTCCAACAGCAGGGGTATGAGCATTACGAGGTGTCGAATTTCGCACGGGGCGATGGGCACCGTTCCCGGCACAACCAGAAATACTGGCGGCACGCACCTTATCTTGGCCTCGGTCCCTCTGCCCATTCATTTCAGGGAAGATCCCGGTGGTCGAATCATGGGTCGTTGCAAGATTACTGCCGTGCGTGTATGACCGGTCGCTGTCCCGTCTCAGACAGGGAGACATTGACCTCCGAACAATACTGTCTGGAGGCCTTTGCCCTGGGACTCCGGACGAGTGACGGCATCGATTGCGATGCCGTGACGGAATTGTGCGGGCCAGCTTTTATCGAGGGGAAGCGGTCTGTTATTAATGCACTCATAAAAGAAGGTTTGCTCGTCATGGACGGACATCGTCTTCGTCCTACCGTGAGAGGACTGGCCGTCGCCGACAGCCTTGCCGTGATGTAGCGTGTTGCTTCACGCTTCCCGGCTATCATCCATATTTTGACACTGGAATGTTTTTAGCGTAATATTGAGCCACGAGGCGATATGGTACCGCGTCAAGGCTCTTTTAAGACAGATCAATCATTCGGCTGTAAGGGAGGTGAATGATGGATAAGGACGTTCTCAAGAAGTTCCTGGCCGGGCTGTGTATTGCAACACTGCTTTCAGGGGCGGGTCTCACGCTGACCGGGTGTCACAAAAATGGTCAGAGCAGTTGAGGCCAGAAGCAGGGTACAGGTAGTGCCCAGGATCAGCAAAAAACCGGTCAGAGCAGTTGAAGCGGAAAATGAGCGCAGTTTGCGCTCATCAGAACAACCCAAAACGGCA
>Ga0272444_10002897_pt1 | contig 15689 bp, 7 predicted proteins | sample SSMForm13_FD_201033 | JGI IMG/M metagenome (GOLD analysis project Ga0272444, IMG submission 201033) | Marine sediment archaeal communities from Little Sippewissett salt marsh, Falmouth, MA, United States - SSM-Form-13 | ecosystem: Environmental > Aquatic > Marine > Wetlands > Sediment ...
TTTGTCATGCCGACGATCAATCCCGACGGCGGCGAGTTTGACCATTCCGGTAGCTGGTTCCAGTTCTGGCGGAAAAATCGGCGCGAAAATCAGGGATCGATGTGCATGGGTGTCGACCTCAACCGCAACTACGGATACCTGTGGGGCGGCGTCGGCTCTTCACCGAATCCGTGCAGCGATACCTACCACGGCGCCGAAGCTTTCTCCGAACCGGAGACGCGCATCGTCCGCGATTTTCTCATCGCCCACGAAAACATTACGACGCTGATTACCTTGCACACCCACGCCAAGCTGATTCTCTATCCGTGGGGTCATCAGTATCCGCACATCGACAATGAAATCGATTACCTGACGCACAAGACTTTGGCCGAATATATGGCGGAATACAACGGTTACTCGCCGGGGCAAGCCTCGACACTGTATCCGACCACCGGCGACACCACCGACTGGTCCTACGGTGAGTTGGGCATCATTTCATTCACCTTCGAACTCGAGCCGGGACAGTTGGATCCGCTAGGCTTTTACCCCGGCCAGGGTGTTATCCCCGGCGCTTGCCAGCGGAATTACGAGGCCATTTACCTGGCGCTCGGTCTCAGTCGCGACCCGTCGGCGGTGCTGGCCAGCGATTTGTGGCGTTTTGATGCGAATCTCAACGGAACTTCGGTAACCATCGACTGGGCGTCCATCATTGAAACCGAAGCGGCCGGCTGGAACGTTTTGCGCGCCGAAGAAGGCAGCAAAGATTACACGCAGCTCAACGATGAATTGATCCCGGCCGGGCAGGAAGAGTATTCCTTTACCGACACCGGCCTGCTGGAGGGTATTACCTACCAGTACATCGTTGAGTTTGTTTCCAACTACCCCAACGGCAATCGTGAATTCGGCCCGCTGACGGTGGAGATGCCCGGAGGTGACGACGACACGATTGACGACGACGATGACCAGACCGATGACGACGCAATCGATGATGACGCGGCCGATGACGATGATAACGATGACGGTGATGATGACGATGATGACGACGACGATGACGGTTGTGGTTGTTGATTGACCGACTAAACTAGTAGTCATTCGAGTGAGGGCGGCCTTCCAGGTCGCCCTTTTTCTTTGCATGGGATGGAAAACAGAGAAATTTTATTCCATAATCAAATGGTTTCGGCTTGGGGGAATCGATTATGAAAAGGGTTACATTCGCAATTTGGTTGTTCTCGTTGATGTTTTGTGCTGTTCAAATCGCAGCAGCGGCTTCGGTCAGTGGCGTGGTCTATCACGACGGCAACCACAATTCCCAGTCTCAGTTTGAGCAAAGTCTCGACGATCAAGACGTTCTGTTATCCGATATCACGGTCAATCTACTGGATGGCGTGGACGAAATTTTTACCGTGACCGGTGATAACGGCGCTTATTCCTTCGATGATGTCGAGCCGGGAACCTATCTGGTCGAAGTTGAGATGGACAACCAGTATAAATGCACCACGAAAAACCACCCATTGCGAACGCCGGAGGCGATTCGCGAAGGGGCGATTCACATCGTTACCATCGGCGACAGCATCGGCGCCTACGGCTCGGATGTGCTGTATCCCGAGCGGTTGGCCGAGCATTTCGCCGGTATAACCGATACGACGTTCAACAACCAGGCGGTCGGCGGCAGCACGACGATCGATTGGCTACCCGGCAGTGGTGGCTTGTTTGAAGAACGGTTGGTGCCGGCGCTGCCCGACGCCGACGTTTTAACCATGACTATCGGTGGAAACGACCTGAATGCATATGTCTACGGTATGCCGCCGTACGATATCTGGCAGATCATCCTGAATTTTATTGATCATCCGGAATATCTGCTGAATATTCTGCCCAACATCACAACCATTATTGAAGCGGCACGCGAGATCAATCCGGATTTCGACTTCGTTTTTGTTCTCTATCCGAATTTTGCCAACAGCCAGACTTGGAACGATCTACTGGGTGATCTGGTGCATCCCATTGCTATCTTCGGCGTTCATGCCGGGCTGGGTATTTGTCGTTGGTGGGTCGGCGGTAGCGACGACATCGTTATCACCGACATGATGGCTGCGCATGGCGATGAAATGCTCGATCCGTACCTGCTTGATGAAATCCACCCTAACGATGCCGGACATCAAAAATATGCCGATTTCATTTTTCAAACGCTCGGTGGTGTGATCGTCGAGGCCGACGATATGGGAACCGAGCGCGACTACGGATTCTACGCGCCGGAACTGGTGCCGGTCGATGACGATACGGTCGACGACGATTCGATTGACGATGACACGTTCGACGACGACACGGTTGATGACGACACGGTTGATGACGATACCGTCGATGACGATGTGGCCGATGATGACGTAGCCGACGACGATATCGCCGACGATGACGTAACCGATGACGATGTTGCCGACGATGACGTGACCGATGATGACATTGCCGATGACGATGTTGCCGATGATGATGACGACGATAATGACGATGGTTGCGGCGGATAATAAAAACGAATGACTGCTGCACTGTTTTAGTTGATGTTTCCCGCAAGTAATTTTTGTGCATTATTAACAATCTTAGGTTAGGAAAAACCTTTCAAAGGAAACGGTGATGGGTGAAAGTTCCGACTTAGCGCAGATGCTGTCGTTGATTCATCATTTGGATGATGCGGCCATTGCGCTGGATCGTGATTTTCATGTTTTGGCCTGGAATCAGGCAGCGGAACAACTGTATCGCATTCCTGCGTCGCAAGCAGTCGGATCTTTAATCGGTGAGATGATTACCGTGGAAGAAGGCCCTTCTCTGAATCCGGCTGAATGGCGCGAAAAGAATTGGAACGGTATAGCGCAGCATATTTGCCAGGATGGTGTTGTCGTTCAAGTAAATATGTCGATAAAAGATTTTCATTTGAACGGCCAAAACATCGGCAAATTAATGATTGTGCGGGATATTTCCACCTGCCAAAAAACCGAACAAGAACTGCTTAATCGCGCCGAACAGTGGCGCAGTGCCATTGAGTTCAGCAAAGACGCAATTATCGTTGTCGGCCCGAGGGGGGATGTAACCCTTTGCAATCCAGCTGCGCAGGAGATGTTTGGGTACAGCAATCAAGAATTGGTGGGCCGTCATGTTTCCGTTTTAATGCCGGAAACCTATCGTCGGATGCATCAGAGTTACGTCGAAAATTACCTTTCCGGGCAATCTCCACGCGGCACGGTGGGTCGCACGTTGGAATTAACCGGGTTGCGTCGTAGCGGCGAGGAATTTCCCATCGAATTGTCTTTGTCCGGCAGGCAAACCGGCCGCGATCGGTTTGTGATGGCGGTGATTCGAGACATCTCCGAGCGGAAAAAAGCCGAAGCTCAAATTGCCGAACGCACCCGTGATTTGCAGATACTGAATCGTATTGCTTTGATCTGCAATCAATCAACATCGATCGACCAACTGGTGAATGAAGTATTGGAAATCGTTCTTCATCATCTGAATTTTAAAAGCGGTGGTCTTTATCTTTACGATGATAAAGAGAAAGTTGCTGAGCTTATCATCAGCAAAGGCTTGCCCAAAGCTTTTTACGAACGCGTGCGAAAAGTGAAAATCACGCGAGAATCAAGGAACACCGTATTAGCCAAGGGACAACCGATCTTTTCAAGCAGGTACCAAGAGGATGCGCCGGATGAAGCCGCATTAAGTGGATTTGTTTCCTATGCCAGCATTCCGCTTCTTTTCCATGGCAAAAGCATTGGCTGCCTAAATTTAGCTACCTCAGATCAATACAGGTTCAGCGGTTCGCAAAAAATGTTGCTGATTACTGTCGGGCAGCAGATCGGCAGCAGCCTGATGCGGTTGATTACCGAAGAGAAACTCCGTGAAAGTGAAGAACAATACCGCACCGTTATCGAAAATCAGGGCGAAGGTATCGCGATTGTCGACGAAAATGAATTTTTCACCTTTGCCAATCCGGCTTCCGAGGAAATTTATGGCGTGCCTTCGGGTAAATTGGTCGGACGCTCGTCGTTGGAGTTCGTCGACGAAGAAAATAGTGCGATCATCAAGGCCGAAACCCGGCAACGACCTGGTGGAAAAAAGAGCACGTACGATTTAGAAATTACCCGTCCGAATGGCGACAAAAGGCAAATTATTGTAACGGCGACCCCCCGGTTTGATGAATCCGGCAACTACATTGGCGCCTTCGGTATCTTTCGAGACATCACCGAGCGCAGGCAAACCGAACAAGCGTTGCGTCGTAGTGAGGAACGGTATCGCCTTCTGGTCGAAGTCAGCACCGACATCATCTACCGTTGCGATTTATCCGGTCGTTTCACGTATGTAAACAAGGCAGCTTTGCAACGCTTCGGCGTTCCTGAAGAGGAGGTTTACAAAAAAAATTACAAGGAATTGGTGCTTCCCAAATACCATGATGAAGTTGAAAAACATTATTTACACCAATTTAAAGAAAGAATCCCGAATACATTCTGTGAATTTCCAGCCATCAACGAGAAAGGGGAGATTCTTTGGATTGCCCAGAATGTGCAATTGGTATTCGACGGAGAAAAGCCCGTTGGCTTCCAGGCGATGGCGCGTGATATTACCGAACGCAAGTTAGCCCAAGAGAAACTGCGCGAATCGGAAGAAAAATATCGAAACCTGGTGGAAATGGCCAGCGATTGCATCTGTATTATTCAAGATGGCGTTCTTCGATATGCCAACCCGCGGCTATCCAGCCTATTGGGTTATACCGTTAAAGAAATGACAAATCAGTATTTCGATAAATACATTCATCCACAAGAACTTGAGCGGATGAATAAATTGTATTCACGCTATATGAGCGGTGAACGCAACATGGGCATTTTTGAAACGCAGTTTGTACGCAACGATGGCAGTGTCTGCGAAGTTGAACTCAATGCCAGCATGATCGGTTATGAAGGAAAAGGTGCTGCTTTGATGGTCATCCGTGATGTTACCGATCGCAATCGCACCGAAGCCGAACTACGCGAAACCAGTAAGCGTTACCAATTGATTGCTCAGAATGTGAACGATGTCATTTGGACGATGGATCTCAATCTGAATTACACCTATTTAAGTCCGTCTGTGGAAAGAATGTTCGGCTCGGCCATTGAGCAGGCAATGAGCAAGCCGATGCAGAAAAATTTGACCGAAAAATCCTACCTTCGCGTGAAAGAAATCATCGCCAATGAAATGGCCAAAATGCAAAGAGATGAATTCGATCCCTATATGGCTGTTACTGTTGAACTGGAACAGTATTGCGCTGATGAATCGACGTTATGGACCGAAGTTACGGCAACGTTTTTACTGGATGAAAATGAAACTCCCATCGGAATATTAGGCGTGACTCGCGATATCAGCGAGCGCCGGCAGACCGAACAAGCATTGCGGGAAAGTGAGCGTCGTTACCGGCTGGTTACGGAAAGTTCAAAAGACATCATTTGGACTTACGATTTAATTGAACGTCGATTTACTTTTGCTTCGAGCGCCGCGGAAAACCTTTTAGGATATTCCGGCGAAGATCTGCCGAAGTTGAAACTTATCGATATTATGATTCCGGAAACGGCGGAAAAGATCACCAAAGCGTTTCAAGGAATGATTGATCGCTGGCCGGAAAATCCGAACGCAGTGGTCGAAGGATTGCACCGCCGAAAAGACGGCAGTCTGGTCTGGATGGAAATCAACGGTACATTGATTCCTAATGATGATGGAAGCGTTACCACGGTGATCGGTGTCTCCCGTGATATCACCGAACGCAAACGAGCCGAAGAAGAGCAGCAACGACTCATTGCTTTGATTGAAAACAGCCATGACTTTATCGGCTTGGCGACTTTGGAAGGTCAGGTGATGTACCTGAACGAAGCCGGTAGACGCATGACCGGCATCGACGATTTGGAGGAAGCGAAGAAAACATCGATTTTCGATTACGCGCCGGTTGATGACCGGCATCACATTCCGGAAAACGTCATGCCTCAATTGTTTGAAGGCGGCTTCTGGGAAGGTGAAGGCAGAATTCGAAATTTCGAAAGCGGCGATATGATCGATGTCCAGATTCATACGTTTTTATTGCGGTCGAAACAGACGGGAGAGCCGGTAAACATCGCTACCGTCATGCGGGATGTAACGGAAAAGAAGCGGGCGGCACTTGCCGTACAGGCAAGCGAAGAAAACTTCCGCACCCTCGCCGAAAACGCAATGGATGGTATTATCATTGCCGTCAGCAACGGCTCTATCGTTTACAGCAATCAACGTGGTCTGGAAATGACCGGTTACTCGGCCGATCAATTGTTGGAAAAAAATGTCCTGGATATTTTCAGCAAAGAACATCGAGAAGTATTGTGGCAACGGTTTCGATCGCGTGTTAAAGATGAATCGCTGAGTGATTCTTATGAAAGCTTCTTTGAGTGTCGTGATGGTTCGCTCTTGCCGGTGGAGGTCCGTGGGACTCCGACGATATGGAAAAAGCAACCGGCGGCAATGGCATTTATTCGCGATATTACCGACCAGAAAGAGGCCGAGGCCGCCTTGCGGTTTCGGATGGAACTGCTTCGCCTGCTGATGGAGATCGCTACCAATTTCATCAACCTTTCACCCGATCGGCAACATGAGGGCATCACCGATGCGATGCATAACGTCGGCCAGTTTGCTAATGCTGATCGTTGTTTTTTGTTTTTATTCGATCCGGATTTGACTCATTTTCAACTGACCTATGAATGGCATCGTAAGGGGTTTCCCGCCTACCTGGATAAAATCGATAAGTTGCAGGTAAGCGACTTTAAGCTGTGGGACAGACAATTTCGCGAATTTGAAACCATTCATATTCCAAGCGTTGTTGAATTGCCTTTGGAAGCCGCCGCCGAACGTGATTTGCTCACGCAGTTCGGCGTTAAGTCGTTGTTAGCCGTGCCGGTTACTTACAGCAATAAGTTGGTGGGGTATTGGGGGATAACCGCCGAGCACGAGACTATGTCATGGTCGGTGGAAATCGTTTCCTTGCTGACGACGCTGGGCGCCATCTTTGCCAATGCGCTGGAGCACATGAATAGGGCTGAGGAATTAAAAAACAGCGAAGAGACCGCACGCGCCATGCTCAACGCGACTACAGACATGGGCTTGTTGATTGACGATGAAGGAAGCATTCAGTCATTAAATGCCGCCGCCGCTTCACTGTTGTTGAAAACGATTGAATCCTTAATCGGAAAAGATGCCTACGAGACGTTTTACCCCTACGTCAGCAAAGAAAAAGATTTGGCTGTGTTCAAAACGGCGACGCCTATCCGTTATGAAGAGAAAATCAACGATCGCTGGTTGGATAAAATCGTTTATCCGGTTTTCGGCACCTACGGCGAGGTGACGCGCATTGCCATCTTTGCTCACGACATTACCGATTTGAAACGAAGCGAACGGGAATTGATGGACGCACTTCACCGCACACGTGAAGCGGAAATGTTAAAAAGCCGTTTTCTGGCCAATATGAGTCATGAGATTCGTACGCCGTTGAATCATATCATTGGACTAACCTCGATCATTCTTATGCAAGAGGACAGCGACGAAGAAGAGGTCAGAAACTACCTGAAGATAGTACGCCGCAGCGGTGAATCCCTGTTGTCGATTATCAACACTGTATTGGATCTGTCGAAAATTGAAGCCGGGAAAATGGAGCCGGCTTTTGAGGAGTTCGATTTCCAAGTGTTGATTGATGAAATGCACCAGCGGTACAAAGCGGAAGCGGAAAACAAATCTCTCGGTTTCCGTTTTTCGCCGGAACCGAAGATCCCCCAATGTTTGAAGGGCGATGCGTTTATGCTCGAACGTGTGCTGGATAATCTTCTCAGCAACGCCATCAAATTTACCCACGAAGGGTGGGTCGAATTGTCGGTGAGCTTCGAGGATGAATCGTCATCCCAACTTCGCTTGCACTTTGAAATCAGCGATAGCGGCATCGGTATTCCAACCGAGGAATTTGATAAAATCTACCAGTCTTTTTACCAGATCGATGGATCATCCACCCGCGAATATCGAGGCACCGGGCTGGGACTGACGATCACCCGAGAGTTTGTACGTTTAATGGGAGGGCGCATCTGGTTTGAAAGCAAACCCAGCCAAGGTACGGTCTTTCACTTCACCTGTATGTTCGAAAAAGTTTAAACCGCATCGGGGCAGACAAGCGGCAGGTTTACGCGCCTCAATCGGTAAGAATCTTGCGTAGCAGTTTTTCCACCTGTTCGGGCTTTACCGGTTTATGCAACACGTAGTCCGCGCCCAGATTGTAAAATTCATTTTCTCTTTCTTTATCGACGTAGGCGGAGATGATAACAATCGTTGCTCCTTCGCCGCTTTCCAATTCGCTTAATCCTTTCAGAAATTCCATGCCGTCGATTTTAGGCATCATGTAATCAAGGAAAATGATGTCAGGCGTTTCCTGTTGCACTTGAACCAACGCTTCAAAACCGTTCCAACTCCATTCGACTCGAGTATTGGGGCGGAGCATCTGGACATACTTTTGCAGAATTTCAGCAGCGACTTCATCGTCTTCGATGATCATGACATACAATTCACTCATCGTGCGGTACCCCCGGATTGACTCTTTCTAAAGGTGTTTCGTCCTTTCAACTACGAAAACCAAGATCTCGTTGCTTACGGCGTTTGATCTGCAACAGCTTGACTTCCCGGCGCGCCTCTTCGTTGGCGGGATTGGCTTCCAACGCACGCTTAAAGTAGGTGCCTGCCAAGCTGTCTTTGCCTTCCTGTTTCAACAAACGGCCCAGGTAAAGCAGGGCCAGGTCATTGGTATCGTCAAGGCTGATGGCCTTTTTCAGAGCTTCCTTTGCTTCAAAGATCACGGCGATGTCTTCGCGACCGGATACCTGAAAATTCGCCCAGGCCAACATGGCCAAAGCCTGCGCGCTTTCGGGGTTGATTTCAGTGGCCTTTTTCAAGTGGGATTGCGCATTACGGTAATCACCGCGATTGAAGAACGTGCGACCTTCCGACAACTCTTTGTTGTAGGCTTCCAGATCCCAGGAGGGAAAACGCGAATCGGAACCTGAATCGATGACCCCTTCTTTTTTGATTAATGGCGGCACCGTTGCTTTCTTTTCCTTTTTCGCCGGTAGAGGTTCGGCGCGGTCGCCAAAACGCATGCCGCGCGTCGCCACAAGCAAGAAGGCGGTTCGTAGCATCGAATCGTCTTCTTCATTGATCAATTCGCGAATCTGTAGAATACTTTTCCCTTCGATTTCACGTGCCTGCTGGATGGTCTTTTCGTCCAGGCCTAATTTTTTACAGACCGAGCCAAAATTCTTAGAAAGTAAAATGGCTGCGTTTTCTTTGTTGTTGGAAAGGAAGATGTCGTAGAGCCCGTCGATTTCCGCTTCATCGAAAATGCCCTGCAACAGAATTTTTTCCAGCGGGTAGGGATCCATTTCAACATTGCGTTGACTGACGCGTTCTGAAACAAACTCGAAAGCCGCATTTTGCCAAGCCGCACTGAACACCCGAATCATCTTGGAAGCTTTCTGTTCAGTGATTAGTTGGGCCAGTTCTCGCTCGGCAATCAACTTCATATCGACCAGCACTTTGCCCTGCGGAATATTTTTGGAAAGCGCTATCTTTAACGATTCGTCGTTTTGTGACGGTGTAATTCTCCCCGTTTCGATCAAGTATTTGCCCAGTGTATCTTCACGAATGTAATTGGAAATGACCTCGACCAGACTGCCGGATTTAATAAGACCCCGCAGCATGCGCCGTTCGCCTTTGAAACGGAGCGTGCCGGATCCTTCCGCATAGACCAACTGGGCAAAAAGTCGGGCCAGCGTCGCCGGAGTTACTTCCCCTTTGTTCCAGGGGCGGGCAGCTTTTTGTTTCTTTTTCGTTTCAATCAACGGACCGGTCATGCGTTCGGTGATGCTATGCGGTTTAGCATCGCCTTCCAGCCATTTGGTGATGATGCTGTAAAAGTCGGCCTGATTGAGGGGCAACTGAATAAAATCGTCGGCCTCCACGCGGAATCCGGCCTGATCCATATCCTGCAGAGAAGGCATTTTCGAGGTAATAAGAAGGAATGGAATTTTACTCACTGTGGAGTGACTTTTGAATAGACGGGCTAATTCTCGACCACTGATGTGGGGCATGGCATCGTCGCAGACAATCAACTGCGGATCGATTTGTTTTACCATGCTGATTGCCATGCGAGCGTTGTCGCAAAGCTTCACTTGATAACCGAACTCTCGTAAAAAATCCCCAATGGTTTTTGCAATTTTCTGGTTATTGATGATCAATAGAATTTTTTTGGCCATCATACTCCCCCGAGATGCAACTTCCTTCTCTTGGTGAAGCCACATTTTCTCGATTTGTAAAGACCTATCACATTTGGAAAAAAAATAAAACCAGCTAAAATTCCGGCTGTTTGCCGCGTGAGTAATAACAATGCGAAGCTTATCAAAATAGATAATATGTTTTGTGGTGATAAAATTATAAAACAAGCATTTTACACGGCATTTCCTAATGATACGGATGATGGCAATCCTGCCGCTGATTCCGTAAAGCGCCGGATGAATTCTTGTTGCTGGTTGCCGAAAGTCAAACCGGCAAACAACAAGTTTTCTTTTACTCGTTCATTCTGAACTTCGCAATGGCGACTTGCCCGTAAATGTTGTTTGCGACCTTAAAACAAGGCTGTGGGGCGTGATTCAATCAACTTTTTGATAAAAAACCTCAAATTCTTTGATGGGTGACAGTGTCGCGAAACGAAATTAAAATTGTAAAGAAGTGTAATTTTCGTATCTTATCCACAAGTAACAAAACGGCACCGAACTTGCAATCCATCTGTGCATTCTATCTGCGCGCAAAGGAACATGTTGAGTAGGAACGAAAAGTCAAAGGTTGGCGATTTTTGAAAACCTAGAATAGGGAGAACCGTAATGGCTAAGTTATTTACGAAAGCTATATTGGGGAGGCTTACTCTTTTTTTGGCGTTGTTGTTGCTCATGATGATGTTTGTTGCTTGCGGCGGTGGCGATTTGTCTGAAGGCGATGACGATGACGATGATTTTATGAGCGACGACGATGATGATGATGACTACTATGACGATGATGACGACGACAATTACTACGACGACGATGATGACGACTACTACGATGATGACTCCGCCGACGATGACAGTTACGGCGACGACGATGACGACGATGATGATGACGACGACACGCCCGAATACGAATGCCCGGAAGACACGTCGCCGACGGTTTTGTATCTGTCGGCCGACGATTCCAACTCACAAGCTTCGCCGGTAGTGGTTCGGGCAATTATCAATCAAGGTGACGTTGTTCCGGCAGGCAAAGTGCGCACCTATGAATTCACCAACTATTACCAGATCAACTACGCCGCCCCGCAGTTCGGGCGCATTAACATCGTGCCGCAGTTGCGCGAGAGAACCGAAACTGAATTCGAGCAAGATTACATTTTCCAGATCGGGGCGCAGAGCCATGCGCAATCCAACCTGGAGCGACGTCCGCTCAATCTCGTCTTCTCGTTGGATAATTCCGGCTCGATGTACGGTGCGCCGATCGAATTGTTGCGCGATGTCTGCCGTGCCATCGCCGGTCGCTTGCGGGCGGGCGATATTGTTTCGATGGTGACTTGGAATCACATGCAAGAGATTGAATTGGAATCTTACGAAGTCACCGGTCCCAGTGATCCGGTGTTGTTGGATGTCATCAACGGATTGGACGCCGACGGTTCGACCGATTTGCACAACGGCTTAGTGACTGCTTACGCCCTGGCGGCGGAGAACTATTCACCGGATAAGATGAATCGGGTAGTGCTGATCAGTGACGGCCAGGCCAACACCGGCATCACCGATATCGAAATCATTGCCGCGGCCGCCGATGACAGCGAAGCCGAAGGAACGTATCTGGTCGGTGTGGGCGTTGGCGAACCGACTTACTACTACAACGATCTGTTGATGGATGACGTCACCGACGCCGGCAAGGGTGCTTACGTGTTTATCGACAGTGAGGCCGAGGCGCAGAAACAATTCGGCGACCATTTTCTGGAAAACATGGAAATCGCGGCCATGGCCGTGCAGGTGCGTTTGACCATGCCCTATTACCTGATTATGGACGAGTATCACGGCGAAGAATACTCACCGGATCCGACGGAAGTCGAACCGCAACACCTGGGTCCCAACGATGCCATGGTCTTTCACCAGTTCCTTGTTGCCTGCGATGCCGAATTGTTCAATACGGCCGACTTGTTGAAAGTCGAAGCGTTGTATACCAACCCATTCACCCGCGAAGAGCAGGTTGATATGACGGAGATGACCATCGGTGAAATGCTGGCTGCCCACGCTTTCCAACTGCGCAAGGGTGACGCGATTGTCACGTTTGCCGAAACGCTCAAGCAAATCTATTGGTTGATTCCCTACGAGGTGGAAGAAGCTTACGCGCTGTGCCAGGCGGCACAAATCAAAGTGCAAGCTGCCGCCGAGGAATTAGGCGATGAAGAATTGTTTGAGATCGCCGATTTGCTGACCCGCTACCTGTCGACGGTCGCTATGTATAAATAAATTCTGGGATGGATCCCCCGGAGAGCCTCGTCATTATTTTGTGGCGGGGCTCTCTTGTTTAATCAAACGTTGCCTGCAAGTCTGGTTTCCTTCAAGATAAGGCATTATGTTGATCTCAACGGTTTGGAGAAAAAGATGAACAGACGTCTATTTGTACTGTTGGTTGTATTGAGCATAACAGCGTTGACGGCATGTGAAGCGCAGCAGCCGAGTCCTGCTGTTGTCGGTAGTGAAGCACCGGTGGCTCAAGAAAAGGCGGCGGAAAACCTTGATTTGTTGTCAGCCTGGCAAAAGTTGATGACGATTCGCAAAACAACGCCGATCGATTTTGAAGCGATCCGTCTACTCTACGAAGCCAACATCGCCGCATTCGTCCGCGAGGTTGATCAGCAAGAATCGAAGCAGATCGATTTGGATATTGTGCAAGCCATCGCCGCCGGTACAAAGGGACAAGATGCGAATTATCACGCTCAGATAGTCGACAAACTGACGCAATATGCCGGTTACCTGGCATTTGTCGGCGGCTGGGAAATGAAACTCAAGGGAAAAGCTGACGAATCAATCATGCAGCGACTTGAACAAAGCGTGCCAATCGTTCGCGCTGCAACCATGCGCCGTAGCCAGTGGGTCGACAAGGGCGACCAGTACCCCAGTGCTTTTGATGCCGCCACGAAGAAACTCGGGGAGTTGGTCGCGCAAGGGCAGACCGATCAGGCTCAAGCAACCTGGCAGGAACTGGAAAATCTGCTGAATAAAGTCTACGTGCTGTCGGTTTTCTATGAATTGGGCGGATTGCTTGAAGCGCGTGGCGACGACGAAGTGAAAGCCTCGGAGAAAATTGCCGAAACGCGAGTGTATTACCGGTTCGTTGCATCGGTGCATCAACAGCGCAACCCGGACGGCGCCAAAACCGTCAACCAACAATTGGCCAAACCGATAGCCGATATCGATGTCGATCTGATCCGCCAAATTTTACGCCAGGATTTCACCGGCGAACTGACGGACATCAAACCTTCGCTGCTAGGCGGGTAACGTGATAAAGGGTGGGACTCGTTGATCAAGAAAACGTGGTTGCCGGTTTTACTTTTGTTGCTTTTCATGTTGGTAAACGGGTGTGGACAACCGACCCACGTTACCGATGTGCGTCTAAAAGAGGTTGGTCCTTTCACCGCCAAGCTGACCTGGGCGACTGAACAGCCGGTTGCGATGCGCGTCGTTTACGGCGAAGGCGAATTGTTCGACCGCGAACTCGTCGAAGAACAACCGACAACCGATCACCTGATTAAACTGACCGGGCTTAAACCATCGACCCGCTACAGATATCGGCTGGAGCCGGGAGGTGAGACGGCGTCGTTTCGCAGCGCACCCGGCAAGGACGGCGCGTTCGATCTTGTGGTGTTGAGTACTGAAGCGGCGGCCTGTCGTGCTGATGCCCGCGCTTTGAAGACGCTGCCGGATGTCGTCGTGTTGGCCGGTCCCTGCGACGGTGAACCGGCACGACATGCCGAAGCGATGCTGACATTGACTCTGCCTGAAAAACAAACGATTTCACTCCGCTATGGCCGTTGGCGTTTATTGCTGGCCGCCGATTCGGAAGCTGTGGTTCAGGTCTTGGCCGAAGGTGAGGGCGGCAGTGAACGTTCGATTGTCGTCCTTGGGAAATTGCCGGAAATTATTCCTGCGGAGTTAGCAAACGCGGTCGTGACCGACGGCCGGCAAGCCTTGTACGCAGGACGAGAAGTGAGTTGGCCGGAAGCACAGGTCGGCTGGTTGGAAGTCGACGCCTTCGAAGTGGCTGCGGTCTTTGATGTCGAAAAACAACATCAACGGCAAGTCATTGTGGAAGCGCCTCCGGAAACGAAAAAGACCTGCTTGTATTGTGATCGCCTGATGGAAAGCGGCCGCTATGAAGAAAGCCTGACGTGGTATCGAAACTTCATTCAGGAAAATCAGGATCGATACGCCATCGAAGACGCCTATTACGCCATCGCGCGAATCCTCGATGAAAAACTGTTTGCCTACGAACGGGCGATCACGGCCTATCGCGATTTTGTTGAACGCTACCCGCGCAGCCGCCGCGTGACCCTTGCCCGTCATCGCCTGGATTACCTGCAAACCTACAGCGACGGAGATTTTGCGCCTTTACGCAGTTTCGAACAGGCCAAGGCGAAAATGGTTCGCGATAATCCCTTGCCGACTGTTGCCCAGGTTGAAGCTTTGGTCGAGCAATATGCCGATGCGGCGATTGTCGAAGAGGCGTTGTTCTGGCTTGGACATTTGTTGGAAACCGAAGATACTCGTCGCGCAAAAAAACATTACCGAGCGCTACGCCAACGGTTTCCCGATGGCGAAAACGCCGTGCTCGCGGCGATCGCCCTCGGCGACATCGAGTACCGCGCCAAACATTACCATCGTGCCATTGTCGCTTATGGCGAGGCTTTGCAGGTGGCGCCGGAAACCTACCACATCTCCATCAACGAAAAGTTGAGAAAATCCCAGCGCAACGTCTGGCGCGAGCGAATCCGCTACAGCGCCTGGGGAGTGTTGGCCGTTTGGCTGATTGTATCCGTCATGGTGCGTGTTCGTCCGAATCGTTACGATGTTTGGACGGCGATTATCATTCTGGCTGTTTTTGTGCTGGCCGCCGGATTGTATTTCGGTTTGACTTACGAACGCACCGGCGATGTGCTGCCGGTTATCTCCGTTGTGCTCTCACTAACTTCCCTGATCGTGTTGTGGAACATGGCGTTGGCGCGAGCGTTGCGTAAAAACATGATGGTAATGACGCTGGCGCACGGATTAACCATGCCGGCGGCGATGCTGTTTCTGGTGTTTTATCAATTCCACTACCTTTATCTGTTTGGGATCTGATCCGATGAGACGCTGCCTGCCGATTTTTCTGGTTTTGATTTTTGCGCTGGCGGCTTGTCATGCAAAAGACGCCGGGCAGGCCGGCCGAGTGGCGCCCGATTTTCGCGCCGACGACCTGACCGGGCGGACGGTGTATCTCAACGCCGAGATCAAACGACCGGTGGTATTGACTTTCTTCGCCACCTGGTGCGTGCCTTGCCGCGACGAGGTGCCGCTGTTGATCGACTTGCATCGGCGTTTCGGTGAACGCGTTGG
>Ga0272444_10002898_pt1 | contig 15689 bp, 15 predicted proteins | sample SSMForm13_FD_201033 | JGI IMG/M metagenome (GOLD analysis project Ga0272444, IMG submission 201033) | Marine sediment archaeal communities from Little Sippewissett salt marsh, Falmouth, MA, United States - SSM-Form-13 | ecosystem: Environmental > Aquatic > Marine > Wetlands > Sediment ...
GACTTTTTCTGTGGCCTCCCTGTGCAAGACTTTGCCTTTCGCCTCTGCCCTTAGTCTGTAAAAAATGCCTTTGGTTTGCCGACGGGAACCGGATCGGGTAAACTTACTTTCATCCGGCAACCGTAAAGGAGGAGAAAGATGGGTTTTTTCGACAAGCTCAAGAATATGGTCACCGGCGGAGGAGCCAAGGTTGAGGTGGAAGCGGTCAAGCCTTCCCTGCATTCTCCGTTCCCGGTCAAGATCAAGGTGGTGGTGGAGGAGGCCGATCTCGAGATCGCCGGGGCCTACCTCAAGGTAGCGGGAGTGGAAAAGGTCGAGCTTAAGAACTTCAAGGTATCCTCCGGCGATGGAGAGCAGCCAGCCCAACATCGCGACATCAACGAGACGGCCTTTACCTACGAAGCCAGGATCGAGGCCGCCGGAGCTCAGAAGCTGGTGGCCCGGGGCGGCTACGAGTGGGAGGTGACGGTGGAACTTCCCGCCGATTCTCAGCCGGCCTACGCGGGGGTCAACGCCTCTCACTCCTGGAAGATCCTGGGCGGCCTGGACGTGACCGGGAACGATCCCGACTCGGGCTGGATAACCATCGCCCCCCAGTAGACAAGCCAAGTCCGGGAGAGGCCACTTCTGTTCTTTCGCCAACCTGCCTGCGGCAGGCAGGTACGCAGAGATCGCCAGGATAAGGCAAGGCCGGAGCAGGTCGGGTCCCCTCGCTGCACTCTTGATTTCTTAGCGAACTTTGCGTTATTGGCGCGAGCCGGTTTTATCTTCGGCTTGTTCTTCAGTCCACGGGGTTGCCGGCCGGGTCGATGTAAAAACGCTTCCCGTTCATCTCCACCTCGGCCCGGCCGTCGGTGAAGTCGTTGGCCAGGCTGTAAAGCGGCTCGATCACCACATCCCCTTCCCGATTGATGTAGCCCCACTTTCCACCGATCTTGACCGGTGCCATTCCTTCCGAGAAGTACATCGCCCACTCAAAGGTGGGAGGGATCACCATTTCGCCGGTCCAGTCGATGTAACCCCACTTTCCATCCAGCATCACCGCCGCCATTCCTTCGAAGAAGCCTTCGGCCCGGTCGTAGGTGGGGGGAATGATGATCCGCTTTTCCCAGTTCCAGTAACCCCACTTTCCGTTTTCCTCGAAATTAAAGAGACCGACTTCGGGGAGGGCGGTAGCAGCGGGCTTAGCCGGAGTAACCACCGCCTCGGCAGGGCTTCCCTCCTCCGAGTCCCCGCCGCAGGAAGTCAGCAGGAGTGGCGCCAGGGCCGTCAGACAGGCGAGTAGGAACATTTTTTTCATTGGATTCCCTCCTGTTTTCATTCGGTTTCCTTGTTTTTCAATCCTTCGGCGCAGGCCGCCAGAAGTTCCCGCTTTAAGTCCCAGAGCCGGGGAGTGAGCGAGACGTGGTAGATGTGCGGATACATCAAGCGTCTCACCCCGGCATCGAGACGATCCACGTCTTTCCGCCGGGTCTGCCGAAGTTCCTCCAGGTCCGGATGAGGACGCAGAAGCCGGCCTCCTGCCCAGACCCGCTCCAGCAGCTCCTCGGTTCCGGAGATCGAGGCGGCCGGGATGGTTCGGCGACGGGCCGCGTCTTCCGGGTGAACCAGGACCAGGGGATCGACTCCGTCCAGGCTTTCCTCGGCCAGGCCGATCAGGTCCGCCGTGGCCTTGCCCCGGCTGTCGTAGATCCGCCAAACTTTCTTCTCTCCGGGGTTCGTGGTTTTTTCCGCGGTTTCCGTTCGCTTAATTGCCGGTTTCCACCGATTTTTGTCTTTTACCGCCACCAGCTTGTAGACTCCTCCCAGGGCCGGTTCTCCCCAGGAACTGATCAGGCGGGTTCCCACCCCGTAGCTGAGTCTCCGGATCAGCCGGTCGGCATCGACCCCGTAACGCGGGGCTTCCTCCGAAATCTGTGTGACTATCTGCCAGACCACCAGTTCGTCCAGGTTATTGGAGAGAACGATCCCGGTCTCGGGAAAGCCGGCCTCGTCCAGCATTCGGGCGGCCTGGATGCTCAAGTAAGCCAGGTCCCCCGAGTCGAGCCGGATGCCCATCGGTTCGTGTCCCTTCCGCCGCAATTCCTCAAAGACCCGGATTGCGTTTGGCACCCCGCTCTGGAGGGTGTCGATCGTGTCCACCAGGAGGAGACAATCGTCCGGATAGACCTCGGCATAGGCCCGGAAGGCATCGATCTCCTCCGCCCCCAGGGCCAGAAAGAGTTGGACCATACTGTGCCCGTGGGTTCCCTTGGCCGGAAGATCCATCATTCGGGAAAGGGCTACGTTGGAGGTGAAACTGGCTCCCCCGACCAGGGCCGCCCGCGCCCCGGCGTTGGCCCCGCGCTCCTGGGCCCGGCGCAGTCCGAACTCGAGCAGCATCCCCCCCCGGGCACTCTCCAGGATGCGGGAAGCCTTGGTTGCCACCAGGGTCTGGTAGTTGATCTGGTTGAGCAGGGGGGTTTCCAGGACCTGGGCCATTGCCAGGGGGCCGGTGACCACGGTCAGGGGGACGTCGGGGTGGACCACCCTCCCCTCCCCCACGGCATCCAGAGTGATTCCGCTGAAGTCTCCCTCTTTGCTCAGCCAGTCGAGAAACTCCTTCTGGAAGAGACCGTCGCCGCTGCGGGAGGTCTGCGCCGCCAGGTAATCCCGTTCAGCTTCCCCGAACCTGGATTTTTCCATCCAGTCCACCACCCACTCCAGGCCGGCGCAGATGCAGTAACCGGCTTGATGGCTGCCGTAGTCGGGATAACCTCGGAAAAAGTGATCGAACTGGACCTGCTTTTCGTGCATCCCCAGGCGCCAGTAGAGCTGGGCCATCGTAAACTGATACATATCCGTGAAGAGGAACCCGTAGGCTGCGTCGGAATAAGGGGAGTTCATTTTTTTCTTCCCGGAGCCCCCCGCCCGGATTGCTCGATGAGGCGCCTCAGGCTCCGGCCCATTCTCGCATTGAGCTGTCCCGGCCGCAACCTCCAGGTCCAGTTTCCCTTCCCCTTTCCCGGGGTGTTCATCCGCGCCGAAGCCCCCAGGGCCAAAAGGTCCTGGGCCGGCACCACGGCCGTGGCCGCCACCGAATTCAGGACCAGGCGCGCCAGCTGTTCCGGGACCTCGGGGGGGGAGACTTCCTGCCCCAGGTAGGAAAAAATCCGCCGGCGGGCGGCGGCAGTGGTCTCCCGAAGAAACCAACCCCGCGTGGTGTTGTTGTCGTGGGTTCCCGTGTAAGCCACGCATTCGCGGGGAAAGTTGTGGGGGACGTGCTCGCTCCGGGGGGAATCCGGCCCGAAGCCGAACTGGACCACCCGCATCCCGGGCAGGGAACAGGCCGCCATCAGTTCGCGCACGTCCGGAGTGATTTGGCCCAGGTCCTCGGCGATGATTTCCAGGTCGGGGGCGGTCCGGCGCAGGGCTTGGAGGAGGGGGAGACCGGGTCCGGGCAGCCACTTACCTTTCCGCGCCGACCGGGCTCCGGAAGGCACCGCCCAGTAGCCGGCCAGCCCCCGGAAATGGTCCAGGCGGACCAGGTCGAAGAGATGAGCAGAGTGGCTGATTCGCTTCCGCCACCAGGCGAACCGGGTTTTCTTCATCCGCTCCCAGTCATATATGGGATTGCCCCAGAGCTGCCCGCTGCGGCTGAAGTAATCCGGCGGAACGCCGGCCTGGAGGGCGGGGCGCAGTTGCTCGTTGAGCTGGAAGGCGCGGGGGTGGGACCAGACCTCGGCGCTGTCCAGGTCCACGTAGAGGGGGATGTCTCCGAACAGGGCCACTCCCTGCCTGCGGCAGAAATTGTGCAGGGCCTCCCATTGCCGGAAGAAACAGAACTGAACGAAGGCAAGCTGTTCCAGTTCGGCCTTCAGGTCGGCCCGGGCCTCTCGCAAGGCGGCGGCATCCCTCTCCCGGAGGGCCCGGGGCCAGCGCATCCAGGGTTGACCTTCCCTCTGCCGGTGGATGGTCGTAAAGAGGGCGTAATCCTCCAGCCAACCGTGATGGCGGCGGCGGAAATCTCGAAACTCGCCGGTCAACCCGGAGGAACCCAGGCGGGCAAAGGCCTTCGTCAACAGCTGGCGGCGGCAAGCCGCGGCGGCGGCGTAGTTGGCCCGGGATGTTTTTTCCGGGCGAGCCCGGTCGAGTTCCTCCGGAGAGAGCAGTCCGTCGTCGGCCAACTTCTCCGGACTGACCAGCAACGGATTGCCGGCAAAGGCCGAGGACGAGCTGTAGGGAGAGTTTCCGTGAGCGGGATCGGTCGGGCAGACCGGGAGAACCTGCCAGATCCGGGCCCCGGCTTGCCCCAGCCAGGAAGCGAAGGCCTCGGCTTCCGGGCCGAGGTCGCCCACCCCGAAGCCGGAAGGCAGCGCGGATACCGGCAGGAGCACCCCGGCCCGGCGGGCCTGGCGGCAAGAAACCGTCATTCCTCCCCCGGAAGCCCCACCCGGAGCTGATTTCCCAGGCGCCGGAACGCCCGCAGCCATTTGGCCGCGTCGGCATCTCCTCCGGCCGTCGCGGCCTGGTGGGAGGGGACCGTCCGGGCCGCCAGGTGGAAAAAGATGTTCTGAGCCTGCCAGAAATCGAAGCGAACCGGGAGTTCCTGGAGACTGCGCAGCATCCGGGTCAGGCGCCGGATCTCGGTCAGGTCCTCGGGAGAGGAGGAGATGCCCTGCATCATCTCCTCGGCCCGCCGTCCCGCCACGAATTCCAGGGTGGAGTGGTCGATTCGGCCGGGACGTCCCCGGAGCTGCTCGACCAGGTCCTGAAGCCGCCGGTTGTTGATCTTGGAAGTTTCCAGGGCCCGGCGGAGGTCGGCGTTGAGGACGCATTCCTCCAGGGCGTCCATCTCCCGCGGGAGTGGAGCGCCGCCGCGCTTGAGAACCTGCATCACCGGGTAGTGGTGATGGTAAAGCCGTCGGAAGGATTCCTCCAGTTCGGCCCGGGTGCCCTGAATGATTTGTCCCAGGACCTGACGCTGTTCATCCCGGAAGAGATGCCAGAGACTGTAATTATGCTGGCGGAAGCTGCGGTCTATGGCCCTGATCACCTCGGGGATGTTGTTTTCCTCGAAGGAGACCATTATCCGGGGCAGGTCCACCGGCGTTTCATCTTCCCCCACCGCCTCGACGGCGGCGACCAGATTGTGGTTGCCCAGGTAGAGGGCGGCGAAATCGAGGGCCAGCTCATCCCGGGTTATTCGGGAAACCACCCGGATCCTCCCGACGGCGCATCTCTGCTTGCCCGCCTCCCGCCGGGAGAAGCTCTCGCTGGTCACCCGGTAGGCATAGATGTCCTTTTCTTCGGGAAACTCGTCGAAAAGCGAAGTTACCGCATAGTGCGCGCCCACCCGCTTCAAATCGACCACGGCGGGGCGGACGAAGTTCTCGTAGATCCAGCGGCCGTCGCCGAATTCGGGGATGTTGCTCTTGGCCCGGGCCAGGGCTTCCAAGAATGGCTTTTCCAGGTCAGGCCCTCCGCACTCGGCGGCCAGCTGGATGGCTCGGGCCGCGTACTGGATGATCTGAACGGTTTCCAGTCCGGAGATTTCGTCAAAGAACCAGCCGCAGCTGGTGAACATCAGCATTCCCTGCCGGACCATTTCCAGGAGCTTGAGGGTGCGCCGGCGCTCGTCGGGGGCCAGCTCGCGGAACTGGTGGGTGGAGAAAAAGCGATCCAGCGTATGATCGGAGCGATCGAGCACCACCTGGATGTAGTTGTTGCGGGCGGCCCAGGGATCGCGCAGAAGCTGGCCGGCCTCCCGCTCGTAAACGGAGTGGAGAGCGTCGCGCAGCCGGTCCAGCCCCTCGCGCAGCGGGCGCCGCCACCGCTGGTTCCAGCCGGGGTGGCTGCCGCTGTTGCAGCCGCAGTTTCCCCGCCAGCGTTCCACCCCGTGGGCGCAGCTCCAGGAACTGTTTTCGTGGATTTCCACCTCGAAGCGAGCCGGACAGCGTTCGAGAAACCAGCCGTAGTTGATCAGCTCGACGTTATCCGCATTCTCCAGCCGGCGCAGGCAGAAGGCCAGGGCCATGTCTCCGAATCGGCGGTGATGGCCGTAGCTCTCCCCATCGGTGGCGATGTGGATCAGTTGATCGTTTGCCCCGTTGTTGACGAATGCCCCCAACAACCGGCGGGCAAAGCGTTCGCCGTTGCCCAATAGGTCGCTGAAGGCCAGGTCACGGGAGATCGGCCCGTCGTAGAAGAAAAGCGTGATGGCGGCCCCGGAAGGAAGACGACAGAGGTAAGGGCGGCGGGGGTCTATGCTCCCCCCGGGGTGTTCTTGCCAGCTTGCCTCTCCCGGCGGCCGGCTCCGGGCTGCCTGGTTGGGAGCGAGGATGGTGAAGGCCACTCCGGCCTCGGCCAAAAGTTCCAGGGTTTCCAGGTCAACCGCGGTCTCGGCCAGCCACATTCCTTCCGGCCGGCGGCCGAAGCGGCGCTCGAAATCCCGGATTCCCCAGACCACCTGGGTTCGCTTGTCCCGGCTCGACGCCAGGGGCATTATCACGTGGTTGTAGACCTGGGCCAGGGCGGTTCCGTGTCCCCCGTAGCGCTCCGCTCCCAGCCGATCTCCCTCGAGGATGGCGGCGTAGGTTTCGGGATTGTTTTTTTCCAGCCAGGCCAGGAGGGTGGGTCCGAAGTTGAAGCTGATCCGGGAGTAGTTGTTGACTATGTCGACGATTCTCCATTCCCGCCCCAGGATGCGGGAAGCGGAGTTGGGCGAGTAACATTCGTAGGCTATCCGTTCGTTCCAATCGTGAAAGGGGTAGGCGGAGTCCTGCCGTTCAATCGCCTCCAGCCAGGGATTTTCCCGAGGCGGCTGGTAGAAGTGCCCGTGGATGCAGACGCCGCGCATCTACTGTTCTTTCCCGGGAACCGCGGGTTCGGTCCCGAGCAACTCCAGGGTTCGCCGAGCTTCCTGGCTGACCCAGAAGTTCTTGTCCTGCAGGGCGGCCTCGGCGGCGGCTTTCCCTTCCCCGGCCCGAAGCTGACCCAACGCGTGCAAGGCCGCTACCCTGACTATCGCAAACTTGTCCCGGCTCGCTTCGGCCAGGACGGTGCCGTCGGCCGGACTCCCGATTGCACCCAGGATTTCGGCGGCCTGAGCCCGGACCAGCTTGTCCCGATCGCTCAATCCGTTGCGCACGGCCGCGGCGGCCTGGGTTCCCCCGATCCTTTCCAGGGAACGCAGGGCGTTCTTGCGCACGTTGGTGGGTTGCCCCGAGAGCATCCCGGACAAGGGAGCCACGCTGGCCGGGTCGGCCAGCATCCCCAGGGCCCCCACCGCCATCAGGCGAACATCGCTGTCCCGATCCTTCAGCATTCTCTCGATCGGTTCCCGAGTGGTTTCCTCCCCGATTCGGCCCAAGGCCCGGATGGCTCCCCAACGGACCTTGGCCTCGGAATTCTTCAGGAGGGGCAGGAGTTCGGGAACGGCTTCCTTGAGTCTCAGGTTTCCGGCCAATTCGGTCGCGTTGCGCAGCTGGGTGGCGCTGCGCTTGGGATCGGCCAGGGCTTCCCGGATTGCCGCGATTTCCGCGCCTTCCTCCAGTTCGCGCAGGACCGTCATCGCCTGCCAGCGGATGTAGGGATCGAGGTCGCGGAACATCCGGTCGGCCAGCTTGGGCTTGGACTCGGTCAGCTTGAGATCCTTGACCGCATAGAGTGCCGTCTCCTTGACCTTGGCATTGAAGTGCCCCAGGGCCTGGACAAAGTAAGGGTTGGCGGAAGGGGATTCCATCTCCCGGAGGGAATAAATTGCGCCCCGGGCTACCCAGTACACGTCGTCCTTTACCAGGGCCCCTATCTCGTCGATGGCCTCGATCACCTTGAGCTCGCCCAGGACCTGGGCTGCTCCCTTGCGGATTCCCGGTTCCGAGTTGGACAGGGCCTGACGGAGGGCGGGCACGGCCGGCAGGCCGATCTCGACCAGTTCGTCCTGGGCGGCGCGGATGTCATTGAAATTAAAGCCCTGCAGGCGCCCGATCAGTCCGGCTATCCGAGCATCCTGGTCCGCCTGGACGACGGATGCTGCCAGAAAGAACAGGAGGGCCAGGGCCCCTACCGTCCATCTTGTTCTCATTGACTTGCCTCCGCTTAGCCTCGAAATAGGTTGCCCCCGGCGGCATCGATCGCCACCAGGGCGGGAAAAAAGGCAACCTCGAGCCGGTGGAGCGCTTCGGCTCCCAGCTCGGGGAAAGCCGCTACCTGGCAGGTTTCAACCGCACGGGAGAGCAGCGCGCCCGCTCCCCCGGTGGCGGCCAGGTAAATGCACCCGCCGTCGCGCAGGGCCCGAGCGGTTTTTTCTCCCACCGATCCTTTGCCGATTATCGCCCGGATTCCCGCCGAGATCAAGTCCGGTATGAACGGTTCCATCCGATAGCTGGAAGTCGGGCCCAGGGACCCGACCGGGCGGCCGGGAGGAGCCGGCGAGGGGCCGGCGAAATATATTGCCCCACCCTCTGCCGGAAAGGGAACCCCGGTTCCGTCCTCCCCGAACATCAGGGCGCAGGCTGCGTCCCGGGCCGAGTACATCGTCCCGCTCAACAGTACCCTCTGTCCGACCCGCAGAGAGCCGACGATTTCGGCGTCCAGGGGGAGGGTCAGGCTGACCTTGTTTTTCTTCATTTTCCCTCCAGGACGACCTCGGCGTGGCGATAGACGTGGCAACAGGTGTTGACGGCCACCGGAAGCCCGGCAATGTGGGTAGGAAACTCCAGGATGTGGGCCGCCAGCACCGCCGTCCCTTCTCCCAGGCCCTGCATTCCTATGCCCAGCCGGTTGGCCCTTTCCACGATCTCAACCTCCAGGGCGCGGTACTTGGGGTCGGGATGAGCGCGGCCCAGGGGAAGGGTCAGGGCTTCCTTGGCCAGCAGGGCGGCCTTCTCCATCGTTCCCCCGATCCCGATGCCCAGGACCAGGGGGGGGCAGGCGTTGGCTCCCTTTTCCCGCAGGGTAGCGAGTACGAACTTGATCACGCCCTCCCTTCCCTGGGCCGGCGTGAGCATTGCCAGGGCGGAAGCGTTCTCGCTTCCGAATCCCTTGGGGGCTACGGTCAGGCGCAGCTTGCTCCCGGGCACGATCCGGGTATGCATCACGGCCGGGGTGTTGTCTCCGGTGTTTTTCCGTCGGAGGGGATCGTCCACCACCGACTTGCGAAGGTAGCCTTCGTGGTAGGCCTTCCTCACCCCGGCTTGGACGGCTTCCTCCAGGTCTCCCCCGGTCAGGTGCAGGTCCTGCCCCAGCTCCAGGAAGACCACTACCATCCCCGTATCCTGGCAGATGGGCACCCGGTCTTCGCGGGCCGCCACGGCGTTGGCGAGCAAATCGGCGGCAAAGGCCCTCGCCCTTTCCCCCTTTCCCCGTTTTTCCCGTTCCAGGCATTCCAGGACCGCGGGATCGGCCTCGAGATTGACCTGCTGGCAAAGTCGGGCTACCTCCGCTGAAATCCGGCTGACGTCCAACTCAGGCATCGGCGCTCCCCGGTCCGTAGGCGGCCCAACAGTCATCTTTTTCCCAAACCTTGACCTCTATCGGCTCTCCGGCCTCGTCCTCCAGGGCATTGGCGAGCTTCCGGTAAAGAATTCGGGCAATGTTCTCCGTGGTCGGTTGGCGGTCCCGGAAGTCGGCAACCTCGTTGAGGAGACGGTGATCCCAGCCTTTCACCGCTTCCTGGATCAAGCGGCGCAGGCGGCGAAAATCCAGGGCCATTCCGGCCTCCAGCTCCCCGGCTTCCACCACTGCCTCGACCCGGTAGTTGTGCCCGTGCACCCGGGCACAATCCTCATCCGCCCCGGTATGAAAATGGGCGGCGGAGAATCCCGCGCTTACCCCCACCCGCCAGCTCACTGCCGAACCTCCTGTTTCATAACCATCTCCTCCTGGGGCCGGGCCACCAACTCCCGGCCGTAACCGTAGCGAAAATAATCGGTAATGCCGTTGGCCAGGGCCTTGGCCACCTTCTGCTTGAACTCTCCGGAGCCGAGCAGGGCCAGTTCCTCCCCGTTGGAGAGAAAACCGGTCTCGACCAGGATAGAGGGCATCGCGGTATGGCGGATCACGTGGAAACGGGCCGTTTTTACCCCGCGGTCCTGACTCGCGCCCAGGGGGCTCAGCCGGCCCTGCACCTTTCCCGCCAACTGGCGGCTCTTGCTTTCCCGGTCGGGAACGGCTTCCACCGCGGCTCCGTCCAGGAGGATGTCGAGCAGGTCCTGTCCCGCGTTTTCCAGGGCCGCCAGGTATTCGGAATGGGCATCTCCCGCCTCGGAGTAATAAAAGGTTTCGCCGCCCCGAGCCAGGTGGTTTTGGGCGGAATTGGCGTGGATGCTGACGAAGATGTCGGCCCGAAGGCGGTTGGCCATTCCGGCCCGGCGCGAGAGGGGGATGAAGGTATCGTCCCGCCTGGTCATCAGCACCTCGAAGCCACGGGCTTCGAGGAGACGTTGCACCCGCCGGGAAATGTCCAGGACCACGTCCTTCTCCCTCACTCCACCCGCGCCCAGGGCTCCGGGGTCCTTCCCTCCGTGGCCGGGGTCGAGCATCACCCGGACTTTCCCCCCTCCTTCAGCTTCCAGGGGGACGGGGAGGGCCAGGACGGAGGGCAGGTCGATCAGGGCCAGGTAGATGGGGACCACCAGTGCCCCCTCCACCCAGTCGGCCGGCCCGTCCATCGTCAGGCTGCGGCCGTCAAGACGAACCTGGGCACAGCCGGGCAGGATCGTCATCTCGTGGGCCGAGGAGAAAAACTTTATTCCGCCTTCCACCTCGATTGCCTGATAGAAGCCCCAGGCGCGGGCCACGGCCGCCGCCGGGACATAGAGGGTGTCGCGGTGGGACAGGGAACGGGTCCTGACGGTTTCCACCGGGCCACGGATGGTAACCGCCCCGGCCGGGCCCGTCCCCAGGAGAAGAATGCCCAGAATCGTTATGTATGGGTGCTTCCTCAATTAAGCTCGTTCCACCGGGCTGTTCCGGCGTCAAAAAGTCTAGCCCAGGGCGGCATTGTCTGTAAACCGTTCCTGAAAGACCTGGCGGAATTAGGCTGGAAATTCCCGCCGACATCGGTTAGCCTGCTTATCAGAAAAGGTGGGGCGAAATGAAAGTTGCCATTACGCAAAACCCGCGTTATCTCCTGGTCCGACTGGACGGAAATTTTGACGCCAACTGGGCGTCAGCCGTCGGCGACCGCATAGAGTTCAGCCTGCAGGAATATTCCCGGGGCCAACCGCTCGACATCGACCTGGTCATCGACTTGGGCGGCGTAGCCTACATTTCCTCGGGAGCCATCCGGGTCCTGCTCACCCTGCAGCGCAAAATGGAAGGGGCCGGACGCAAACTGGCTTTGTGCGACCCCGGCCCCCAGGTCAGCCAGGTGATGCAGTTGAGCGGGCTCTACGACCTGCTGGCGTTTTATCCTTCCCCCGATGCCGCCGCCCGGGCCCTGGAGGGTTACGGCCGGCGCACTTAACCGGTGTCGATCAAACGGTCGAGCGGGAAGGCTCCCTTGTCCAGGGGAGTATGGCGGCGAATGTACTCCTGGAGAGCCCGGCGCAGGATGACCCCGGTGCGGCGCACGTTTCTCCCCTGGCGGAAGGTGATGAACCCGTCCCCTCCTCCCGCCAGGAACCCGTTGACGGTGACCGTGTAATCCTCTTTATCGTCCAACGGGTCCTCTCCCACCCAGGCTCGCAGGAGTCGCGATCCTTCCGGGCGGCTGAGGTCGTACTCGGCCTTGAGTCCCGAAACCTGGAGCATTCCCTTGTGCAGGGTGAAGCTCTGCTCGAGCAATTCCCGGACCTGTCGGCCGCTCAGCTCCATCGTGACCAGGTCGTCGGTGAAGGGAATGACCAGAAAAACCGCCCGCCCGGTGATTTTACCGGGGAAGATCGGCCAACGGATTCCGTAGGGGTTCTCGAAAGCCAGGTCGGTCTTGGTCGCCTCGCGCATCGCGTCGGCGATCAGGTCTCCCAGGACCGACTCCCGGTCATCCTCGCCGGCCAGCTCGGAGAGGGAGAGACCGTAGACTTCCTGGTAGCCCGGATCGAGTTTTTTCTCCAACTCGCGCAGGGCTCGGGCTGTTTCCAGCTGCGGGGGATAAGCCCCGTGCAGGTTGGTAAACAGTTCATACTCCCACCGTTCCACCGTCCCGGCGGCGGGGTCCACCCAGAGGTCCAGCTTCCCCGCCCAGCGCCCGTAGCTGCCGGCCTGGCAGACGATGACCCCTCTTTCCACCATCGGCTCCTCCAGGAGGGTATGGGTGTGGCCGCCGATGATCACGTCCAGCCCCTTCACTTCCCGGGCCAGCTCCAGGTCTTCCTCCAGCCCCTGGTGGGTGAGAGCCAGGATCACCCTAACCCCCTGTGCTTCCAGGCTGCGCCGGGCGGCTTCCACCGCCTTGGTCGGATCGGAGAAGACAATTTTTCCGGTGTTCCCGGTCAGGGTGATGAAGGGGACCTCGTCGGTAGTGACCCCGATCACTCCCAGCTTGATATCGGCCTCCTCGAAAACTACCCAGGGCTCGATGAAGTCGACCGGACTGCCCTCCCCCAGGCTGATGTTGGCCCCCAGGAAGGGAAACTCGGCGGCCTGGGCCATTCGGGTCAGGCTGTAGTAGCCGAAGTCGAACTCGTGGTTGCCCACGGTCACTGCCTGATACCCCAGGCCGTTGAAGAGTCTTACGATCTCCCTCCCCTTGCCCAGGGCTCCTTCGGGGGTGCCGGTGAAGATGTCCCCGGCGTCGAAGAGGAAGGTGGGAACTCCCGCCCTGACGTTCCGGCGGCGGACCTCTTCCAGCCAGGCTGCGAAGACGGCCAGACCTCCCGTTCCCACCCGCTCCCCCTGGACCTGCTCGGGGGTGACGTGGCCGTGGATGTCGTTGGTGTGGACTATGCAGATCCGGCGCAGGTCCCGGTTGTCCCCACACCCGACCAGAATGACGGCCAGGACGAAAAGAAGCGGGATGAGCTGTCTCAGTCTGGAACGCATAGGCGCGATTTTACCCGAGCTCCCCCCCCGGCGGCAATTCAAAGGAGTTATCAACGAATTAAAGGCGAAAGGCAAGGCTTGCACGGAGAGGGCACAACGGAAAGTCAAATCAAAGGCTAAAGACAAACTTTACCACGAAGGACTCCCTCCTGCAGCGGGCAGGGGGTGAAAATCGGGAATGGCTAAAGCTCTTTCATCAACGCCTTCAAGCACTTCAAGTTCTTTGTGGTTAACTATCTTGGGTTTTGCCTCCCTGATCCCTGAATTATCTGCTTTTTGCCCTATGCGAAGCGGGACGCGAGGGATGGGTTTTGAGGCAGGTTCACGGAAAAATTTTCCCACGATGAAAATATGAAACCGTCCTTGTCCTTACTGGGCCATCCGCCCCGTTCGCTTAGTGGAGAAGCCGACCTGCTCCAGGTTTTCAACTTAATTTTCCTAGCAAAAATTGATAGAGTTGTCCTGAATTCATTAAAACGGAACAAGGAGGAACAAGATGAAGCACGTCCTTCGATCACTCGCCGCGCTCCTGCTTCTGACGTCCGCAACCGGGATGAGCCCGGCCTGGGGCCGTCCACCCGCTGGCGACTACAACGGAGACGGGACCAGTGACCTGGCGGTGTTTCGTCCTACTGATGCAAATTGGAGAATCCGAAACCTGAGCTCGGTATATTTCGGGACCTCCAGCGACCTCCCGGTTCCTGAGGACTACGACGGTGACGGGACTTGGGACTTGGCCTTTTACCGCTACGAAAACCATCTTTGGAAAATAAGGGAGATAACCCAAATATATTTCGCCGATAACGGCGACCGGGTATTTTCTGCCGACTATGACGGGGACGGCTGCGCAGACCCCGCGTTCTTCCGAGCTTCGGGGATGTGGAAGATCAGGGGGATAACCTCCTTCTACTTTGGGATGTCCGGGGACCGGCCGGTCCTGGGGGATTTTACCGGAGATGGAGGCGCCGACCCGGCTTTCTTCCGCTCTTCCGGCGGCCTGTGGAAGATCCGCAACCAAAGCCGGTTCTATTTCGGGGGGAGTGGGGACTATCCCATCCCTGGAGACTATGACGGGGACGGCACCGACGAAGCGGCCTTCGTCCGCTTCCAGGGCTTATGGAAAGCCCGCCACCTGACTGCGTTTTATTTTGGTAGCGGGTATTCATCGGAGTACCCGGTCACGGCCGATTTTGACGGCGACCATACCTGTGACTTCGGCTACTTCCGATCCAGCAATGGCTTCTGGAAGATTCGCGACAAGGGAAGCGCCTATTTCGGGAAGAGCAACGACGTGCAGATCACCAACGCCTACTTAAGATTCTTTTAAGGGTAGAGGCCGGGAATTTTTACGAAGGCCTTGGCGGGAATGCGGGCAAACAACATATTTTCACTCGGCGGATCCGCCGGAAGACCGCCGAAGGATGACCGTTCCCCAACCTTATCGGATTAAGTTTCGTTTTCCTCGAGAAGAAGACAGCCGTCGCCGGCGAGGACAGGAGAAAAGACCGGTTTTTCATTAAAAGATTGAGTACAGACAAACAGACCGCCCGATCCAAGATCGGGCGGTCTGGGCAAGTAAATCCCGGGGGTCGTTAATGCGACCCCCGGGAGTTAAGGGCGATGTTAGAGCCCCCGAACCTGGGTTGCCTCAGGTCCTTTTCGTCCCTCGCCGGCTTCAAACTCGACCTTTTGCCCTTCAGCCAGGGTTTTGAAGCCATCCGCCAGGATGTTGCTGTGATGGATGAACAAGTCCTGTCCACCATCGTCGGGGGAGATGAAACCATATCCCTTGTTGTCGTTGAACCACTTAACAGTACCGGTTGCCATTCTGGCCTCCACCTGAGAAGCTCTCGGATTCCGGGAGCCCCTTGTTTGTTCCCTCGTCAATATGAAGGAAATCCGCCCCGAGGGATCTCAGACAAATTTCCTTATGTGGGCGCGATGCTATTGGATTATGGGGCTTAAGTCAATAACCCAAATTTTAAAATCAGGATTTAAGGGGCTTTCGCCCCGCCCGCCGACTTATTCGCCATAGCCCGGAAGGCAACGATGGCAGCTCGTTAGAGCAACGGCGAACGCCTGGGCGGCGGCCTTCTGAATTCCCGAACCCTGCTTTTCCTTTTTTTCTGCCTTACCTCTCGGCTACGGGCAGCTTCCCGTCCCGGAGCTTTTCCACCACGCTGGCAATCGTCCCCGCCCCGCGGTAAGCTGGGATCCCGGCCTGCTTGAGAACTCCGGCGGCATTGGGCCCGAGCGAGCCGGTGATGACCGCCTCGGCGCCCCGCTCAACCACAAACTGGGCGGACTGGATGCCCGCCCCACCCGCAGCGGCGGCGAACTCGTTGTTGGCGGACTCCAGCATCAGCGTCTCACTGTCCACGAACAAGAAGTATCGGCAGCGCCCGAAGCGCGGGTCCACGAAGTCGTCCAGGGTCGTTCCCTGGGCCGTCACAACTACCTTCATCTTTTTCTCCTCCCGGTTGGGGTTCAGCTTCGATCTTCCCGCGCCAACCCCGTTCTGTAAACTAAGATTACGCAGATGGAGAAGATTAGCGGCAAGGCCAAGGCAAAAGGCTTGTTCTCTCGCCAAGGCGCAAAGGTTAAATGAGAAGGCTGGCCTCCTGCGAGCTGTAATAAGATTACGCTCAGCAAACCGGGCTTGGATGCCCAAGGAGGCCAGCCGTGGACAAGGATATAACGATCGGGATGGATTTGGGAGATAA
>Ga0272444_10002900_pt1 | contig 15687 bp, 11 predicted proteins | sample SSMForm13_FD_201033 | JGI IMG/M metagenome (GOLD analysis project Ga0272444, IMG submission 201033) | Marine sediment archaeal communities from Little Sippewissett salt marsh, Falmouth, MA, United States - SSM-Form-13 | ecosystem: Environmental > Aquatic > Marine > Wetlands > Sediment ...
TTCCAGGATTATGTCCGGTCCGTTCTCGATGCCATAAGTCACCATAACGCCCCGGTCGTAGGTCAGGTTGATCCGGGTGTCACCGTGAGTGAACTTGTACACCATGTAGTCTTCGTAGGTAAGCCGAAGCTCCCTCTTGAAGAGCGGGTCGGAGACCTGAAATTGCCCGAGATAAATATCGAGATCCCGCCCCAGAAGGTTGTTAAACATGATATAGGCATCCTCGACACCGGCCACCTCGCCCCGTTCGCTCATAAAGAAGTAGAAATAGTAGGCGAGGTTCTTGCCCAGCGTACCTCCCGAGAGGATCTTGAGATTGTAAGGAGCCGTGAAATCCGCCTCTTTGTTCGTTTCGGTCTGATGCTTGATGAAACCGTCGAATCGCGCCGCCAGCGGGAACGACCGCATCAGGCTCAGCCTGTCGTCGCCGGTATTCATCGTGAAGCGGGTGGCTTCCTTGTCTTCCATCTCAAATCCATTGCCGGCAAATTCGTCACCGTACGCTTTAAGCCGGGGGACCGGGGCGTGGCAGGTCGTACACGACATGCTGTACTTCCGGGCGAAAGCGGGAATGGTATAGGCCGGGTAGGCGGTCACCATTATGACAAAAAACAGAAATATGGGAATAAGCAGCAACTTGCCTGAGTGTTTTCGTATAAACATAATCCCTCCTATGGCAGAATTTCTACGTAAGTAGAGTGGTTATTAACTTCCTTGATAGCCGACTCTTCTTCCGGCACGCCGAGGAAATCCGCCACCGGTTTCACCAGAAGCTGATAGTTCAGTGTAGCCGTTACTTTCATCTGTCCCGGTTCGGCTTCATCGGGAATAGTAAAAGTGAACGTCTCCATTTTAGTCTCTCTCGGGCCGATGCGGTAATCCACGCCCAGTGATTTCGTATTCCACTGCTGGATGGTCATGCGTCCCTGGGGATCGAAATAAGGCATGCGGAAAATCCGGTCGCCGATCGGCACGCCGTCGCGCTGTACCCCGGCGAAATCCGGATCATCCAGGGCAATCCCCATATCCTGGTAGGCCAGGACGTCGGCGCCGATCGTATACTCCTCGCCCTCGAAACCCTTCTTGTCGACCGGCAGGTGATAGATATTGCCGGCGGCATCGACCGCCTCGACATGCAGCCAGAGAATGCGATCTTCGACCGACCCGGTCGGGAATTTATGCCCGGTCTTCTGGTTGAACAAAGCCGCCGTGAACTTCACCGGCTCACCCGGTTCGGCTTCGTTCACATCCGGGTGAATGCGAATCTCGACAACCCCTCGTACTTTTCCTGGATCGTGCGCGCCGTGGAACAGGTGCTGCCGGGCATCATCGTAGACCGGCCCCATCGAAGCGGTGATCGACTGTGCGTTGGTCATATGGCAGTCCTGGCATTGCACACCCTGAGCGGAGTAAGGCCCCTCTTTCCATTCCAGGTGCGTGGATTTGACCCACATACCGAAGGGGTCCTTCTCGTTGTGGCAGATACCGCAAAATTCGGCCGTGCCCAGGAAATCGGACTTGAAAGTCTTATGCGCCGGCGACACCGGGTTCTCGCGCGGCCCGTGCTTGACATCCCCCGGGGCCACCACATAGTTGAAGTTGAACGGCAGGTCACCGTCGAACCCCGTGATTGTATGGCAGAAATCGCAGTGCACCCCCTCGTTGGCCCGCGAGTTCTCCTCCGGGCGCGGCGGGGGTACATCGCCGACAAGGAAGGACACCGGCGCATGACAGCCGTTACACCCGGCTTTCACCTCGGCCACGACCGGGTCCTTCTCGGCGTGCGGTATGGCCAGGTTGAAGTATTCGATTTCGTCCCAATGGTGAGTGTACGACTGGGACATCATCGCCTGCTTCCACTGCTGGTAGAAGTCGACATGACAGGAGGCGCCGCAGTAATCCGGCTTTCTCCATTCGTCGTATTCATGTTGCGCCGCGTTCTCCCCCGCCCCGACCGACAAGACGGTGCACATCGCGACAAAAACCGACGCCAACACTATGGTGGTAATTGTATTGGCCTTGCGGAAGGTGTGTGGTGTTTTAGAAGATAACATCAAAGCGCCCCTTCTGTCTAAAGCCCGGTAGGTTTATTTGCCGTGGATAACATAACCCACATACCCACGACATGTCAACAATCATTCGAGCAATGCGGATGATATGGGCTAGCTTTGCCATGATATGCGAGCGAGAGTTGGAGCTGCGATGTTAGTGACATTAACATACCTGGACATCGGCGATCAGCGGCCGCGCAGCAACGGTGCTTATGCCCACGACTCGCCCCCCCGCGTTTCGTGGGCGGCAGACTTCGCCGTTTGCCCCATTTGTCATAACGAATCCCCCAATCGGTGCAGGTCAATACGCTTGCCGTTTTGACCCCGGAAGCTGAGCTGGAGAATCGAACCTGCGGTTCGGGGCGTACGTCAAAACCACAAGGGTATTGACTTACCCGAATTCATGCCCCCACAATTCCTTAGGAAAAACGGCCGCCTCTCCATAAATTCCCCATTCATTATGGCTGGGTTTGTCGAACAATATCTGGGGGAAATCTACGCCCTGACGACCGCGATCGTCTGGGCGTTCGCCGTCATTCTGTTCAAGAAGTCCGGCGAGGCGGTCCACCCGATCGGCCTGAACGTCTTCAAGAGTATACTGGCGATAGTACTCCTCGCCCCCACCGCCTGGTTGTTCGGGCAGTCGATATTCCGCGACGTTCCCCTCACCGACTATCTGATCCTGCTTGTAAGCGGCGCGCTGGGGATAGGCATATCCGACACTCTCTTCTTTAAGAGCCTTAACGCTCTCGGGGCCGGGCTCAGCGCCGTCGTCGACTGCCTGTACAGCCCTTTTATTATCAGCATGTCGCTGATTTTTCTCGCCGAAAGCCTGTCGTTCTGGCAACTGGTCGGGGCGACGTTGATTGTCTCGGCGGTGCTCTCGATCATCCTCGAGAAGCATACCACCGTCGAGGACAAGAAGCGGGTTTACTGGGGGGTGTTCTGGGGGGCGGCGGCGATGTTATTCAACGCCGTAGGGCTAGTAATGGTCAAGCCGGTGTTGAACAACGCCCCCCTCTTCTGGGCCACCGAATGGCGGCTGATCGGCGGGGCGATCATACTCGTCCTGGCGCTGATCCTTCATCCGCGAAGACGCGCGATCCTGAACTCGATCAAGTCCCCGCAACAGCTGGGTTACACGATTTCGGGGTCGTTGATCGGGACTTATCTCGGCATGGTGCTCTGGCTGGCCGGGATGAAGTACACGCAGGCCTCGACCACGGCGGCTTTGAACCAGACCTCGAACATTTTCGTGTTTATTTTTGCAGCTTTGATTTTGAAAGAGCGGATAACGCCGGTACGCCTGGCCGCGATCTGCCTTGGTGTCGGCGGCGCACTGCTGGTGACGTTTGGGTAGACTTGCCGATTATCTGTTGAGAAACCCAGGGCAAGCCCCGGGCCACCCGGCCATGGTTCGATAGGCGAGATACGTACCTGCACGATCAATCTGAACCTGGGTGAATTCATGCAGCTCTGCAACTGCTACTGGTGTTGGTTCGAGGCCAAAGAGCCTACAAACGAGCCAAAAAAGAAGCACTATCAAGCTGCCGAAGAGCAGCGCCAGCATGTGCGTTAATACACGCCTAGCCCAATTCTGGATTACTTTCATGGTCTCTCCGCCAATAGATGCGCTTCACACACCTCGACAAGAAGGCCGGGTGGCCCATCCGCTTGCGACCGGTGGCCCACCATTTTTGGTGGGTTTCTAAGTAAAAGGCAAATCTGAGGTCGGATAGATTCTGCAAGCACTCCCCCAATCGACGGCTTCGGCCCGGCTCAATCCCGGGCATAAAAAAAGCTGGGAGACAGGGATTCGCCACCCGGCGTTTCCCGCAACTTCTTAGTTTCTAACAAGATAGGCGTATTCTGTTGCTCTGTCAAAGGTTAAGTTGGGTGAAGTTCGGTGCAGTTGGGTTAAGTTAGATGCACTTCGGTGAAGTTCGCTGTTAGAAAATTGTTAGAAAGTGAACGGTGGACGGCCCGCACGCAGGGTGCTGCTCTTAGCATCACTGTGTTGTCAGTGGAGTTGAAGACACTCGCCTATCTTCCAAGGACGAAAGATAAGACCTTGAAAGAGCGTCGCGAATACCGGATAACAAGAAGCTGGCCATAGAAAAAATACTGAGGCAGCGGCGAGACGGTGCCAGGATGCTCCCAAATGTTGTCGGGACGGTCGAATATGACTACTAGTTCACCCAACCCCGAATTCCGAACGATTCCTCCACCCACTCGCCGAACAGGCACTACACCTGACTGTCGTTTACGGGCACTCCGGAAAAGCAGTCAGATTGATGAACTGGTTGTCGATCATGGCCGAGAGATCAGTAATATCCAATGTACCGCTGAGATTAACATCTGCCTCCTCCTCGCACACCAGCGGCTCGAAGCTGATAAACTGGTGATCGACGAGCACAGAAATGTCCGTGATATCCACAATGCCCGACTGGTCAATGTCGCCAACAGTCGGCGGGGCGCAGCACGGAATAACGATCTTGGATACGAAGACATCACCGGAGCCTTGGTAGGTCTGAAAAGGATTCACGAGGGGAAAGTCTGCCGAGACCGTGGTGCCGGTTACGAATATCTCCATACCTCGCCTCACCTCTATGTCATAAGCATAGTCTCTGCCGCCACCGCCAAGATAGGTGCTAAACAGCAAATCTGTCCCCGAGCTATTGAACTTGGCTATGAAAATGTCCAGGTCAGGCGCGTCTCCTTGAAGAGGGGTTACAGTAGGGAAATCCGTTGATGCGGTTCTGCCAGTCACATACGCATTGCCAAGCTCATCTACATCCACAGCCACGGCATAGTCTCTACCGCTGCCGGCGAGATAAGTGCTGTAAACAAGACTATCACAGTCAGCACTTAGCTTGGTCAGATAGGTCGAGTAGTCTTGTCTTACAGCCTGAAACGGTGCCTTTGTGGGGTAGTCATCAGAAATAGTCCACCCCGATATGTAGGCGCATCCACTCCTGTCAACTGAGAGGCCGGGGTTAGACTCCTCGTCCGTACCGCCGAGGTATGTACTGTATAGGAGGGTGTCGCCAGCATTATTCATCTTGGTTACAAAGGCATCCCAACCACCCTGATACGATTGACAAGCGCCGCATGTCGGGAAATCCGTGGATTGTGTTTTGCCCGCCAGGTACACGTTTCCCTGCCCGTCGACTTCTATTCCGCTACCTACATCTTCTCCCGTTCCCCCAATGCATGTACCATACGCCATAGTAGCGCCTGTTTCACCTATCTGAACCAGGAATGCGTCGAAGCCGACACTTGGCGGTAACTGATACTGGTTTCTCACAGGGAAATCTGGAGAAGTAGTTCTTCCAATAACATAGGCGACGCCCTGTACATCGGAGGTAATGTCATATGCAGCGTCCTCGTAGGAACCACCCACATAAGTGCTGTAGATCAGGCTGTCACCGGAAGCACTCAGTTTCAATGCGAAGCCATCCGAATTACCTCCGTACTCCGTTTGGAAAGCACTTACGTTTGGAAAGTCGTCCGAATTGGTTTCCCCGGCCAGATAGACACTCCCGTCCCGGTCAACCACGGCACCATAGGGACAATCCCAGCCGCCACTTCCGATATAGGTACTGTAAAGAAGCGAATCCCCGCCTCTGCCCAACTTCGAGACATAACCACTTGGATAAGGTATAGGATTCGTCTGGTTCGCGTTGTCCAATGGGAAATCCGCTGATAGTGTATAGCCAACAACGAAAGCGCAGCCATCGTCATCTACACCCAATGCGGTCGCATATTCGTTTGAACTCCCCCCGATGCAGGTGCTGTAGTTGAGGACAGGATCTATGACCAGGGGAAGGCTTCGGTCGTAAGCGTCAGTGATGCGGAAGCCAAACGTGTTGGTATCGTGCAACTCAAATGAGCCGGTGACTTCTCTGGTTTTGGCTCCCTCATGCTGGTAGGCGTAGGGAGCTTTCTCTCGGATTTCGCCCCAATCCGTCTCGATGACCAGATCGCCGGACTCATTGACCCAGATCAATTTCGCGTTGGTGTACTGAATCTGGATCTGCGTTGGGTCGGCCCCAGGTGCTACGATGAAGTCGTACTCGATTTTCAAGCCGTGTCCGTAGTATTTCAGGTCTATACCGGGATAGACGTCATCGTAGATGACGGCGCTGTAGCTTGGGACGTTTGTTTGCCAGCGCTCTGGTTTGTTACCTAAGAAGTAATGGCTCTTGTGATCCAACGCCTCCAGCCCTATTACCGCTGGATCAGGATTCGCATTCACAAAGGCCGTTTTCACCATCAGACACTCGTACTCAGGTGCAGCCTCACCGGGCTCACGCGGCTCAAGTACTTGCTGCGCGGCGTCCGAGCCCTCGTCAGCCGCGACCTGTCTGGTGAACTGGTGATACAGGCCATCGGCCGTGAGCCACGTGGTGGCGCCGCCGTTATCAACTCGGTATAGGATCTGCTCGTCCCATTGTCCCTTATTCGCTCCGAACATTGTCGACGACTGAGCACTGTCAGACCATGCTACTAGCAGCATCACCCACAATAGGAACTCTACTCGAATGGACATACATGTACCCCCAACATAGACATATCAAGAAATCAAAATACCGCGCCTTGACAATGGTGTGATCGCAAAGCAATGCAGAAACATGTCACAAAGACCTTCGCAGCAGCGGCGAACACTCAGCAGAGAGTTCTATTCATCCTTCCATATCTCAAGAAGCTCCTCTTCAATCCAGCATTGGGAACCCAAGGTACCCCCACGTATCTCTGTCGAGCACGACTTCCCTGTTCGAGTATCGAACAACCAAACACGCGACATATCATCGAGAAATCCTTCTGTTTTGGTGTATGTCAGCGCCTGACCATCTGGTGAGAAACAGCCCCAACTCATCCGGAATTCGTCTTCGTCAACTAGCGACCAGAGTGCGTTGTCGAAGTCGAAGACTCTCAACTGCCATCGACCTTCCGAGTACGAGTTCGTTGCGAACCTGCGTCCGTCTTGTGATGCTGCTAAGAGACTTCCATCTGACAAATGCTTGATTGAGGAGTCTGACAGTGCCACCAGAAAGATCCCTTGAGTCGATATGTCGAGAAGCACTTTGTTGGAGTCAAGAAAGCACCCTATCGCAACAGGTCCAACCGCAATTCTCTCAGCTATCGTGTCGCTCGGCACCAGCGTATCGTCCTCTATATAGAGTGGAGTGAGATCCTTCAACAGGGAGAATGTGGAATCCAGCAAGAATGTACCGCTCTTGTTTTTGTACGTTCCGCAGTACAAGTATGTACTATTTGCGTGGCAATAGTCTATGGACACGCAGTAATAGGCTCCTCGACTTAGTTCCTCTACTAGATCACCCTCGGACGACAGTGGATGATATCTGAATACTGCACCAGAACTCATGACGTAGCCGAGAGTAGAATCGCCAGATGGGGCGGCACTCATCACCAACAGCAGGAAGCCGCCAGGACCTCGCGGCACCAGTTCACTTGCCCTTGGACCTGCGCTCCATCTCGTTTCTGCTTCCGACCCAGAAGACATCTCTATCGCACGAATGCCATCGTAAGTCGAGACAAGTAATGTCCCATCGTACTGCTCGAGATCGCACGGTCTGTCAGCGCAACTGCTAAGACCAAACAGCGCGTGCATAAAAACGATGGCAAGCAACACCGCTTGCCCGTATCCGTGCCGTGCCATCATTGCGAGACTATGGCGCGTTGCCATTTTGCGGATCATAAGGATCATCTGGATCAATTCCTAACATCTGACGTTCGAGTCTCTTCTGTTCTTCTGATTGTTCTTCTGATGTGTTCTCTGCCTCTTCCTTGTCTTCTCTATTCTTCTGAAAGGTCGGTGACTCCAGTTCATCGCTAGGGTTGTTGGCCCTATGCTTGTCAAATTCCGTATCCGGAAACACTAACTCAAGCCAATACCTGGTTTCCCCAAACAGAATATAGAGAGTCGCGTTGGCACAATTGCGCCCGACAAGCATGTAGTTCGGGTCCAATGCCTTGTACTCGGCCAGCCGTGCCCTAATCTCGGCATCAGTGCTTGGGAAACAGTCGAATCTTATAGCTTCATCAGCGACGTAGTCGCCTTGAACCTTGAACTCACGCCGGGTGGCCCACGGCTTGCCGTGGGTTTCTAAGTCCGAGCAGTCTCTATCGATGGGAAAGATCATTGTCGATTACTCCCCCCTCACGAAAGGCGAGGGCTCAAGACCCCGACCGAACGACCGGGCATAAAAAAAGCTGGGAGACAGGGATTCGAACCCCGATTCTACGGTCCAGAGCCGCATGTCCTACCATTGGACGATCTCCCAGTTCTTGGAACTCTATCGGCATATCGCCGAAAGAGCGTATGTAGAAAAACGGCTGTGAATATACCAAATCATAAACCCCTGTCAAGCGGAGATTCGGGCCGTCTGAAGGGGCTGCTGGGACCATCGGAATGAACGCACAGCAAGCTGTGGGGCACCCAAGCCATGAAACAGGGCCAATCAAGTCAGGCTGAGCTTGTCGAAGCCTGCCCGGCTTGATTGGCTTTCAAACGTCCCCCTTCGACAGGCTCAGGGTGACTAATAGAGGCCCAGGGCGACTTATATGAGCTAAGGGTGACTGATACCCGATCAGGGCGAGTTGTACCGATTCAGGACTTACGGGGATTTGGCGAACAGACGGAAAATAAGCCCCTCCCCCTTCAACCGAAAGACCGCTTTCGGGTGATCGATCCGGTTGCGCGAGGCCAGAGTCTGGCCCCTGCTGACCCGCCTGCGGCGGACGTCAAAGACCGTCCCGGCGCAGGTCAGTTCCACCGTTCTGGAAAGGGGAATAACCGAGACCGTATCCCCCGCCGCCCGCTCGAACCGGACCATCCCGTCCCTGACATACCTGATCTCGCACTCGGCGTTGAGCAGGCGGACTTTCGGCGCATAGCCCCGCCTTCGATATCTCTCAGCCAGGGTCAGGAGCATCAGGTTGGCGGTGAAATGGTCCGGCTCGCCGATCGACGGCTGCACGATATCGATCTGCCGGGAATTCCGCTCAAGGCAATATTCGAGGGCCAGGTGCGTGTCGGTCTGGTCTTTGTCGGCGGGGTAGGTGAGGACTTCGGTTTTCGAGGGAAGGTTCTTCGGGACTTTTTTCAGCGAGTCGAAATCCCCCAGCAACAAATCAGGCGCAATTCCGGCGCGGGCGAAAAAACGATACCCGCCGTCGACCGCAATCTTGAATTTCCCCCGGCAGAGCCTCTTGTAGAATGAAAGATGCCGGGCGGAGAACCGCCCCTGTAGAAACAGCACGGCGTCTCTCATTGGGTCTGCATGCCCAGCGCGACGCTCGCGGCGCCCAGCAGCGCGGTCCGCTCCTCGATAATAACCGCCACGGGAATGTTCTTCAGCATCCCCTCCATCTTCCCCTTTTTGACGAACCGCTCCATGAACCGGCCCTTGTCCAGCGCCGTGATAATTCTCGGGGCAATCATGCCGGTGATGTAAATCCCCCCGAGCGTCATCCCCTTGAGGGCAAGGTTGGCCGCCTCGGAAGCGTAGCAATCGATGAAAATGTCCAGCGTCTGCGTAGCGGTGTCATCGCTGCCGGAGAGGGCTTTCTCGATAATCGCCGAGGCCCGGTCGGAAGCTTTCTCGAACCAATCCGAGCGCACCCCGCCCTGAGTGTCGACCAGGAAATTGTAAATCCGCTCCAATCCGCCTAACGAGATGATGTCTTCAACCTCGACATGGCCCAGCTCCGAATACAGATACTCCCACAGCTCGGTTTCGAGCTGGCTGCCGGGGGCAAAATCGGAATGGCCGCCCTCTGAGGCATAGGGGTAAATCGCTTTGCCGTCGGTATAAATCAACGCCTGCCCCAGACCGCTGCCGGCGGCCATCAGGCCGACATTCCCGTTTTTCTCCGGGGTGCCTTCGTTAATCGTAAAGAACTTGTCCTGGTCCAGCAGGGCCAGGCCGTGGGCCGAGGCCACGACATCGTTAATCAGCTTGACCTCGCCGAAAGCGAACTTCTTCTGGATGCTGGTGCGCGAGATGTGCCAGGGAAGGTTGGTGGTCGTAACTTTGTTTTTGATCACCGGTCCGGCCACACCGAGGCAGACGGCAGAGAACTCCTTTTTCGCCTTCCTGAGATACAGCTCAAGGATGGAATCGAGATTCTTGAAATCGCTCGGCCGGAACCGCTGGAAGCCGGTCAGCCTGATCTCCCCCTGTTTCCGGTCGACCTGCGCGAGATCGACACGAGAGCCTCCGATGTAGCCCGCCAACAAATCTGTCATCTATTTATCCCTGCAAAACGACGTTTTGTCGCCCGAACGGTGCTATCGGAACGATACGGCCGTGCCGCTGGCGCTCACCATGAGCATGTTGCTGCTGCCCATGCTGATCGTTTCGTAATCGAGGTCAACCGCGACCACGGCGTTGGCCCCCATTGCCTGAGCTCTGGCGATCATCTCGCCCAGAGCGATGTCTTTGGCTTTCTGGAGTTCCTGCTCGTAGGCCTGCGAGCGGCCGCCGACAATGTCACGAATCGAAGCAAAGATGTCTTTGAAGATATTCGCCCCGAGGATAGCCTCGCCGCTCACCAGGCCGTAGTACTGCGTAATCTCCTTGCCTTCGATATTCGGTGTGGTTGTCACCAGCATAACCTATTTCTCCCTTTATCTACACTCTACCCTCGGTCCGGGACTCAAACATTCTCGATGACTTTTTCCAGAACGTTGCGGACGCGCTCGGCCACCGAAGCGGCGTCGATGCCCAGCATCTTGTACAGCTCGATCGGTTTGCCCGATCCGGCGTATTCGTGCACGCCCAGCTTGGTCAGACGGGCCGAATACCCCGCCTCAAACATCGCCGCCGCCAAGGTTGTCCCCAACCCGGTGCGGACATTGTGATCCTCAAGGGTCACGATATCCCCGAACTGCGAGAGCATCTCCAGATCTTTGGGGTGAACGTCCGACCAGTCGGAGACCGAGATCAACGCCACCCGGGCCCCTTCGTCGGCCAGCGCCTGCCAGGCCTCGAAGGCATATGGCAGCATATTACCGGCGGCGACCAGGGCCACCAGTTCACCGTCACGGATCTTCTCCATCCGGCCGTAGCGGTAAGTATAGCCTTCACCGAAAAACGGTTTGCCGGCTTCGTTAGTTACCACCGGAATAACCGCCCGCCCCATAATGACCGCAAAATTGCCCGGAGTCGACAGCACATACCGGGCGATCCGGTCGGTCTGGTTGGGATCAGCGGGCGTGATGACTTTCCAGCCGAAAGTCGAATTCAACAGGCCGAAATAGTCGATACACTGGTGCGTCTTGCCGTCCTCGCCGACGTTCACCCCCGAGTGAGTGCAGATCAACTTGACGTTACTGTGATTGATATCGCTCAGGCGGGCCTGGTTGTAGGTTTCCGCGATGCCGAACACGCCGAAATCCGCCCAGATAGCCAGGGCCGACTCGGCGGACAGAGAGCCGACCGTCGCAGCCGTGCTGTGTTCGGTGATGCCGCACTGAAAAAAGCTCTCCGGGTATTTCTTGCCGAAGGCCGCCGTCTTGACCGACCCGGCCAGGTCACAGTCGAACACGCCTATCCTGAAACCGTCCCGCGGCATATTGGCCTCGGCCACCGACAGCAACGCTTTCCCCCAGGCGCCGCGATTGTCGGATTTGTCGCCGGGCTGATAAATGATCGGCGTACCGGTGTTCACTTTCGGGAAGGCCGCCCGCTTTATTGCAAACGGCGGTGGCGGACCCTGCTTGCGAAGTTGCTGAAGATGTTCGATATCGTTTTCGACTCCCAGTTCTTCGAGAGCTGCCGCGACCTTATCCGGTTTGACGGCGGCGCCGTGATAGCCTTCATCGTTTTCCATAAACGACACACCCTTGCCCATCACGGAATGAGCCAGAATCATGTAAGGGGCTCTGTGGTCGTGGGTGGCTTTGTGAAGGGCAGCGTAGAGCTCGTTCAGGTCGTGGGCGTCAACCTCGATCACTTTCCAGCCGTCGGCCTCCCACTCTCCCTTGATATTCTGCGGCATGACGTCTTTGATCCCGCCCGAAATCTGAAGCCGGTTATAGTCGATGATTGCCGTAACATCGTATAGCTTGAACTTGATCACATGGCGGCGGGACTCCGAGGTCTGCCCCTTCTGCTGTTCACCGTCCCCCATAGCCACGTAGGTATGGAAGTCCTGTCCTGACAGGCGCGCATAAACAGCCTTGCCCACGCCGACCGAGAGCCCCTGGCCGAGATTACCGGTGCCCCATTCTATTCCCGGCACTGAACGCTCAACGTGACCCTCGAAAGGCGACCCGGCCAGGCGGAACGAACAGACGAGCGGTTCGACTTCGAAAAACCCGGTCCGGGCCAGCGCCGAGTAAGCGCCGGGTGAGGTATGTCCGTGCGAGACAATTATCCGGTCACGGTCGTCACGGTAAGGATCCTTCGGATCAACTTTCGCCATGTTGTAGAGCAGGAGGAATATCTCCAGCGAGGACATGGAACCGCCGGGGTGTCCGGAGCCCGCGATGGTGGTCATTTTGATAATATCGCCGCGACACAGCCGGGCTGTCTCGGTGAGCTGCTCGATCTGCTGCGAGGAGAGTTTTGGTTCCGCGAACCCGCGCCAGGCATCAAACATCGTCTACAACCTTTCCTGAATTTACTTGAGAGCGGCCCGCACCGCCCGTCCAAAAGCCTCCAGACCATCGGCCGGGGGACCATCAATAGCTATCACCAGGGTGGGCAGCTTTCGAACCATGAGCGCCCGGGAATCGCCGATCGCCTGGGCTGCAATGAGCTGTCCAAAATCAAAAACGCGTCCGGGTATGGGCAGCCGGCCGTAACTGTCTTTCACGAACACGACGAACATTCCCTCGGCCGGACCGCCTTTGTACAACTGGCCGATCGAGTGAAGGAACCGCGGGCCGTAACCCCGAAGCGTGGCCATGCCGGTGCGGTCACGGACTGTCCGACGAATTTTCTCCAGCGCCGCCTCGGTCCGGCTATCCGCCTTGAAGTAGTTGAGCATCGCGAAATACTTCGGCTTACGCGCCCCGGCGAAATACCTCTTGAGGAATCTGCGAATGTCGCCCACATCAGACGCGCTGTACTTCCTATGTTTATCGTAAGCGACCAGCCAGAGCTTACCCCATTTGCTGTGCGGATGTTGATCCGGGAATTCTCCGGAGCGCTCGAATCCGGCCAGGATCTCGCTGGTGTTGTTCTTGCTCTCGGTGACGTTGGGCTCGTCGAAAGGATTGATGCCGAAATGATACCCCACCACCGCTGTGGCGGCCTCCCACAGGAGAAACTGCCGACCCAGCTCGGCTTTTGATCCAAGAGTGAAGTCTATGACCGGAAACCGTTTCTTCTTTAGGGCAGCTTTCAGGCGGTCGATCTCCGCACTTCGCTCACCTTTCATTTTCATGAACACGAACAGGCGGTCGTCCTTGTAAGCGTCGAGCTTCCCGAGCGGTTCGTTTTCGATCGGCACCACACCCTTCTTCTTCTTACCCGTCGATTCCGCTACGAGCTGCTCGATCCACGGGACCAGCGGTGCGGTTCGTTTGGAGGCCACGAACGTCAATTTGTCCCGCCCCTCTTTCGCCGCGGCCGCCATCAACGATCCGAGCACCAGGGCCGGATTGGTTTCGCCCTGCCGTTCAAGCAGGAGCCTCTGCATCATCAGGGCGTCATCGAGAAGAGCCCGCAAATCTACCCCTGCAAAGAAACCGGGTACCAGACCGAAGTAAGAGAGAGCCGAGTATCTTCCGCCGATATCCGACGAGTTGAGGAAGATCTTCCGATACTTGTTCTTCCGGCCGTACTTCTCCAGGGCGCTGCCCTTGTCGGTCACGGCCACGAAGTGGCGACCGACCTCGCGCACCCTGGCGTCCCGAAGCAACCCTGTGAAATAGGCCTCGTGCGACCGTGTCTCCACCGTTCCGCCCGACTTGGAGGCGACAATGAACAGGGTCTTCTTGAGTTCAACCTTTCGCGCTACCGCCCGCACCGCCTGGGGGTCGGTTGAATCGATAACATCGAAAGACTTCAGGCGGGTATGTTTGCGATGAACCAGCTTAAACAGCTCAGGGCAGAGCGATGATCCCCCCATACCCACCAGCACAACATGTTTGATGCCACCGGCCAGCACCTGCTTTCCGAATTTCTCTATAGCCGCGATCCGGCCTTTCATCTTGGAGGCCGAGTCGACCCAGCCCAGCCGATTGGCGATGAGCTTCCTGACCTTGACGTCTCGCGTGAACACCGCCGCACGGCGTTTCATGATCTGCTCAACGACAGCCGCGCGGTCGGCTTTTCGCACCGCCCGCTCATATGCCGCGGCGACTTTTCCCGCACTTATTTGGAACGTGCCCTGTTTCATTTGATCCTTTTCCCCTCCAGCTTTCCGTACCCGGATACTTTCCGGACCAGTTCGCTGCGGTCCTCAGCGCCGAAAAACGCCGTACCCATAACCAGTATGTCCGCCCCGGCCGAGGCTACCTCTTCGGCGTTGCCCGCATCCACCCCGCCGTCGACCATAATCTTCGTTTTCAAGCCCTGCTCGTCGATGAACCGCCGGGCGATCCTGATCTTGTCCAGAGCCTCCGGGATGAACTTCTGGCCGCCAAATCCCGGATAAACCGACATGATCAGAAAGAAGTCAAAGTGCTGAAGCACCGGCAGCGCTTTCTCCACCGGATTGTCCGGGTTGATTGAAATCCCGGTCTGCACACCGAGCTGCCTGATTCGCTCGGCGTATTCGGTCGGCTCGGGATGCACCTCGAGATGAAAGGTGATCGCATCGGCCCCGGCTCTGGCAAAAGCCTCGAAATACTTCTCCGGCTCGCTCAGCATCAGATGGACATCGAGAAAACTGTCCGTCAGGCCGTCAATGGTTTTCACCATGGCCGGGCCGAAGGAAATGTTCGGGACAAAATGACCGTCCATGATATCTAGATGTAGGATGTTTATCCCGGCCTGATCGGCACTGGCGATTTCGTCTGCAATCCGGGAGAAATCGGCTCCCAGAACCGAAGGTGCAAGCTCTGCCATGCGGCCATAATGGGCCTTTTTGCGCGGCGAAGCAATCGAAAAGTTGCCCGGCGATGGGCGGTCACACACAAGACCCGCCGGACCTGTCCTGAAGTCGCGCTTTTTCGTTTTCGAGCACGATCCGGGCATTGCGCTGAAGTCCCTCGAGCTTCGGCCTGGTCAGCGGCGTCCCGGCCGTCATCTCCAGAAACGCCTCTCGGCTGGTCAGGCTGAGGATGCGTCGGGCGTCGATGAACTCACCCACCCCTTTGTTGGGAAGAAACTCCCTATGCTCGGTAACGACAGCGCCGGCGTTCAGCGGGCAGACTTCCTGGCAGATATCACAGCCGAAAATCTTTTCCCGCATCTGTTGTGCGAAACCCTTCTTGATCCGACTCGGCCGCTCAATTGTCAGATAAGAAATGCACTTGGTGGATTTGACCACGCCGTCGCCGATAATCGCCCCGGTCGGGCAGGCCTCGATGCAGAGGCGGCAGTCACCGCAACTTCCATGATCCACCGCCGACCGGTCGTCCGGCTCCAGTTCCAGATTGGTGACAATCTCCGAGAGAAAGATCCAGGAGCCGTACTTCTTGTTTATCAGCATG
>Ga0272444_10002903_pt1 | contig 15675 bp, 13 predicted proteins | sample SSMForm13_FD_201033 | JGI IMG/M metagenome (GOLD analysis project Ga0272444, IMG submission 201033) | Marine sediment archaeal communities from Little Sippewissett salt marsh, Falmouth, MA, United States - SSM-Form-13 | ecosystem: Environmental > Aquatic > Marine > Wetlands > Sediment ...
GCCTTGAGCTCCGGGTAGTTCTCCGCCACGGCGAACAGAGTCTTGAGCGCCCCCGTCAGCATGTTGTTGGCCTCGCCCTGCTCCTTCACGCCCTTGGCGTTCATGAGCGCCGAGCGGGCCTCGGTCACCTTCAGGAACACTTCCTTCTCGTGTGCGGCGTACCCCTTGACCGTCTCGACCAGGTTCGGGATCAGGTCCGCGCGACGCTTGAGCTGGACGTCGATCTGCGACCAGGCGTTCTCGATCCGGTTCCTGAGGACGACGAGGCGGTTGTACATCGAGATGACGATGATCGCGACGATCACGATGATGGCGAGCAGAACGAGCATCTCAGGCTCCTCTCGGTGGGCGCGCGCGCGCGCCCGCTCCTCACGTGTCGGTCTTCGTGTGCATCCGCTTGTGGCAGCAACAGTTATACGCGTCCCGTGCGTCGGGAGTCAATGGGATTCATGGGGGGTGCGGGGCCCGAGCGCCCGCCGGCCCGCGGACCGGCAGAGTCGCGGCTACGGCTTCGCGCGGCGCAGGCGGAGCGAGTTCGTCACCACCGAGACGGACGAGAACGCCATCGCCACGGCCGCGAAGACCGGCCGGAGCAGGATCCCGAACGCCGGGTATAGGACGCCGGCCGCGATCGGGATCCCCACCGTGTTGTAGAAAAACGCCCAGAAGAGATTCTGGCGGATCGTCCGTATGGTCCGCCTCGAGAGTCGGATCGCCTGGACGACGCCCCTGAGGTCGGGGCGCATCAGCGTGATGTCGGACGCCTCGATGGCGACGTCCGTGCCGGTTCCGATCGCGATCCCGACGTCCGCCTGCGCGAGCGCCGGCGCGTCGTTGATCCCGTCGCCGACCATCGCGACGATCTCGCCCTCCTTCTGCAGCCTCTCGATCTCGGCCGCCTTCCCCTCGGGACGGACCTCGGCGATCACGCGGGAGACGCCGACCTCCGCGCCGATCGCGTCCGCGACCGCGCGCCTGTCGCCGGTCAGCATCGTGATGTCGAGGCCCATGGCGCGAAGGTCGGAGACCGCCGAGCGCGCCTCGTCCCTGAGCGTGTCGGCCACGGCGATCACGCCCAGGAGGGCACCGTCGGCCGCGACGAGGAGGGGCGTCCGCCCGCGCGCGGCGAGTTGCTCAGCCTCGTCGAGGAGCCGGGACTCGTCGCTCCGCTCCGCGCGCCCGCCGGGCACGTCGCCGCCGGGCGCCTCAGCGTCCTTCGGAGCCGCGCGTCCCGCGAGCACGCCCCGCTCGCGCAGGAGCTCCGCGCTCCCGACGAGGACGCGGACCGCGCCGACGTTCGCCGTGACGCCCTGTCCGGGGATCGCTTCGAACTCACCGACGTCGGTCGGCTCGATGCCGCGCGTCGATGCTCCCTCCACCACCGCCTGAGCGACCGGGTGCTCGGATCCGCGCTCCGCGGAGGCCGCGAGCTCGAGGAGCCGCGCCTCATCGACACCCGCCGCGCGGACGACGTCCGTCATCGTCATGCGTCCCCGCGTCAGCGTGCCGGTCTTGTCGAGGACGATGGTCGTCAGCCGATGCGCCGACTCGAGCGTCTCGCCGCCCTTGAAGAGCACTCCCAGCTCCGCGCCGCGGCCCGTGCCCACCATGATGGCCGTGGGCGTCGCCAGTCCCATCGCGCACGGACACGCGACGATCAGAACGGCGACGAAGCGGAGGAGCGCCGTCGTGGTCGCAGGCTCGGGACCCAGGAGTCGCCACACGACGAACGTCGCGATAGCGAGCACGATGACCGTCGGGGCGAATACGCTCGCGACTCTGTCCGCCAGCCGCTGGATCGGCGCCTTCGAGCCCTGCGCCTCCTCGACCATCCGGATGATCTGCGCGAGGACGGTCTGCCTTCCCGTGCGGGTCGCCCGGAACTCGAACGCGCCGGTCCGGTTGATCGTCGCCCCGATGACCTCGTCGCCGGGTCCCTTGTCGACGGGGACGCTCTCGCCGGTGATCATCGCCTCGTCGAGGGCGGATCGGCCGCTCGTGATGACGCCGTCGACCGGCACCCTCTGTCCCGGGCGGACCACGATCGCGTCGCCCGGAGTGACCTCCCCGAGCGGGATCTCCATCTCCTCGCCCCCCCTGATCACCGTCGCCATCCGCGGCGCGAGGTCCGCGAGCCGCCGGATCGCCTGGGAAGCCCTGCCCTTGGCCCGATCCTCAAGATAGCGCCCGAGGAGGATCAGCGTGATGATCATCGCGCTCGTGTCGTAGTAGACGTCGAGGTCGGTGCCCGTCCGGGCAAAGACGCCCGGCGCGAAGGTCGCCACCGCGCTGTAGACGTACGCGGCGGCAGTCCCGACGGCGACGAGCGTGTTCATGTCGGCGGTCCGGTGCCTGGTCGCGGACCAGAAGCCACGGAAGAACCGGAGGCCGGACCAGAACATGACGGGGGTCGTCAGCACGAACAGGGCGACGTGCCTCGCGGTCGCCGGGATCCGCGCGACGAACGGGAAGAGCATGGGCATGCTGCCCACGAACACGAGCGCGGAGAGGATGGCGGCGACGATGAGCCGCCGCCTGAGCTTCAGGCTCTCGCGTTCTGCGGCGCCTCCGCGCTGCTCGATCTCCGCATCCTCAGATGCGACGCTCCGGATCCGATAGTCCCCGGCCCTCGCGGCCGCCGCCGAGACGTCGTCGATCGTGACCGTCCCGGCGACGAACTCGACCGAGACCCTGCCGGTCGCGAGGTTGACGTTCGCCTCGACGACGCCCGGCGTGCGGGTGAGGCCGTCCTCGATCCGTTTGACGCACGACGCGCAGAAGATCCCCTCGACCTCCGCCTCGATGTGCCCGGTCTCGACCCCGTAGCCGGCGTCGCGGATCGCCGCGACGATCCCCGCCGTGGGTCGGACGGCCGGATCGAGGACGACCTTGGCCGTGTTCGTCGCCAGGTTAACGGCGGTTTCGACGACGCCGTCGACGGCCGAGACGGCCTTCTCGACCCGGCGGACGCATGCGGCGCACGTCATCCCGGTCACTGGAAGCGTGAGTTCGTTGGTCACTCGACGTCCTCCCCGCGCTTGACACGCCTCGGTCCGCGGGCGTACCATCCCAGGCGCCGCAGCCGACCGATCACTAGGGTAACAGTATATGCAGAAGACCTTCTCGGTGCGAACACGGTCGAGAACGGGCTTCGTCGACATCACGGGCGAGGTCCGCAGGGCCGTCGAGGAGCTTGGTGTCGCCGACGGGGCCGTACTCGTCTACGTGCCGCATACGACCGCGGCCGTGACCATCAACGAGAGCGCGGACCCGGACGTTGCCCGCGACGTCGGGGTCACGCTCTCGGAGATGGTCCCGGCGACGGGCGACTACCGCCACTCGGAGGGCAACTCGGACGCGCACGTCAAGTCGAGTCTCGTCGGCTGCTCGGAGACCGTGCTCGTGTGCGGCGGGGAGCTGGTGCTCGGGACGTGGCAGGGGATCTTCTTCTGCGAGTTCGACGGTCCGAGGACGCGGAACGTCCTCGTCGGCACGCTGGGAAGTCTGGGGTAGGAGAGACGTTCACGTACGTTCTGGACCTTGGGCTTCCGGCCCGGTGGGGGCCGGAGCAGAGAGGGGGGGACCGCAATGAAGGGCCTTTGGATTCTGGGAGCGGCGGCGCTCGTGCTGTTCGCCGCCTGCGCGGCGTCCGCCGACCAGGTGACCGACGCCATGGCCGCGGCGAACGCGGCCTACGGCAGCGAGAACTACAAGGAAGCGAGCACCCAGCTCCAGACGGCGCTCGTCGGAGTCAACCAGAAGCTCATTGACCTGTTGATCGCGGCGATGCCCGAGCCGCCCTCGGGGTGGACCGCGGAGGACCCGGAGGGCCTGGACTCGTCCGCGTTCGGCATGGGCTTCTGGGCCGGGCTCGTCGTGGACAGGACGTACTACTCGCCGAGCGGCTCGTCGATCGAGTTCACGATCGCCGCGAACTCGCCGATGCTGGCGACCTTCAGGATGTTCGTCTCGAACCCGATGCTCGCGCAGATGAGCGGACAGAGCGGCATGGAGAAGACCACCATCTGCGGCAACGACGCGATCAAGGAGTTCGACGACGCGGCCGACCTCAACATCCTGGCGGGGAACGCCACGATGATCTCGATCAGCGGCGACTCCGCCGCCGACCAGGAGTACGTCATGACGCTCGGGAACGCGACGAACTGCGACGGGATCGTCGCGATCGTCGAGTAGCGGGTCCCGCCGGAGCACATCGGTCCTCGCGGGTCGTGGCGGCGGGGACCAGAGCGGCGAAATGGGGAGCGGCGTTGCCCTCGGGCGGCGCCGCTCGCCGCATCTAGCGGGCGTCTCGGTGGGAACGACCGGTCCGCTTCCAGATCAGCCACGCCCCCCAGATTGCGAGGGCGATCGTGCAGGCGAGCCCGGCCTCGGGCCCGTAGCTCCCGCCGGATACGCGGGATTGGGGATCGACCTCGGTCACGTCGAGGAGCCCGTGGAGCGGCAGGCCGCTCACCGGCATCGAGTAGACGTAGCCCAGGAAGAAGTTCCACGCGAAGTGGAACCCGACCGGCATCCAGAGCGACCGGGTGCGGAAGTAGAGGACGGAGAGCAGGACCCCGATGATGACCGTGTTGAAGATGCCGAACGGATCGGAACCCGGATTGAAGACGTGAAGGAACGCGAAGATGATCGACGCGATGACGATCGCCATGGGCTTGCCGGCGCGCTCCGCGAGCCGCTGGAGGATGTAGCCTCGGAACATGACCTCCTCGTAGAGGCCGACGAAGAAGAACCCCACGATCGCGCCGAGCAGGTATCCGAGCACGTTCGTCGTCTCGGGGGCCGGGCGTGCGAGCCCCTCGACTCGGATCGATCCCGTGATCAGTGAGAACGCGAAGATGATCGCGAGGATGAGGACGGCGAGGCCGCCTCCCTTCGCGAAGTCGCCGAACCAGCCCGGCCGAAACCAGAGGCCGAGGCTCCTCAGGGGCTTCCGGTCGACGAGGCGCATGAACGCCCAGGTGTACGCGAGCGTGTAGAGACCGCTCAGGATGGCGAGGGGGAGGAGGAAGGGGGCCAGGATCTCGATGGCGTTCTCCATGTCGAGAGCGGCGATCTCCTGGTCCATCGGCGGAAGCTCGAAGGCTCCCATTCCGACGAGGATGCCCCCGACCATGGCCAGGAGTACGGAGACCGCCAGCAGAACGACGACGTAGCCAATGAGGTAGAGCAGGGCCTTCAGGAAGGGATGAAGCCCACCGCTCGGCGAGGGCGCAATCCCGGTGTCGACGATCGGGGGTGTGTCGGGCGGCAGCCCGTTCGGAGCGCTCCGGAGCTCATTCATCGTCCATCCCGGTGTCGGTGTTTGCCACGACCGCAGCGCGCCCCAAATGAATCGGCGCCGCGAAGACGGCGCCGATCATACCCTCAGAGCACGGCGGGCGCAAGCGCCCGCCGGTGTCCCTTCTACCTGTAGATCGCCTTGATGGTCCCCCAGGACGCATCCTCGACCATGGGGTCCGGCCCGCGGCCGCCCTCCTCGCTGATGTCGTACCACCTCCTGATCTCCCAGAGCAGCTCACCTCCGTGCCCGGTCTCGTCGGGATCGACTCCGAGGGTGAACTGCTCCGGTGCCTGCGCGTGCAGCGTCAGGTCGGGCGGCAGCTGGATGCGGAGGTCGATGTCTTCCAGAAACACCCACGTGTCATCGAACGGATCGCCCGTACCGGCGTCGTCGTACGACGTCGAGACGCCTGTGAAGACGAGCGCGATGCGCTCGACGTCGGTGTCCTCCGCGAACATGTTCCCGTGGATGGTCGCCTCCTCGACCTTGTCCCAGTACGCCGGCAGCTCCGGATAGTCAGTCAGATCGTCTGGGTTGAGGAAGAAGATGAAGTCCTCCGCGAGGCAGTCGAGGTAGGCCTCGGCGTCCATCCGTACGTAGGCCAAGACCAGCTTGTTGATCACGTTCACGGGGCTCGTGCGGAGCGGGTAGAGCGAGTCCGCGGCCGGCCCGCCGAGCGCGAGCTTGATCGCCGTCCACGTCGTGTCTTCCCTCTGGATGTGATCTCCGCCGAGGTCGTGGTGCTCGATGATCTGCCAGACGGTATCAAGGTGGTCCGACGACCGCCGCATCACGAAGAGCGCCATCCCCGATGACAGGTAGGTGACGCCGGCCTGGACCCTGAGGTCAACGTTGACCTCGTACTCCCAGAGGTCGTCGCTCGGGTCGACGGGGTCGTCGCCCGGGAGCGAGTCCGTCGAGACGACGGTCAGCGTGAGCGAGATGCTCTCGATCACGGTCGTGTCGGCGAACATGTGCCAGTGGAGCATCCGCTCCTCGGACTTGTCCCAGTACGGAGGGAGCGTCGCGTCTCCGGCGACGTCGTCCGGGTTGAGGGAGAAGAGGAACTCCTCGGCCAGGCACTCCATGTACTCGTCGGCGTCCATGTTCTCGTACGCCATCGCGAGCTTACCGATGACGTTGTCGGGCGTCGACTGGTCGGGATACTCGATGTGGCCGCCGTCGTCAGGGCACGTGCACGTGTCACACGTGCAGCCGGCGAGGAGCGCGACGGCCGCCAGCGCGGCGACGACCGGCCATGTGGTGTTGCTTCGCCTTCTCATCTCAGTCCCCTCTGTCGTCATCCTTGTCGTCGAACAGCCCCCCGAAGTACGCCTTGATGCGGCTCCAGGACGGCATCTCCCGGCCACGCCGCGGCGGATCCTCGTCGTCGTGCCACTCGCTGATCTCCCACAGCGCCTCGCCGTTCCGTCCCACGGCGCTTTCGTCCGGCCGAATGAGGAAGACGGCTCCGCAATCGGCGTAGAAGTAGAAGTCCTGGGGGAGGTATATCCTGACCCGGGCTGTCTCGGTGTACCGCCAGGACGACGGGTCGGCCGGTTCCTCGCCCGGGATCTCCTCGGGATCCCCGTCCTGCGTCAGGCGGACCCTGATGCTGTCGATCCCGCTCGACTCGCGGAACATGCGCCGGGCGATCGTGTCCTCGACGGCCCGGTCCCAGAACGGTGGGAGGGGCGGGAAGTCCAGCGTGTCGGGCGGATTGACGTAGAAGATGAAGTCCTCTGACAGGCAGTCCAGGTACTCGTCGGCGTCCATCGCCTCGTAGGCCATCTCGAGCTTGGCGATCGCGTTCTCGGGGCTCGTGCGCTCCGGGTAGTCCGGCGCTCCGTCCCCGTCCGGGCCCGTCGGCGAGTCGCAGCATCCGGCCGAGATGAGTCCCGCCGCGATGGACACCGCGAGTGTCAGTCTGATCCGCTGCTGCACGTCTTCTCCACGGATCCCTCGTTCAGCCGGCGGACGCCGGGTCGCCGCTCCGCCGACGCGCTCGGAGAGCCGTCACCGCCACAACGCCTTGATGACGCCCCAGGAGTTGTCTTCTCTCGGTCCGTCCGCGCCCCACTCGTACGGAAGGTCGTACCACTCCACGATCTCCCAGAGGAGCATCCCGCCGTGACCGGTCTCGTCCGGGTCGACCTGAAGGACGAAGTCGGACGGGGAGATCGCGTGCAGCGTGAGACCTGGCGGCAGTTGCACGCGGATGTCGTAGTCCTCACGGTACGTCCACAGGTCGTCCAGCGGGTCTCCCGGGTCGCCCGGATCGTAGCTGTCCGTGTCGTGCGCGAACACGAGCACCACATTCAGCACGTCGGTGTCTACGCCGAACATGTTCTCGTGAATCGTCGTCTCCTCTGCCTTGTCCCAGTACTCCGGCAGCTCCGGGTGCTCCGTCAGGTCATCGGGGTTGAGGTAGAAGAGGAAATCCTCCGCCAGGCAGTCCAAGTATGCCTCGGCGTCCATCCGCTCGTACGCCAACCTGAGCTTGAGGATGGTGTTCACGGGGCTCGATCGGACCGGGTAGAGCGAATCCGGGTTCACGCTACCGAACATGAGCTTGGCCCGGGTCAACGTCAGCTCTTGGACCCACTCCTGGACCCGGATCAAGTCGTGCTGCTCGACTATCTCCCAGGTCGTTCGGGCCCGCCCGGAGGCCTGGCCGAGGACGAAGACCACCCTTCCCGTCGCGAAGTACGGGAGCCCGGACTCGATGCGGAGATCGAAGTGCGTGTCGTACTCCCACAGGTCGTCACTGGAGTCGACGGGATCCTCACCGGGAAGCGAGTCCGCCGCGATGACAGTCAGCGTGAGCGAGATGCTCTCGATGGCCCGGCCACTCGCGAACATGTTCTCGTGGACGACGCGCTCCTCGGGCGCGTACCAGTACTCGGGCAGCGTGGAGTCCGCGGCGACGTCCTCCGCATTGAGGAAGAACACGAAGTCCGCCGCCAGGCATTCCATGTAGGCCTCGACGTCCATCCCCTCGTAGACCATCTCGAGCTTCTCGATGACGTTGTCGGGCGTCGACTGGTCGGGGTACGCGATCTCCTCGGGGCCTGTGGTCTTGGTCGTGCACCCCCCGAGGGCGAGCGCGACGCCCATGAGGAGAGCGCAACCGACCTTCAGGGCGCGGCGTTCTCTCATCCTGCACCACCTCCTTCGGGGTGTTCGGGGAAGACTCCCTACCAGTATCCACCCTGAGCAACGGCTCCGCAAGGGGAGGGCCCGGCGCCGAACCGTCCACCGGATGCGGCCCGACGCACCTGGCGGTGACACCTGGTGTGTATGGAGTTGACACCAGCCGCGGGCGCCCGACCGCACGTCGACTGAGCGTCCGCTCGTCGTCGCCGTATCAGCATTCGCGTCAACGTTTTACGGCGAGTCGAGACTTCGCCCGTCGATGGCGGCCTGCTGGCACGAGGCTTGTTACCCCAGAGAGGTGAGCGCTTGTGTCTTGCGCGAGACACGGCGAGGACTGGGCGGGGTCGTCCTGAAAAGGGGCAGGACTTCTCCTGCCCAGGCCCTTGCCGAAACGAGCGAAGCGAACGTGCCACCGGCCCGCCGGGCCTCGCATCCAGGCCGGGGACGAGCGGGCCGGCGGCCACGTGTTGCGTGGCCGAGGAGCCCCGCAGAGCAGACCCGGCCGCCAGAACCGCCTTGCGCCCCCACGAGACGTTGATTACACTCGGTTTCACGACGTCCTACTCCGGAGAAGGCCTGCGTCCACGGGGCGCGGGCGCTCGTGACCACAGGCGTTCAGTCGGTCTTTCCGATGCCTCGCCGCAGGGGATCCCGAAGGGGGTCCCGTTGGAGGATTCCATGCTGCGCATGATCGCTTGCCTCTTGGTCGTCGCCTGGCTCGCCGTCCCCGTCGCGTCGTGCGCCGAGGAGGGGACGACCGGTCTGGCCTTTCTCAAGCTCGGCGCGGGTGCCCGGGCGGTCGCGATGGGAGACGCTTACGTCGCGCTGAGCGGCGACGCGTCGTCGGTGTACTGGAACCCGGCGGGCGCGGTTGGCGTCGACAACATCGACGTGGTCCTCATGCACAGCGAGTGGTTCGAGGGGATCCGCTACGAGTTCGCGGGCGGCGTGCAGTCGGACGGGCGGCAGGCTTTCGGGATCGGCCTCATGGGTCTCTATACGGACGACATCGAAGAGCGCGAGGAGGACCCGCTCGCAGACCCGATCGGTACGTTCCAGGTGTTCGACTTCTCGGTGACCGGGACGTACGCGCGGCGGCTGACCGAGCAGTTCGACGTCGGGGGCTCGGTGAAGTACCTGAACGAGACGATCGACGAGGAGAGCGCTACGGGTTTCGCCGTCGACGTCGGTGTCATCTACCGCGTGCCGGCCATCCCCGGGCTCTCAACCGGCATCGCCGTTCAGAATCTCGGGCCGCAGATGAAGTTCAACGAGGACGGATTCGATCTCCCGGCCCTGGCGCGCGCGGGCGCCGCCCTGGAGGTCCCGGTGGAGAGCTGAACGGCGACCTCGTTCTGGTCGGGGACGCCCTCGTTCCGATCTCCGAGGGTGACGTCAAGATCCACGGGGGTCTCGAGTTCGAGTACGCCCGCATTCTGGCCCTGAGGTTCGGCTATCGAACCGGCTGGGACAACCAGAACGTCTCGTACGGCGTCGGCGCCAAGGTGCGGGGCTTCCGGCTCGACTACGCGTACACCCCGTTCTATTCCGACCTCGGGGCGACGCACCGGATCTCGCTGGGGTTCAGCCTGTAGGCAGACTCCGAAGCACAGCTCAGGGGTGGGGAGGAGTGGAAGCTCCGTCCTCGCCCTCGCCGACGGCGGGCGGCACGGCCGCCCGCTCGTTGTCGATCAGGGCCCCGTCCGACCACTTGAGCATCCGGAACCCGTTCTCCCCGAGCTCCACGACCGACCGGTTGGCCATCCAGTCCCCGACGATCACGCCGGTTCCTTTCTCCCACCGCCAGAGGGCCGGTCGGTGGACGTGCGCGACGACGGCCGCGTCACAGCCCCGCGTCACGACACCCGCGAGGAACGCTTTCATCGGGGGAATCGCGCGGAGGATGCGCTCCTCGTTGACCTCGGAGAGGCCCGACGCCCAGCGGGCAACCGCCCGTCCGACGGTCCGCGGGATGAGACCGAACGCGGCGATGGCGAGCCGATTCCGGAGGATCGCCTTGAGCAGTCGGTACCCGAGATCGCCCGTGGGCAGGCCGTCCCCGTGCGCAATGAATAGCCGCTCGGTGAAGAGCGTCACCTCTACTGGCTGACAATGGACCCTGGCGCCGGTCAACATCTCGAGTTTGCTCCCGGCCCAGTAGTCGTGGTTCCCTCCGAGGAAGTGGATGTCGGTTCCAGCCTCGGAGAGCCGCATCAGGGCCGAGAGCACCTCGGGGTGGTCGGTCGGCTCAACACCCGGGTACTCGAACCAGAAATCGAAGATGTCTCCAAGAAGAAAGAGACCGGACGCGCGGCCCTCGAGGTGGGTCAGAAGATCAAGGAGGTCGGTGAGCTTCCGGTGCTCGGTCGGCCCCGTCTCGGAGCCGAGATGAGCATCTGCGATGAAGTAAACCTTACCGGATGTCGGGTGTTGTGTAGTTGCTGGCGTGAGACTTGCTACGTTCATGAGCGGATTCTCAATCTCCGTATCGATCTCCCTGCCCCGCGGGGCCCGGTGGTGTCGGGGTCGCCCGGAAACGGGGCACGCGGAGTTGGATTGGACCGGCCTTCCTCACGTCGCGACAAGCCTGTAAGATCTTGTCCGACACAGCGATACACGGATCGTCCCTCCTGCTGAACGGCATTCGGTCTCAGTCGCCGAGCGACACCCTGAAACAGCTTGACCATGGGCAACCGTGTCCATATAGTTGCATCCAATTACTCGGGATCAACGGTGCCCCGGTCAAGCAAGCGGCCGGAGGGGCCACATCCGGGCGGCTGATGACGCCGCGCAGGGCGAATATAGCCTCAGCGCGCCTGCATCGGCAAGCAAAACCCCGCCCGAACGGAGGGATCGGAGCCATGGCGAGCTTGTGGGATGACGTCAAACACGCGATCGTCGACAGCTACATCTACGCCGCGGACAAGGCGGAGGAGATCACCCAGATCGGCCGCGCGAAGGCTGAGATCTTCCGGCTGAACAGGCAGATAGCCCACACCATGAGCGAGATCGGCGGGAGGGCCTTCGAGCTGTTTGAGGCCGGCGAGGAAGGCGCGGTCGCGTCGGACCCGGACGTCACGAAGGGAATCGAGAAGATCCGCGCGCTCAGGTCTGACATCGCGAAGTGGGAAGCCGAGGTCGAGAAGGCGAAGGTGGAGCGGGACAAGAAAGAGGAAGATGAGTGAGCGTTCAACGCCCGCGCGGTCTTCGTGGTCCAACGTCGAAACGCGATGATCCGGACCACACGTACGGGCGAGAGGGATCCGAGGGGGTAGAGACAATGAGAGGCTCCGGCAGCTGGGCACTGGGAGGCGCGATCCTGCTCGTAGCGGGTGTAGTCCTTGGCGTCCTCATCACGGCGAACTACGACCTGTCTCCGACGTCAGGCGCTCAGGAGGGGACGTCGCCCGTCCCGATCGCGTCGCGCTACACCTCGATGGCGACGACGGAGAGCCCGTTCGTGGCGGTCGTGGACGGCGTACTCCCGGCGGTCGTGAGCGTCGACACGAAGCGGACGATTCGCAGGTCGAACGATCCCTTCCGGGACATGTTCAGGGAGTTCTTCGGCGAGCGCCGCTACAGAGACTATTACGGCGACGAGGAGCAGTACCGCGAGTTCGAGGTTCCGGGCTCCGCCTCGGGGTTCATCTTCGACGCTGACGGCTACATCCTGACCAACAACCACGTGGTCAACGAAGCGGACGAGATCGAGGTCACGCTGTCCGACGGACGCGAGTTCGAGGCGACGATCGTCGGGCAGGACCCGAGCACCGACATTGCGGTCATCAGGATCGAGCGCGGACAGAGCACCTCGCTGCCGAGCGTCGAACTGGGTGACTCCGACGTGGTCCGGGTCGGCGACTGGGCGATCGCCATCGGTAACCCGCTCGAGCTTGCGGGGACGGTCACGGTCGGCGTCATCAGTGCGGTGGGCAGAGTGGATCTCAACATCAGGGGTGGGACGCCGCTCTACCAGGACTTCATCCAGACGGACGCGTCGATCAACTTCGGAAACAGCGGAGGTCCGCTGGTCAACATCGACGGGCAGGTCGTCGGCGTCAACACCGCGATCAACCCGGGCGCGACGGGGATCGGCTTCGCGATCCCAATCAACCTGGCGAAGAACGTCGCCGAGTCGCTGATGAACGACGGCAAGGTCGTGCGCGGGTACCTGGGTGTCATCCCGCAGGAGATCACGCGCGAGCTCGCGGAGGCCCGGGGCCTGGAGGTCACCAAGGGGATCATGATCGCGAGCGTCGAGGACGGGACGCCGGCTGACGACGCGGGGCTCGAGCCGGGAGACGTCGTGCTCACCTTCGCGGGCGTCAAGATCGTCGACGTGCCGCAGTTCAGGCGCGTGGTCGCCGGGGTCGCCCCGGGGCACGAGATCGAGGTCGAGATTCTCAGAGATGGGCGTCGGAAGAGCCTCAAGACCGAGCTGTCCGAGAGGCCGGACGCGGTTGCGGCCCCCGAGGAGCCCGAGCCCGAGGAGCCGGCGGAGTGGTTCGGGATCGACGTCGTTGAGGTCGACGATCCCGTCGCAAGAGAGCTCAACGTCGATGCGGACGAGGGTGTTCTCGTCGTCGGCGTGAAGAGCGGAGGCCCGGCGGCGGACGGCGGGCTCTTGGTCGGCGACGTCATTGTGAAGATCGGTGACGAGGAAATCGAGAATCTCGCCGACTATCGGCGCATCATGAAGAGTATAGAAGAGAGCGACAGGGCAATCGCCCTGATGGTACAGAGGGGTGCACACACGTACTTCGTGGCCATCAAGCCGGAATAGCGGTGGCACTTGGGATGATGGGGCACCCTGCGGGGGGTAAAGAGGACAATGTCGTACTACGGAAGCGCAGCAGAAGAAGACAGGTGCCTGGAAGGGTACCTCCGGGAAATCGCCCAGACTCCACTGCTCACGCGCGAGCAAGAGCAGGAGCTGGGCTGGAGGATCCTCAAGGGCGACAAGAAGGCGCGCGACGCGTTGATTCAGGCGAACCTGCGCTTCGTCGTCAGTGTTGCCAAGGACTACGCCCGGAAGACCGGCGCGCCCATCATGGACGTCATCAATCAGGGTAACGTCGGTCTGATCGAGGCAGCGAAGCGTTTCGACGCGACGCGCGGCCGCAAGTTCATCACGTACGCCGTCTGGTGGATCCGACACGCGATCCTCAAGGGGATGTCGGAGCAGTCCGGGGCGATGCGGCTCCCGCTCAACAAGTCGGGCGCGATTCGGCGGATGTGGCGGACGATCGAGCGGCTGAGGCACCAGAGCGGTCACGAACCGACCGACAGCGAAATCGCGGCCGCCATGAAGATGAAGATCGGCGACATCGAGGAGCTCAAGAAACTCTCGGTGTCGAGCCTCTCGCTCGACGCCCCGATTGCGCGCGACGAGGACATCGATCTGAGCGATCTCGTGCCGGACATGACGGACGATCCGACGCTGCTGGGGCTGCACTACGAATCGCTCGGCCAGGAGCTGGACCACGCGTTCGCGATCCTGACGCCGCGCGAGATCAGGATTCTGCAGCACTACTTCGGACTCGGGGGCGAGGACAAGAAGACGCTGGAGCAGATCGGTGACATGATGGACCTGACCCGCGAGCGGATCCGACAGATCAAGGAAGAGGCGCTCGGGAAGCTAAGGCAGGCCCCCGGCCTGGAGGCGCTCCGCGCTTACCTCAACTAGGATCGCGCGGGCGGACGGCTTGGGACGGAGCGCGCCCCGCGAAGACCGAATGCAGTCCCTCCGTTGCGGATTACCGGAAGGTAGTCGGGAAAACGCCCATCGATTCCCCTTCGAATCGATGGGCGTGCCGTTTTCAGCGCCCCGAAACGCCTTGACTCTCGTTTCGGCGGTTCCCTAGTATCAGCCCGTTCGGGTCGCGATGGCCACACGGGCCCAGGCGTCCAGGAGTTGACGCCCGAGGCCTCCGGGGGCGTCGAGAACGTGACGCCCGTGGTTGAACGACATCCTTCGTTTCGTGTCTAAACGGAAGGAAGGAAGCGAGGCGAATGAGAACCCCCCTTGCACGCGCGGCAGTCGTTCTTCTCCTGGCGGCGACTCTGGTGGCCGGATGCTCCACCGAGGTCGAGCGCACGACGACGACCCACGTCCGGGTGCTGCCGAACGGAGTGACTGTCTACGCGCAAGAGAACCGGGCGAGCGACGTGGTCTCCGTTCAGGCGTGGGTCCGGGACGGCGCGCTCTTCGAGAAGCGCGAAGAGGCGGGCATCGCCTATCTCCTTTCGAGCGCGATGTTCGACCAGTCCGAGGCGAGGGGACCGGGCGAGATCAAGGTGTCGATCGAGAAGCTCGGGGGCGGCCTCTCGCCGATGTGTCGGCATGACTACACCCAGCACGTGGTCGTCGTGCCGGCCGCGCATTTCGACACCGCCACCGAGATCCTCGTCGAGGGGCTTCTCCATCCCGTCTTCGACGAGGCTCGCGTCGAGCGGGTCAAGGCGAGGATCATCAGTGACCTGCCGTCGCTCGAGCGACGGTGGATGGACCAGGCCTACCTGCTGTGCCTCGAGGAGCTGTTTGGCGACCATCCGTACAGCCGACTTCCTCAGGGAAGCCCGGAGACCCTCGCCGGGATCACGGCCGAGGACCTCGCAGCGCGCCACCGCGATCGCTACGTCGCGAGCAACCTCGTCATGGTCGTGAGCGGGAGCGTCCCCACGGATGTCGCGGCGGATCGGATCGAGGAGATGATCTCGTCCCTGGAGCCCGGTGAGCGCGCGCGGCCCGCGGCGGAGCCGATCGTGTGGCCGTCCGCCACGCGCCGCCGCATCGAGCGCGCCGGCGTAACAAAGGCCTACCAGGTCGCCGCCTTTCCGGGACCCTGCGTCACAGACGAGGACAGCATCACGATGGACGTGCTTCTGATCGTCCTCGAGAGGGGGAGGAGCTCGCGGCTCAACAGGATCGTCCGGGAAGAACGCGGGCTCGTCCAGTCGATCGGCGCCGGGTGGTACACGCAGCTTCAACCGAGTCCGCTGTTCGTGTGGATGGAGGCCTCGCCCGACAAGATCGAGGAGGCGGAGGAGGCCGTGGTGAGCGTGCTCGCCGGTCTCGCGAAGGAGCCCATCACGGAGCACGAGCTCGAGAAGGCGAAGACGATCCTCGAGGCGTCGACCCTGTTCGACCACGAGACCGCGGAGATGCAGGCCTTCTACTACGGCTACTGGGCATCGATCGGCGAATTCGATCC
>Ga0272444_10002904_pt1 | contig 15675 bp, 17 predicted proteins | sample SSMForm13_FD_201033 | JGI IMG/M metagenome (GOLD analysis project Ga0272444, IMG submission 201033) | Marine sediment archaeal communities from Little Sippewissett salt marsh, Falmouth, MA, United States - SSM-Form-13 | ecosystem: Environmental > Aquatic > Marine > Wetlands > Sediment ...
ACTTATTACAAATAAAGAAGTTGTAAAAATTCCTCGCTTTTCAAAGCAATTTAAGATCATGGCTTGCGCTTTCCTTGTTTTTGTCACAAAAAAGGGCTTGGTTTCAGACCTTTTTGACGCGCGCGGGCGGAATAAAACGAGGATATCGATTTATTACAAGGCTGATCAGGAAATATGTCCCGATCGTGAGCACCGCCGCTCCCGCGAAACTTATTCCCGGAGAGCGGGACAACATATAAAAGACAAATATACCGGAAAGGAACGCGGCAAGCGGTACGGCATATATAAGGAAATACGTTCTTAAAATAGAAGAAGTGTCTATCCAGTATTCCACCTCGTCACCTACGGAAAGATCGTTTCGATCATTTATATTGATCTTTATATGTCTCACGCGTGAGGCGCCGCACGAACAGCATTTTGTGCACGCTTTTTCCGGGGCGATTTCTATTTCCGCTATGCCTTTTCCTATCTTAATGATCTTTCCGGTCTCTTTCATGGTCTTTTAATAGATCCTCAGGCTGTTTATTTCATCTTTCCTTAGCGGGCTCACCGTGACCGTCTTTTTCTCATGTCCCGCCTGCCAGAACTCCACTGTACCTTCTTTTTCATGCTTGAATTTTGAATGGCTGAGGACCAGGGCGGCTGCTTTTGCTATATTCCCGCCACTGGCTGCGCCCCTCATGAGGCCATAAGGCCCGGCCTTGCCTTTAAGCCGTAGCAGGAGGTCATCTGGCTTCTTAAGTTCTTTTAAATAATTGTTTTCCGATTCATTCCGTCCGATCACCGCCTTGGTCTCCGCGTCCAGGCGAAAATGCCTGCCGTATTTTAAGAGATCTATATTATCAAATTTCAGGCCATTTGTGGCTATTAAGTCTTTTAACTTTTTAGTGAAGATCCCGTCCGTCAGCAGGCACCCGCCGGCCGGTGAAAAATATTTTGTGATGCCGTATTTTTGCGCGAGCTCAAACTGCCGCGAGCGCGAACGCCCTTCAATATCCTTCAGTTTTTCCCTGTCAACGATACCTTCTTTTTCCGGCGCTGTTTCCTCAAGAAGTTTTGCCGAAAGAGGGCGGAGAAGGCATTCTTCAAGGCCGGATTCCTTTTTAATTTTCAAAAGCGATTTTTTATTTTGCGACATCGGTCTTTCGCCGAGGACTTCTCCTGTGACGATGAATTTCGCGTTCTCTTTTTCCATTATTTTTTTTGCCGTGCGCAGCATGAGTATTTTGCAGTCAATACACGGATTGATGTTCGCGCCGTAACCATATTTCGGTCCTTTTACTATTTTCAGGAACTCTTCCGAAATATCAACAAACTTTATGGGGATATTCGCATCGTCCGCGGCTGTCTGCACGTCTTTTTTATATTTTCCGATATCGCGCGACGCGAAAGGCATGACGAAAACAACGCCGATCACTTCAATACCCTGATCCTGGACGAGTTTCGCGGCCAGTAAACTGTCCAGCCCTCCCGATATTAGCGCAATTGCTTTATTCATAATATGTTAAAGTTCTAACTTTTTTCCGGTTTTTCCAGGTTCCGCATCCATTCTTTTATCTTTTTTTCGTACCCTATGTCGGTCGGCATGTAATACTTTTTCCTTTTCCGCAGGTAGTCCTGCTCGACATAATGCCCCTCGAAAGAATGAGCGTATTTGTACCCTTCGCCGTGCCCGAGTTCTTTCGCGCCGAAATAACTTTTATCTTTCAGGTGGTCCGGCACTTCCTGCGTGCGTTCTTTCTCGACATCCGCTATCGCGTTCTCTATTGCAAGATACGCCGCGTTGCTTTTCGGCGCGCACGCGACATATACGGTCGCCTGCGCGAGAGGTATCCTGGCTTCGGGGAATCCGACAAAGTCAGCGACCTGCATCGCCGCGTTCGCGACGACGAGCGCGTTCGGATCGGCGTTGCCGACATCTTCGGCGGCGCATATCACGAGGCGCCTCGCGATGAACCTCAGGTCCTCTCCCGCGGTGATCATTTTAGCGAGCCAGTAAAGCGCCGCGTCCGGGTCGGACCCCCGCATGCTTTTTATGTAGGCGCTTATCGTATCGTAATGCCCGTCCCCGTCCCTGTCATAGACGATCGCTTTTTTCTGTATGGATTCCTCGGCTTCTTTAAGCGTTATATGCAACCCACCGTCCTCGTCCGGGGACGTTGTAAGTACTGCTATCTCCAATGCGCTCAAGGCTTTACGCGCGTCGCCGTCCGATATCCTGGCCAGGTGCTCCAGGGCATCCGGGTCCATCTTCACTTTCATCTTCCCGAAGCCTTTTTCTTTATCTTCAAGGGCGCTTTTAAGCAGCGCGAGTATGTTTTTTTCCTCCAGAACCTTGAACTCAAAGATCTGGCTTCTTGAAATAAGCGCGGAGTTTACGCTGAAGAAAGGGTTCTCCGTGGTGGTGCCGATAAGTATGATGTGCCCGGCTTCCACTTCCGGGAGCAGCACGTCCTGCTGCGCCTTGTTGAACCTGTGTATCTCGTCCAGGAGAAGTATGGTCTTCTTCCCGGTGAGGCTTTCCTCTTTTTTCGCGGCGTCTATGATCTTTCTTATTTCAGAGACATTGCTTGAAACGGCGTTCTCCCTCACGAACCTGCCGCCCGTCCTTTTAGACACTATCATCGCCAGCGCCGTCTTGCCCACGCCGGGCGGCCCGAAAAAGATGACGGAGCTTATCCTGTCGGCTTCGATGGCCCTTTTCAGGAGCTTTCCCTCGCCCACTATGTGCTCCTGGCCCACGAAATCGTCCAGTTTTTCCGGGCACATCCGCACGGCAAGCGGCAGTTCCTTTATAATAATGTTCTTTTCCTCAAAAAAATCCATATTTATCTCCTTGTCATTCCGAGCGGAGCGACTGAAAGGAGCGCAGTCGAGGAATCTATTTAGATCCCTCGGCTCCCCCGTCTTCGTCGGGGTCGCTCGGTATGACAACGTGAAAAAAACAGGGCCGGACGTTAGTCCGGCCCAATATCCATCGGGTCGTGTGCGAAGTTGAATTGATGACCTGGTCTCCCAGGTGGGTGCCCTCCCGGCGGCCCCGAGGGGTAACCGGAGTTAAGCTCCCGGAAAAAAAGTGTTGGTCAAATTCAATTTTCACAAACACGGGCCCGACAGAAAATATCTTGTTCATTATAACGCCGCGCTGCCGAAGCGTAAAGCAAAATAACCTGTCTACCGAAAAGTTACGTTAAGTTTCCCCGAAAGGGCGTCTTTCACCCTGGAATGCACGCCTTCTATCTCCTGGTCCGTAAGGGTCCGGGTATCCAGGCCGTAGGTTACGCTGTAGGTGAGGCTTTTCTTGCCGGATCCTACCTGTTCGCCTTCATACACGTCTTTAAGCCGCGCGTCGACGATCAGGTCCTCGCCGGTGGAACATATGACTTCTTTGATCCTGCCGGCGGCAAGGAACCTGTCGCAAAGTATGGATATGTCCCTGGTGGATGAAGGGAACTTCGGTATGGCGTGGTAATGGTTCCTGAGGTCTGTTTTCTCTATAACGCCGTCCAGTTTTATCTGGCATACATGGACGCTCTGGGATATGTCATAAGCGCCAAGCGTTGCGGTGTCGACCGTTCCCAGAAAGCCCGCGTTCGCCTTCGCGGAACGTATTTCCGCGGCATTATCCAGCCAGGCTATAGGCGAAACGGCGAATTCCACGGGAAGCTTCAGCGTCTCAAAAAGCGCCTCTACTATCCCTTTAAGGTCATAAAAACCGGCCGGCCTTTCCCCCTCCTGCCAGTCCCTGCGGAGGGCTCCGGTGAGGGCGATACACAGAACAGGTGTCTCGGTCACCGATCTTTTCCACCCGGCGCGGGAGTATATCTTTCCCATCTCAAAGAACCGGAGGTCCCTGCTCCCGCGGTTTATGTTCCAGCCGACCGCGCGGAGCATTCCGTCTATAAGCTGCGGCGTGAGCACCTGGTGCTCTTCCGATAAGGGGTTCTTCAGTTCAACTATATCGTCGTTTATGCCGGAAAATCTTCCCGCCGCCTGCCGGCTTATCAGGCTGTAGGTCATGATCTCGTCCAGGCCCAGGGCCGGGAGGATCCTGTATATCTTTTCAATGACCTTGCGGGAATGTTCTTTCCGCGTGACCTGCGGTATGATCTTGGTTATTTTCGCGGGTATCCTGTCATAGCCGTATATCCTCGCGATCTCTTCTATAAGGTCCACTTCCTTTTTGAGGTCTTCCCGGAACGAAGGCACGTGGACCGTTATCGCCAGGCCTTTTTCGGCGGATATGGTCATGCCCAGCCTCTCTAATATGCGCATGACTCCTTTTTTTTGCAGGGATTCGCCCAGCACTCTTGAGGCCCGCTCGATATCAAGGACTATTCTGGTCTCTTCCGGTTTCAGGACGCCCGCCTCACTGAAACCGCATATCTTGCCGCCCGCTTCCTCAAAAATAAGATTAGCCGCCCTGTTCTGGGAACTGACTATCATGCCTTTGTCCACGCCTCTTTCAAAACGGTAGCTTGAGTCGCTGGAAAGTCCGAGGGAGCGCGCGGTCTGCCTTACCGAAACAGGGTCAAAATAAGCGCTTTCAAGAAGTATGTTCCTTGTGCTTTCCGTGACTTCCGTGTCCCTGCCGCCCATCACGCCCGCGATAGCTATGGGATCGCTTTCATCGGCTATTACCAGCATGTCCGGCTTAAGCTCGCGCCGGACACCGTCTATCGTCACTATCTTCTCGCCTTTGGCGGCTTCGCGCACTATTATCTTTCCGCCTTTTATCTTATCCAGGTCAAAAGCGTGCAGCGGCTGTCCCGTCTCCATCAGGCAGAAATTGGTCGCGTCCACGATGTTGTTCACCGGCCGGAGGCCGAGCGAAGTGATGTATTTTTTTATCTTTTCGCTCGATCCCTTCACCTGCACGCCTGTGATGACGCGCGCCGCGTAATACGGGCAGAGTTTTTTGTTCTTTATAACGCATTCGGCGCGGGGACCGTTTTTATCCGCTCTTTCTTCCGGGACCGCCATCATGGGCAGCGTAAGGTCCTTGTCGAACACCGTAGAGGCTTCCCTCGCCAGGCCTATTATGCTGAGGCAGTCCGGCCTGTTGGAGGTTATCTCAAGGTTCATTACCTTGTCGCCGCCCGTATCCTCTATCGTCTCCACCTCCGAGCCCGACATCGTCAGGCCCCTGGCGAGCTCTTCGGGCTTCACGCCGATATTCACGTATTCTTTAAGCCACTGGTAACTTAACTTCATATGAACTGCCTCAGGAACCTTATATCGTTCTCGTAAAAAAGCCTGATGTCCTCTATGCCGTGCACCAGCATGGCTATCCTTTCAACTCCCATGCCGAAAGCGTATCCGGTATATTTCCTGGCATCATACTTCACCGCTTCAAACACCCTGGGGTTCACCATCCCGGCGCCCATTATCTCAAGCCAGCCATTGCCCTTGCATACCCTGCAGCCCTGGCCCCCGCATATTATACATGTGATATCGACCTCCGCGCTCGGTTCGGTGAACGGAAAAAAGTGCGGCCGGAAACGCAGTTTTATGTCTTTTCCGAACATGCTTTTGCAGAACAAAAGAAGCGCGCCTTTGAGGTCCGCGAAAGTCACGTCCTCATCCACCATAAGGCCTTCCACCTGGTGGAACATGAAAGAGTGCGACGCGTCAACGGCGTCCGGCCTGTACACCCTGCCGGGCATTATGGCCTGGATGGGAGGTTTTTGCTTCTGCATGACATGTATCTGGACGTTGGAAGTATGGCTCCTGAGAAGGTACTCGTTGTCGATATAAAAAGTGTCAAAGGCGTCCCGCGACGGGTGGTCAGCCGGTATGTTCAGCGCCTCAAAATTATAAAATTCAGTTTCCACTTCCGGGCCCTCGGCGATGCTGAAACCCAGCGAGACAAAGATCTCGTTTATTCTGGCCATGGTCTGCGTTATGGGATGGACGGCGCCCACCGCGGGAGAGGCGCCGGGCATGGTGATGTCAAGTTTTTCGGCTTTTTTCCTGGATTCAGCGGTCTTTTCCAGACCGAAAGACCGGATGTTTTCCGCCATCTCATTTTTAAGGATGTTCGCCTTTTTGCCTACTTCGCCCCTCTCCCGGGCGGAGAGATCCGATATTGAGCGCAGTATCCCCGTGAGCTCGCCTTTGCGCCCGAGATATTTTACCCTTACCTCTTCCACTTCCCGCGGGCTCGCGCAGCCGCCCAGTTCCGCCTCAAATTCTTTTTTTATCTCGTCCAGTCTTTTCAATACATCCATCGTTATTTTCCGCCGGAATTGCTGATATGCTTCAGCGCCTCTATTTTATCGTTCTCCCCGAAAACGACCAGTATGTCTCCTTTGGCCACTATGTCGTCCGCCTGGGGGTTAACGTCTATCTTTTCTTCTTCGACCTCTTTGCCTTCCTTTATTACCCTGTTCTTTTTCTTTATCGCGATCACGTTCACGCCGTATCCCGCCCTGAGGGCCAGGTCCCGCAGGCTTTTCCCTACAAATTCCTCCGGCACCAGTATCTCTATGATGCTTGAATTGCCCGAAAGGCCTATGCGGTCCACGATCGTGTCCGTCACCGAGATAAGCGTCTCCGCGACCCTTTCGCCGGTGTCCCTTTCCGGCAGTATAACCTTGGTGGCGCCTATCTTTTCCAGCACTTTTTTGTGCGCCGGGCTCGTCGCCTTGCATATGATCATGGGGATGTTCAGGTCCTTCAAGAGAAGCGTTATCAGTATGCTGGCCTCCACGTCCGTCCCTACGCCGCATACCGCCACGTCCACGTTCTGGAGCCCTATGGACCTTACGACCTTTTCATCGGTAGCGTCAAGGCACACGGCCTTTGTCACGGAATCCATCACATCATGGACGAGCTCTTCATCCTTATCTACAGCGATGACCTGTTGTTTTTTATCCGCCAGTGTCTTCGCCACGCTTGAACCGAACCTTCCAAGACCTATCACGGCATATTGTTTCATGACCATCCTCCTGTTAGCCCACCATAACGTTCTCTTGCGGGAAAATATATTTATCCGTCCGTTCTCCGAAAGCCACGGCCATCATCAGTGTCAGCGGGCCCAGCCTGCCGACGAACATCGTGGCCGTTATCAGCAATTTGCACGCGGTATTCATGCTTCCGGTTATGCCGGTTGAGAGACCCACCGTGCCGAAAGCCGACGTTATCTCAAAAAGGGACCTCACAAGATCGTTCCCGCCGCTGAAATGAGTAAAAAGTATGGCGGCGGCGAATATCCACGCGAGCGCCAGAAAGAATATGACCATGGCTTCCCTTATTATGTTCCTGGGCACCGACCTTCCGAAGATCATGGCCCTGTCGCGGTTCCTGAACATCGCCGTGACGGAAGCCAGCACTACCGCGAAAGTGCAGGTCTTTATACCGCCCCCGGTGGATCCGGGCGATGCCCCTATGAACATCAGGAAAATTATAAAGAGCAGCGACGGCACCGCCAGTTTGCCTATCGGCAGCGTATTAAAGCCCGCCGTCCTCGCCGTGACGGACTGGAAAAAACTGCCCAGCAAGCGCTCGGGCCATGTCATCCCCGCCAGGACATTGTTTCGTTCCACTATAAGCAGCAGCGCAGCCCCGGCCAGTATCAGCACACAAGACGTGGTGATGGCTATTTTTGACTGCAGCGTTAGCCTTTTTGCCGGTCCTTTTTTTCCGAAAAAATGCATAAGGTCCATAATGACCAGAAAACCTATGCCGCCCAGGACTATCAGAAAGATCATTATGATGTTGATGAACGGATCGGCCTGGAAACCCGTCAGGCTGTCGCGGAAAAGCGAGAACCCGGCGTTGCAGAAACCCGAAACGGAATGAAAGACCGACCTTTCCAGGGTTTCAAGCACGCCCCAGTCCGTCACCGCCCGCCACCTGAAGAACAGAAGCGCCGTCCCCAACGCCTCAAAAGTCAAAGTGATCCCGAGAATGGACGTGATAAGTTTCCCGGGGTCGAATATGTGGTGCTGCCCCAGCGTGGTGGTAACGGCGTCCGATTCATAAAAGCTTAACTTCCGGCCGATCATGACGGCGAAAAGAGTTGAAAAGGTCATGATCCCGAGACCCCCCGCCTGGAACAGCGCGAATATCACCCACCTGCCGAGCGGCGTGAAACAACTGCCGGTATCCTGCACTATAAGGCCCGTAACGCAGGTGGCGCTGGTGGCGGTGAACAGGCTGTCCACCAGGGAAAGCCTGCCTTCCCCCTTTGTCGCCGCCGGCAGCGCAAGTATGATCGTGCCGATCAGTATGGCGCAAAGAAAACTAAGTATCAAGAGCTGCTGGGGTTTTAATCTACCCATGACCCTCTCTTATGCTTTGACTTTTTTCACAAGCGCTTTGAAAGCTTTTTCATCCGTCGCCGCGAGATCCGCTATCATCTTCCTGTTGAGGTCTATCTTGGCTTTTTTCATCCCGGCCATGAACTTGCTGTAAGATATGCCCTCTTTTTTGCACGCCGCGGAAATGCGGGTTATCCACAAAGAACGAAAATCGCGTTTCTTCTGTTTTCTGCCTATGTAGCTGGCTATCATGCTTTCCCGGGCGGCCTGTTTGGCTATCCGGAACAGTTTCGATCGCGCGCCGCGCTGTCCTTTGGCGGCTTTGATCGCTTTTTTCCTCCGCTTGAGCGAGCTCGGTGTATGTTTTATCTTAACCATTTTCTCTCCTTAATCATTAGCGTTTAGCGTATAGCGCTTGGCGTATAGTTTCATCCGTACGGCAGCAGGCGCTTGAATTGTTTTTCCATCGTCGGCGAAACGATCGCTTTGTTTCTCAGCGAGCGTTTTCTTTTCCGGCTTTTTTTCGTAAGGATATGTCTCTTGTTCGCCTTGGCCCTTTTTATCTTGCCTGTAGCGGTGACCTTGAAACGTTTCCTTGTCCCCTTGTTGGTCTTTAACTTCGGCATATCGTGCTCTCATCCTCCTCTTTAGTCGCTGGTTTCTCATACATACGAGCGACAATCGACTGACTATCCCTTGGGGAGCAGCGTCATGAACACCGTTCTCCCCATCATCTTGGGCGCGTTTTCCATCTCGCCTATATCGGCCACGTCTTTGGCTATCCTGTTCAAAAGTTGCATGCCAAGTTGTTTATGCTCCATCTCGCGCCCCCGGAACCTAAGCTGGACACGGACTTTGTCATTGTGTTCAAGAAATTCGCGTATGTGCTTTAACTTGACCTGGTAATCATGTTCTTCTATCTTGGGTTTATACCTGACCTCTTTAAGGTGCGTTACGTGCTGTTTTTTCTTGGCCAGTTTTTTCTTTTTTTTCTGATCGTATTTATATTTCGCGTAATCCATGATGCGGCATACCGGCGGCGACATGTTCGGCGCCACCTCCACAAGGTCCAGGTCCTTTTCCCTGGCCCTCTCAAGGGCCTCTCCCGTATCGATCACCCCTATCTGGTTGCCCTCATCATCGACTAAACGCACTTTGGGAACGCGTATCTGGTGGTTCACCCTTGCTTCGTCCTCATCGCGCCTTCCCCTGTAATATCCTGGTTTGTAGATAATATCCGCCTCCTTTTGTTACAGGTTATCCCCTGGATTCCGCTTCCTGCCGCAAGCGTTTGACAAAGTCCTCCAAGCTCAACACCCCTATATCTTTATCCCTGCGGCTTCTCACCGAAACCGAGTTCTGCTCCGCCTCTCTTTTCCCCGCTATCGCCATATAGGGCGTTTTCGCCAGCTCCGCGTCCCTTATCTTTTTCTGCATCTTTTCATTTCTGGGATCCACTTCCGCGCGAAAGCCCTGTTTTCTCAGAGTATCAGCGAGTTTCCCGCAGTATTCGTTCTGGCCCTCGGTGATAGGTATCACCTTCACCTGGACCGGAGCCAGCCATAACGGAAAATCGCCGCCGTAATGTTCCACCAGCGCGCCTATGAACCTCTCCAGGCTTCCCAGTATGACCCTGTGCAGGACGATCGGGCGCCTTTCCGCGCCTTTGTCATCCGTGTATTTCAGGTCGAACCGTTCCGGCAGGGCGAAATCGCATTGTATAGTCGCGCACTGCCAGGACCTCCCGAGAGCGTCTTTAAGTTTTATGTCTATCTTGGGCCCGTAAAACGCGCCGTCCCCTTCGTTGATCTCATATTCAAGGCCCCTTCTTTCAAGCGCTGTCTTAAGTGCGCCCGTAGCCGCTTCCCAGTCCTCGTCGGTCCCGATGGATTTTTCCGGGCGCGTGCTTAGTTCCACTTCAAATTCCTTAAAACCGAACACCTTCAGCGTCTCGTCAACGAAATTTATAACGCCGACGACCTCGTCCTCTATCTGTTCCCTCAGGCAGAAAATATGCGCGTCGTCCTGGGTGAACCCGCGCACCCTCAATAGACCATGCAGCACTCCGGACTTTTCGTGCCTGTAAACGCTGCCAAGCTCAAAATACCTTATCGGGAACTCCCTGTAGCTTCTGCCCTTCGAGGAATACACAAGTATATGCCCCGGGCAGTTCATGGGTTTCACGGCATATTCCTGCCGGTCGCTTTCAAAGATGTACATCAGGTCCTTGTAATAATCGTAGTGCCCGGAGCGTATCCATATGTCGCTTTTAAGGATATGCGGACTCGATATGAGCTGGTACCCTTTTTCTATATGCCTGGAGGTAATGTAATCGACGATGATCTGCCTGAGCATCGCGCCTTTCGGGTGGTACAGCACAAGCCCGGCACCCATCGCGTCGTCAAAGCTGAAGAGTTCCAGTTCCCTGCCGAGTTTTCGGTGGTCGCGTTTCTGGGCCTCTTCTCGCACCCGCAGGAACTCATCCAGCGCTTTCTTGTCCCGGAAAGCGGTGCCGTATATCCTCTGGAGCATCGGGTTCTTCTCGTCGCCCCTCCAGTACGCCCCCGCGAGCGAAAGCAGCTTGAACGCGCCGATCTCGCCTGTTGACGCGACGTGCGGCCCCCTGCAAAGATCGACAAAATCGCCATGTTTATACAAGGTGACCGTCCCCTCCTCGATCTCTTCCAGAAGCTCCGCTTTATATACTTCGCCCGCTTTTTTGAACATCCTGACGGCGTCTTTTATGGGCACGCTCTCTTCCCTGAAAGACAGGTCCTCTTTTATGATCTTCTCCATCTCTTTCTCTATCTTCTCAAGGTCCTCCGGAACAAGAGTCTTCGTCTTGCACGCGGAGAAGTCAAAATCATAGTAAAACCCTTCCTCTATCGCGGGCCCTATCGCGAGCTTGACCCCGGGATACAGTCTCGCCACCGCGTCCGCCATGACATGCGCAGCGCTGTGCCTCAATCTTTCCAGTTGTTCGTCCTTCTTCTTCATGATAATTCGTATGTCGTATGTCGCAGGTCGTATGTCGTCACATAAAGCCTCTTCCCATAAAAGGAAAGGGAACAGTCCCGATTTATCGGGACGTTAAGGGAAAACCATGGGTTTTCCCTTAAAGAAATTCGGCTGCGCTTCCCAGCAGCCCGAAGGGGCCGAAGGCGGCCGTTTTCATTATTAGGCCGGCCGTAGGCCCGAATTTCCTAAGTGGTGGGCGATACTGGGATCGAACCAGTGACCTCCACGATGTCAACGTGGCGCTCTAACCAGCTGAGCTAACCGCCCATTCCGTCGTTCGTCGCTAGTGTCTCGTCGCTCGTAAATACATGGTGCCGGGAGCCGGACTCGAACCGGCACGCCTTATTCAGGCAAGAGATTTTAAGTCTCTCATGTCTTCCAGTTCCATCATCCCGGCCCACTCTTTTCGTACATCGTACATCGTATATTAACGAACATTAGAGCATTCGACCATTAGACCGCATTAGAACCCATATGGCCCTCTGCACTGCTCCAATGCTCCAATGTTCTAATGCTCCGCCGATTTGGCTAATGCCAAATCGGCTTGGAGGCGCGGACCGGAATCGCACCGGTGTACACGGTTTTGCAGACCGCTGCCTAACTACTCGGCCACCGCGCCTGGTAAAAAGGGTTACGGATACGGTTACGATGCCCGTTTCGTTTTTCGGTTACGTTTAACGTTACCGTGACCGATACGGGCTTCGTTACCCTGACCGTTACCGGGTCTAACCACAGTAAACAGCACCAGTTAAAACAGTGTGTTAAAGTAACACAACCGGCGCGAAATGTCAATCCGCTTCCCCGGTTTTCCAGACCACTTCGCTGCTGACATAAAGAACATTCCTGCCGCCCACGGGATGGTTGCCCGGCTTGTCTTCCATGATCCCGTAAAGCGACGGGTCATCGACCGACAATCCGGCTGTGTACAGATAATCCGGGTCTTCCGGCGTGCCTATGGCCTTGCCCGCGGGGCAATCCATAAGTTTTTTGTCCGCGAGGTACTGCTGGTCATAAAGCACCTTGAGCGTCGGCGGGAACCTGCCGTTATGGTCTTTCGCGTATATGTAAAGAGCCAGACCCACTTCTCTCAGGTTATTGGCGCATGCGATCCTTTCCATCTTCTGGTAATTGTATCTTACAAGCGGGAACATCAGCGCCGCTATAACAAGCACCACCGCGAACACTATGAGAAGTTCGCCTATCGTGAACCCTTTCGTCGATCCCGTCTTAATAGCCCTCATTTCAGAAGATTCTCCACTTCATCGATTATGTGGGACGCCATGCGGCCTTTGTCTATATCAGCGAACTCTTTCACCGCCCCGGCGGCGTTTATAAGCACGAAACGCTTTTTCCCCTGTCCGAACGGGTCCTCCACACCGCTTTTAGTGTTTACAATGATCATGTCCAGGTCCTTCGCCTTCAGTTTATCCATGGCGTTCTGGACCGGGTTTTCCGTCTCAAGCGCGAACCCGACCTTGATGAGCCCTTCTTTCCCGGAAGCTTCCGACAGGATATCGGGGTTCCTGACCAGCTTAAGATTAAGGCTTCCGCCCTTTTTTATTTTCTGCGCTTCTTCCCTGTCCGGCCTGTAATCACAGACCGCGGAGGCCATGATCAGGCAATCGGCCCCGTCCAGCTGTTCCATAACCCGGACCTTCATCTCCCTGGCTGTTTCCACGTCTATTATGTCCACACCGGCTGGCAGCGAAAGCTGTACCGGGCCGCTTATGAGACACACCTCGTGCCCTCTTTTAACGCATTCCTTGGCGATCTCATAACCCATTGTCCCGGTGGAATGGTTAGAGAGGTACCTGATGGGATCAAGGGGCTCTATTGTCGGACCTGCGGTCACGAGGATCTTTTTTGACATGTCATACCGCCAGTATTTTTTCGGCTTCCCTGACTATCTCTTCCAGCGGCGCGAGGCGCCCGATGCCGTCCTTGCCGCACGCGAGGTGCCCCACCACGGGGCCGATAAAATGATAGCCTTTGTCTTTAAGGTATTTTATGTTCTCCTGGACGATCGCGTTATTGAACATCCTGTCGTTCATAGCCGGGGCGAAAAGCACCGGACGGTCCGAAGCGCACACCACGCACGTCAAGATGTCGTCGCATATCCCGGAGGCGACCTTCCCGATCACATCGGCCGTCGCCGCCGCTACAAGGATAATATCGGCCTCTTCCGCGAGCGAAATATGCGCGGGGTCCCTTGTCTCGGGCAGGTCGAACATGTCCTCTATGACCTTTTTCCCGGACAGCGTCTCAAGGGTGAGCGGCGTCACGAAATGCTTGGCATAGCGCGACATCACGCACCTTACGGAATGCCCTTTCCTGCGTAAAAGCCCTATGAGATCGCATGCCTTGAAGCTTGCGATGCTGCCGGTGACCCCTAATAAAATATTTTTCCCAGCCATATCCGACCCGTCCTATTTTTTCAGCAAGACAAGCCGCACCTTGCCTTCGGCGATCTCTTTTATCGCGATGGTCGTGACTTTTTCTTCAGGGTCCGCTTCGATAAGTTTCTTCATGCCGCTGTTAAGTTCCATGGCGCGCATCGCCGCCAGGTTGCAGAGCTTGTATACGCTGCCTGTCTGATTTATCAGTTTCTCACGCGCGTCCTTTTCCATCCGTCTTCTCCCTTTTTTTCCTGCTGACCCGCTCGTTCTCGATTATTCCTTTAAGTTCTTCCACGGCTTCGTCCAGGTCCTCGTTGATCACCAGGTAATCATATTCGTTCGCGGCCGCCAGTTCCCTCTTCGCCTCTCCAAGGCGTATGGATACCTGCTGTTCCTGGTCGGTATTCCTGTTCTTCAGCCTCTGCGCCAGTTCCTCTTTTGAGGGCGGCATCACGAAAACGCTTATGCTTTCGGGGAACCTGCTTTTTACGGTCCTGGCGCCCTTGACGTCTATGCTTAGTATTATATCTTCGCCTTTATCCAGGGCCCGTTCGAACTCGCGGACCGGCGTGCCGTAATAATTCCCGAAATTCTCCTCCCACTCCAGGTACCCTTCGCTTTCGATCCTTTTTTTGAATTCCCCTTCGCTGATGAACCGGTAGTCTTCCCCGTCTTTTTCGCCGTTACGGGGCGCCCTGGTCGTCTCGGATACCGACCGCTTGATCCCGTCCATTTTGTTCAGCAATCTGTTTATGATGGTCGTTTTGCCGCTGCCGCTCGGCGCTGATATGACTACTATAAGGGACTTTGTTTTTTTCTCCATCTTAACGGGCTTCATTCCACGTTCTTTATCTGCTCTCTTATCTTTTCTATCTCGCTTTTCATCTCGATAACGGCCCTGGAGATCCTTATATCGCTTGATTTAGCGCCGATGGTGTTGGCTTCCCTCTGCATTTCCTGGGCTATAAAATCCAGTTTCTTGCCCACGCCGGCTTTGCCGGACATCATGGCGTCCCTGTACGCGGCAAGGTGCGCTTCCAGGCGGTTGATCTCCTCGGTAACGTCCGAGTTCTTGGCGAAAGACGCCACTTCGCTCTCCACCCTGCTCTTGTCGGGCTCATACGCCTCGAAGATGTCTTTTATGACCTGGACCATCCTGACCTTGAAAGCTTTTACGCTTTCGCGGGAATATTTTTTTATCTGTCTTGTGCTGCTCTTTATTTTCTGCGTGTGCCCGCCGAAGACCGCCGCGATATGCGCGCCTTCCGACGCCCTGTACGCCACAAGCTTCGCGAGCGCCTTTTTCACGGCCTTTTCGATATAGGGCCAGTGGTCCTCGCCGCTTTTACCGGAGCTGTCCTCAAGCACTCCGGGAAAGCCGAGGACCTCCCATATCTGCACTTCGCCGTTTATGCCGAGGTTCTTCTGGACCTTCTTGATCCTCCGCAGATATTCGCGGACTATTTTCTCGTTTATTTTTATCCCCTGGAAGGCCTCGCCTTTCCCGCTGTCCTCCCGGGTGATGTTGACGAACACCTTGCCGCGGAATATCTCTTTTTCCAGGATCTTCGCGACTTTCTGTTCCAGCAGGAAGATGCCGTTAAAAGGGTTACAGGTGATGCTGAGCGTTTTATGGTTCAGCGTTTTGATCTCGGCGACGATCTTCCCGTGATGGCACTTTTCGGACCCCTTGCCGTACCCTGTCATCGACCTGATCGCTGTTTTTCTTCTCCGCGGCGCCGTCATGCCCACTCCGATCTTTTGACCGTCTCTTCAGCGGTGGTCACGGGATATATGTCCATGATTATCTCTTCCGGACTGAACCAGAGCTTTATCTCTCTTTCCGCGTCTTCGGCGTTGGCTGAAGCGTGTATCGCGTTCTCATAAACGCCCGACGTGGTTATCCGGCCGTAGGCCCCTCTTATTGAGACCGAATCCGCCTCTTCGGGATTCGTGTCTCCGCAGATCGCGCGGACCTTTCCTATGGCGCCTTCCCC
>Ga0272444_10002905_pt1 | contig 15673 bp, 11 predicted proteins | sample SSMForm13_FD_201033 | JGI IMG/M metagenome (GOLD analysis project Ga0272444, IMG submission 201033) | Marine sediment archaeal communities from Little Sippewissett salt marsh, Falmouth, MA, United States - SSM-Form-13 | ecosystem: Environmental > Aquatic > Marine > Wetlands > Sediment ...
TCGTCCAGTCGCACGTCGATGAGCACCTTGCGGCTGGGTGGCTCGAACTCTTTTGACGAAGAACCCTTGGGCAGTTCGCCGGTGAGCATCTGGTAGAAGACCACGCCGAGGGAATAGATGTCGGCCCGGTGGTCCACCTCGCGCGGGCGTTCGATCTGCTCGGGGGCCATGTACTGCGGCGTGCCCATGACCTTCTCGCCGGCCTGCGTGACGACCGGCTGCGCTGAGCTACGCCGCGACGAGCCGGGAGCCCCCGGACTCCCAGCGTCTGCGGTTTGATCTGCCGCGCCGGCGGCGGTCAGGCCCACGAGCTTTGCCAGGCCGAAATCGGCGATCTTCACCTGCCCGGAGCGGTTGAGCAGGATGTTCTCCGGCTTGATATCGCGGTGGACGATGCCCCGGTCGTGGGCGTACTGGAGGGCGTCGCAGATCTGCGGCACGATGGCCAGGGCTTCCTTGGGGCTGACCGTGCCAGCATCCAGCAACTGCCGCAAGGACAGCCCGTCCACGTACTCCATGATGAAGAAGTACAGGTCGCCGCCGGCCGCAAGCTCGCCCGCACTACGCTGACCGCCTGCGGTGAGGGGCCTCGAACCGAAGCTGTGGATCGTGACGATGTTGGTGTGGCCCAGTTTGGCCATCGCCTGGGCCTCGCGGGCGAAGCGCTGTGCGAAGGCCGACTCACGCCCGATCTCCGGCGGCAGAATCTTCAGCGCCACCAGGCGGTCGAGCTGCTTCTCGCGGGCCTTGTACACAGCCCCCATCCCGCCCCGGCCGATGAGTTCCAGGATGTCCAGTTCCGGGAAGAGCGAGGCAAGCTGCTCGACGGTCGGCGGCGTCCACCGCCTGGCGGCCTCGGCCTGATCCTCGTCGGTGAAACCGACGGTGTTGGTCTCCAACCCGCGCTTCAGCAGGCAGGCCGGGCACAATCCCCCGCGCACGCTGTCTGGCAGCGGCGCTCCGCATTTCGCACATTTATCTTGTTCTGTCATTCGCGGCTCCGTTTGCAGCCTGCCTGACGGCAGTCGTGCAGGTGCGTGTTCACCACCTACAACGGCAAACGGCCGCAAACGTTACAGGCAGTTCAAAAGATGACGGATTTCCTCATCCACAAGCTCGGAATCGGCAACAGTTTGCATGATCTCATCCCGCAGTAATTCCCTGTACCGCCGCCGCAACCGATGGGCCATGACTCGCACGGCGCCCTCGGACATGCCGACCTGCCGCCCGATTTCGGCGTGAGATTGTCCATCCGCCTGGCCGTCAAGGCAGTGACGCAGCGCCTCGAACGCGGCCGCCTTGCCGCGCTGGGCGTATTCCCGCTCCAGCCGCAACACCACCTGGTTCAGCACGGTGATGGCCCAACTGCGTTCAAACAGCCGCTCGGGCGTCATCGTGTCGGCCAGCTCTTTGGCGTAGTGCGCCTCGGCCACGACAGTATCCAGCGACAGCGCCCGTCGCTTGCCGCCGCGCTTGGCGGCATGGGCCTTGTCCCGCTGGTCGGCAGCGAAGTTCTTCAAGGCCGCCAGGAGGAACGAGCGGAACTTGCCCTTGGAGCGGTCAACCGTCGTCAGGCGGTCGTTCTCCAGAAGGTGGGCAAAGAAGCCCTGCGTCAGGTCTTCAGCTTGCTGGAGGCTGTTGCCCTGGCGACGGATGAACGCGTACAGCGGGAACCAGTACGCCCGGATCAACTCCTCCAGCGCACGGCGCGATGTTGACGTGTTTGCCGCAGTGCCGCCGTCCGTTCCACCGCGCCCAGCCGCCGCCAGCACAATGCTCCATCGCGTGGCCGCAAACCGCGCGCCGGAAGTGCGCCGAGCGCCGAGTGTGCGGGGGGGGGCAGGAGTCCCGCAATCGTCGCTACTATCACTGTGCAATGAAGGTGTCCGCCCAGGAGATGCCATGCCGAAGGTTATACCTCCGGCGGCGAATACCTTCAACGCTCCGCAGCCGGGCGGGTGGTTGAAGATGCGGCAGCGCGTTCAAGGTATATCCGTCTTCCGGCTACCTCGCCCAACAGCGATATACCTCCCGGCTTAACTTCAACCACAGTCTTTGTGGAGAAGACGCGGCCACCGGGCAGCATGAGCCCAATGATGCCCACATCCAGTCTGTCATTCGTCACGCGTCGCACGACAACATCGTTGAGCGTTTCTTTGAGCCCCCACGCTGGCGCGTCGTGCGGGGCCAATGCGAGCACCAAGTCCCCTTGATCGTCCTGCTTTACCGTGATGTCTGCCGGCTCGAACACGGCCAACTCACGCAGTTCCGTACTGCCGTCGATCCTGATGTCACCGTCGGCTGTCTTGATTATGGCGTACCACCACCCTTGATTCTTCAAGGGTCTCATCACTGGAGCCTGCATGCCGACCAGGATTGTCGCTCCCTTGCCCTCCGCATACCCGTAGGTGGCCACTCGGCCGGACCAAGCCAGCGCACGCCCACTGCCATCCTGGAAAAACTCGGCGGGCAACTGAAGGGCTTCAAGTGAATCCGGGTGTTTTCCGAAGGCTGCCAGATAGTCCTCTATCGCCATCTCGACTACTCGCAGATTTTCGACGGTCTTGCCACGGGGATTGATGCGAGACGTTCTTGCTTCACCTTTGTTACGTGCCAACACCGCTTTCAGGGCGGCGCTGTGCCATTGGCCCGCGTCAGCCGGGCGGGTCGCGGGACCGGTTGTGGCTGCGGACTTCAGCGGTGGCCATTCGTGTAGCACGGCTCCGCCGTCAAGCTCGATCAGCGGTTGGGCAGCCTTTTTCACGGCCGCCAAGATCGCCCTGCGCTGCGGCGAGTCATCCTCCAGCCCACCAACCTGCCCGGGGCGGTAGTAAGTGGCAACAATCAGCCCCAGGTATGGCAGATGGATCGTCTGCGTCGGCGAGACGTTAAGCTCCCACGCCCGGGACGGCTCGATCGCGCTGATTCGTATCATGCCGCTGACCTGTGTGCCGGGCAACTGATACCTTTTGCCGGCCAGATACATGGTCCGACTGGGTCTCTCGTCCGTCAGGTTCACTCCTGGCAAGGCCTGCTTGAGAAGTGATGTAACATCCTCCATGAACTGCGGTGCCATCTCGCGAGACTTGGTCCGTACCTTGGCGTCGGCCTGGTAAGACCAGACGCGTGTCACTCTGGAATCGAGCTTGTACTTGACCTTGGCCATCTCCTCCTGGAGCGACAGTAGTCGCTTGATGTTCGCGGGCGTGGCCTTCATCTGTACCGAAACAAAGGCTCGGTTCTCTCCACCACCCTCACCCGTAGTCAAGATGAATGTCGGATCGGCCATGACGTCGTTGGAGCCGAAGTCCTTGACGTAATCCCTGAGTCTCGCAAGGTCCATATGCGGGCCGGCAAAGCAGATATCCGCCACTTCCTTGCCCTTCAGCCATTGCTCAAGAGTGTCGGCGGCGGGTTTTATCTCATCAACCGGCTGAGTAGCCGGTTGGCTTGCCGGCGGCATACCGGCGCGGAGGGCCGCCGCGAGGTCGGCCGCCTCCTGCTCGGTGAACTTGCCGGTGATGATCCCTGTCTTGCCCAGGGCGGCCCTGATTATCGGCGCGGAGACGATCTTGTCGTCAACCACGATAGCCACGGCGTTGTTGATGTTCGCCTTGGTCAAGGCTGCGAACAATTCCGCTCCGCGAGCATCCAAGACAAACCTGACCGCCGGTTCGTTCAGTTGGTCATTGTCGGCGAAGACCCTTGCCAAGCCCCATGTTGCATCCTTGCCCTCTCCGGGAACCATCGTCTGGCCGGGCTTGTCTGCAACCAGCACGTACTTCTGGCCGTTGTACTCACCCGTCACCAACTGCGGCGTGTTTGTCAGTTCGCCGGAGATGGGCAGCCATGCATATGCCGGAACCTTGCCGGCAATGGCTTCATACCTGCCGTTGATCGGCCTGTTCTGCCAGAAGCCAATCTTCCCGGCCTTGAGCCAGTCCATGTAGCTTGTCAGTTCCGCTTTGCCCAGGTCCGACGGCTTGGGCGCGATGCGGAACTCCAGCTTGCTGCCGGCGGGCTGGGAGGTGGGGACAACCTTGTGAATGCGTACAGTTGCGGTTCGGGGGATGGTCACTTTCTTCCCGGCCGGGATGTCGGCGAACGGCGCGCCTTGCAGATCAACCGAGGCAACCAAGACCACGCTGTCATCGTTGAAGTCCCGAACGAACCCGGTGAAGACGGCCCGGCCATCCTTCCAGGTCAGGAAAGGCGATGAGCCGACGAAGTCCGTATTTCCCTTGTCGCTCCAGTTCGTCTCGATCTTGATTGGCCGGCCGAAGCCGTGGAAGGACAGTGCCTCAAAGGTCAGCTCACTGACGCGGGCGCCCTCGGCCGCGATCTCGAACTCGACGGCGTTCGACTCCACAGCCAGCCCACTGCGATTATCGTCGTAGCAGAAGGCAATGATCCGCATACTGTGCCGGCCGGGGGTGAGTTGGAGTCTTTCGTCACCAAGAGCACTGCGGTCGTTGGCATCAGTCTTGGGTTTGGCCACCCTCACCCAATGCGCCGTTAGGGGAATCGTGGCACTCCCAGAGCCTTCGGGCGGCAATCGCTTGGGAGTCACATCATTGGCCATGCCCGTCCATGCATATCGCGAGCCATCCAACTCCAGTTCCCAGTCAGACATTGGCTGGGGAACAACGATGAGCTTGCCGGCATTGCGAATGTCAACTCGGAACGTCGGCGTCTGCCCGGCCGCCCAGGTGTGCTTGTCCGCCCGCAACCGGACCTGAACGCCGTTGTTGGCTTTGCCCCATTCGTCGGCCGGTTGCGTCACTAGGCGATTCGCCGCCAGAACGACTTGCTCGACAAGAGGATCTGGATACGGTCGACTATCTCGTGGTGGTTGGGCACCCATTGCCAGCAGAGCCCAAGCGGCGTCGTTGCGCTCAAATTCTGAACTGGAGATGGCCTCTCCGCCGGCAGCACGTTTCATAAGGACTGCCACGCATTCGCGCTGTCCGCGCAATGCCAGCCACCGGGCCGCGTGCAAAGCAACCCAGGGGTCTTCGTCCTTCAGCAGCTCGACAAGCTTCGCGGTCACGGTCGGATCGTTAGGGTTCAGTCCCAGCGCCAACGTAGCGACGCGACGGCCGCGTGGATTGGTGGAGGTGTCAATCTGGCGAATGCGCTCATCGGCAGTGTCGGCGATGCGCAGGTTCTTGTCAGGCCAGCCGGTAGCATCGAGAACCAGACTGGCACGAAGCACATTCCGAAACAACTGGCGCATGACAGTTGGTGAGCCCTGAATGTCCGCACCATCTGACTGAGCCTTCAGCACCGTCGTCAGCAGTTCACCGTCAGAGTACGCACCCTGTGGAACAGGCAGTCTTTCGCCCAGGGCAAGCAATGCCTCGGCTGCCCGGTCGCTCTCCCACCGTTCTTTGCCTGCGGCGAAGTCCCTCAGGATGTCCACCGAGTCCCGCCGACCCCACAAGGCAAATGCGCGGGCGGCGTGGAGCTTGATGCGTGGGTCGCTACTTGAAAGCAGGCGTGATAGAAGAACGACTGATTGCTCCGTTGCAGGCTTCAATCCCAAGGCAAGGATAAGCGGTTCCTTAAGAGCATCGGTGTGTTCGATCCAATCTATGAGCTGCTCGGGCGTGGCGTCCATCGCTCTGGAGCTGCTTTGAACAACGGCATTCCGGATCAAAAGGAACAGATAGCGGCGTGCCACGAGTGTCGGCAAGTGCCACGCCGGTTGGGTTGCCGGCTTGCTGGCGGCGCTATTGCGCTCCGCTGCCAGTTTAACGAAGCGTGACTCGTCGGGCATCTTCGCCGGCACCAGGAGAATCCAGCGGTCTCTGCCCTCGGCTGGCAGTGCACGCCAGACCGTCTCGATAGTGGCAAGGTTGGCGTCAGGAAGCAGGATTCCAACGTGCGGGTGTGACTTCTGGTCCTTGGCTACCTCCCTGATCCAGGCGGTGACATCGCCAACGAGGAGTGATACGACAGGAATGGCCTTTCCCGCCTCGGATGTAAGCAGCATGCCTTGCGGGCGCTTTAGATGGTCGCGAATCGCGCCGACCACCAGGCGGAATTCGTCGAACTCAAGCTCGCCCTTCGGCAGCCCTGTCCAGCCAGTGCGAAGATTGCCGTTGGCGGCGATATGTACAACGGTAATGCCAGCATCGGCCACGGGGAACATTGCATACGAGCTGTAGTTCAGATCGACCCGCTGCGTGGTCGGCTGGCTGGCTGATCCGGTCGCGTCGCTCTGAGTCTTTTCGAAGTCATCTGGCGACAGGAACAGCACGCGCTGCATATCGTCCTCGAACACGGTCAATGGTTGGCCGTTGTAGGTGATCGTCTTCTTCTCGGTGTTCGGCGTGGACGTGTCTATTGGGAAGCGACGGATAACTTCGTATTCATCGCCGGCATCGGTCGTGCGAAGATACTTCCACTCGACCTCCGACACCGCGCCCGGACGGCCGCACGTTGACTTGCCTGTTTCCTGCTGTACGCCACCTGTTGGGGGAACCGACGATGCGCCATTGGTCGGCCCATATCGCTTGTTGTTGATAAACACGACGAACGTGGAGAACTTGCGATGGTCCTGCCTGGCGGCAGACGGTTCAACCTTGCAGACTGGGAGAAACGCTACTTTGCTTGTGGCTTGGAACCATCCCAGTCGTGGATACTCAGCGCGATGCCCCTCTGGCGTGGCAGCATTGGTCCAGCGAAACACCGTGTCATAGGCTGGCAGGTAGATGCAGCCTTCTTCGTCGGTCCGAAGGTCGCAATAATCCAAAACCAAGCTTGGATCAAGCGAACCACGTTTCACTCTGTTGCACTCCAGAGCAAACCTCTGAACCGATCCATTTTGTAGCGGACTGCGGTCCGCCAGCTCGTATCGCTGAACGATGATGACCGGGGCGTGTTTGTAGGCGGCCTCCAGGAATTCTTTGCTCTTCGTGGCGTTATCGTTGTTGCGATGCCATATGCCCAAGAGAAACTCGGCGTAGAAGTACTCTGGGCGGTCTCGGAGTATCTTCTCGAGGGCCAATCGAGTGGCTTCGTCGTTGAATTCACTGTTGCCGTTGTGAAGGAAGTGAATCTTCTTTGCCAGTTCATCGCATGCTTTCGCGTCGGCTTCTTCGGCGGAATCAAGTTCAAAGGGCAGATTCCGCCACCCGCCCCAGCGGGATTCCAACGTCGTCTTCTCGACTTCTTTGGCATTCCAGCCTCGATGCTTGGCCCAAGCTGACACCGCGCTCATTCCTGCTGTCTGCGGCTCGGCGGCCCTCAGTAGCGCCAACGGAATCGCCACAGCCACAACAAGCGCGGCAGCTACGAGGATGCCGATGCGGGTTAGGGCGCGGCGGTTGCGCGTGGCGTCCAGGATGGCGAGCAGCCGACCTTCGAGCTTGCTCTTGCGGGCCATGGCGATAGAGCTGTACCCGGCCAGCATGCCGCTCTTTAGGCCGCTGGCGATCTCCAGAAGGTGCTGGGCGTAGTCGCTGGGACGCACGGGCTGGCCTGCTTCGCCAAGGCTTCGCAGGCTGGGGATGGTGGAATTACATGAGAGCACCAGGTCGTCGCAGGCGGCCTCGGCCTCGCGCTGCATCAGCTTGAAGGCGATCCAGCACAGCGGGTTGAACCAATAGAACGCGCAGGCCACGTGGGCGATGAGCTTGGCCAGGCAGTCGCGGCGCTTGGCGTGGGCCAGCTCGTGCAGCAGCACGACCCAGCGGCGCTCGATGGTCCAATCCTCAGCCTCGGCCGGCAGCAGCAGTTTCGGCTGAAGCGTGCCCCAGACCATTGGCATGGGCTCGTCGCTGCTCTGAAGCAGCGTAATCGGTCGGCGAAGGCCGATAGCTTGCGCGGCGCGATGCAACAGCGTGGTCCACCCGTCTCCGCTTCGCTTCGCCGTGGCAACCGAGACGTCGATTCGCCTAGATCGCCGCGCCAGCCGCCAAAGGCTGATTCGTCCAAGGATCAAGGGAAGCAGGCAGACCAGCGCCCCGGTCAGCCAGGCAGCCACGGCCGATGGGATAACCCACGAACGCCAGGTTCTGGCGGGCGTCGCCGGCTTGGCTGTGGCTGCGGTCGTGGGGGCCGAATCACCGTCAGCCAGCGGGGCCGGTTCGATCGCAGCGGCCGGCGCGGACGGCGTGCCGGCAGGGATGTACTGGCCCGATGGCGGCGCGCCTGCGTGCGCGTCGGCCTGATCCGCCCCCCGGAGCGGATCGGCCGGCGGGACTATGGCAGTGTCGGCGGTTGAATCGGCGTTGTCGGCAGCGACAGGCGCGGCCGGTTCTGCGATCTCGATCTTCACCCAGCCGGGCAGGATGCCCCAGGAGGGAAGGGCAGCGGAGGCCAGCGGCAGCACAATCAATGCCGCCAGCGCCAGCAGCCAGACCACCTGCCGGGCGGCGGCGGATGCCTTACGCATGGCCAGCACCAGCACGCCCGCGACCGCCAGCAGCACCAGGCCCTTGGCGGCGGCGTCCAGCAGCACAGGTAGTGCGTCGAAGGCGAGTCGGCGAAGCGATTCCAGATCGATGTTCATGGTTATCTCCCCTCGCCCCGGGCCTGGCGGATGATCTCGGCCAGCCGTTTGAGTTCCTCATCCGATATGTCGCAGTCCTTCTGCGCCAGGTGGGCGGCGACTGCCTGGCGGAGCGAGCCGCCATAGAACGTGTCCACCACCCGCCGCATGGCCGACGGGCCGGCCTTCTGGACCGGCACGGTAGGCTGGTAGATGTACTCCCGGCCCTTGGCGTAGTGCTTGAGGTGCCCTTTGTTCTCCAGGATGGTCATCAGCCTGCCCAAGGCCCCGCGAGCGGGCGGATCGGGTATCTCGGCCAGCACGTCCGAGATGGACGCCTCCCCGTGGGCGTAAACGATATCCATGATCTGCCGTTCCCGCCGGCTGAGTTGCGATTGTGTGTCCATAGATCGCGTTTCCTTTCCCGTTTGACTCGACCGCGCCCGGCTTATCCTATTTGACGCCCGGCAGGAACGCCGGTTCCGCACGCGCCTAAATTATTATGCGAGCCAAATTGGCGGCGTCAACAGTAAAAGAATAAAATATTATTCTTACTACGGAACCTCTCCGAGGGCCTCCCGGCCTGCACGAATACGTACTTGGAAAAAGGGATTCTTCCTGATGGCGGTGGAACCAGACGAGCTATTAGACACAGTTGCTTGCAGACGCGCCGAAAACGCGGGCCGGGGGTACGCAGGTCCAGAAGGGTCGCGCCGGGGGCTTCTGAACCTTTTGAACCTGGGGACCTTGGGGCCGTGTGCTGATAATCACTCGCCGGGCGGCACTCCCTGCCCCACTACGGCCCGCCCCGTCCATGGTCGGCAGAGAATGGGCACCGGCGGTTCGACGCGGAGCGCAGCGACGCGCCGCGACCAACGGGAGCGAATCGGATCGAAAACGTCACCAATTCCGCCACCGCGTGCCACCGACAGACTCCCCCGGCCTGCCTTCCGTGCAAGGATTCGTACAAGCGCCCAGAATCACCTGCAAGCTTTCGGGCAAGGATTGGGCGGTCTGGCGACGGGAAATCTCCTGTGGTGCCACGTAGGCAACTCATGTAGACTCGACTATCATCAGATGCGGTTCATGATCGCATGGGAAGAACATGATCGACCTGACCAAACTGCCGGATGACCACTTTGAGCGGCGAAGGCTGCTGCTTCTGGATGGACTCGAAGATCAGGCTAGTAGTCTCTGTAATTATCTCGCGGCACATTACCCGCAACGGGATCTCCTTCAGGCTTGTTCGGAGTTCGTCTATCTTGACTTGACAGATGGGTGCAAAGGCGATGCCGACAGCTTGGTCGTCCGCCTTGGCTTCTTTCCTTGGGTTGAGGTCGAAATGGAACTTGGTGAGTGCCTCAACTGTCTCATTTTGGAAAGGCTCAAAGGGACAATGGATTCATTACGGCGAGCCCTTGAGTTAGCTGTTGTTGCTGCCTATTTCTCCCAAGCAAATGTCCCTTCCAAGGAGGCACGGGAGTGGCTGGCTTCTCGCGGGAATACGCCTTTCTTCTCAAAGGCCATCAAGCATCTAGCCGAGGCACCTGGGTTCTGCGCCGCGCAATCATCTTGGCAATGGGCCGATGCAGTAAAGAAGTTGTACTGGAACCTCTGTGACTACTCTCACTGCAAAGGACTCGAATTCTCCCTGCGGGCACTCTCCAACGGCGTCGCTGACGTTTGTGGGGTTTCTCTCTTGTGGCCGAAGTCTGAGACAAGAGGAAGAATCTTTGATCTGTACATTGAAGTTGTGCAGCAGATAGCCACAATCCTCGTTCTCTACAACCCGGTTCTGATGATCGGTCTCCCTGTCGATGAGAAATTCGGCCTTTGGGGGCCTGCTTCTGGAATCTTCAATGCCGCCCAGACTGCCCGTTTGAAGCGGGTTTTGCCAGCTACCTATCGGGACGCACTTGCTCAGATTGCCCAGAATGACAATCAGGCCCAGAGTATATGTGAGTGGGTCAAGAACATGCCCGATCTGTCGAGCGAAGAGCTCCGCACCCAGGCTGCGGAGCATGCAGAGTTACTGAAAGGGCTGGCAACTCCTCCGCGGCAGATGCCACCCTCGGGCGGTACTGATGTGTGATGGCATGTCCTAAGCCATCTGCTCGGTTGGCGCACAGTTGTGCCGTGATATGAACGCTGGAAGTGCATCGACCGCAGCGCCCAGATCGAGCAGTACCGGGTCAACGTAGATCGACATAGTCAAATCGAGTGACGAGTGTCGCATGGCCGCCATGGCCAAGCGGGGTGGCAGATGAAACACGTCTGGACGGGCAGGGCGTCCGTTTCAGCGAGGCAAGCGGACAGTAAAGGTCGCGCCGCATCCGGGCTCGGAGGCCGCCGCTATGTTTCCACCAAGCTGATCGACCGCTCTGCGACAGAATGCCAGGCCTAGACCGGAGCCCGACTGCCCGTGCGAATCGGCGGGGCTGTTGGAGTGGAAGGGCTCGAAGATGGCCTCCAACTGGTCTGCGGGTATGCCAACTCCGGTGTCGGCGACTTTCAGGACGGTTCCATCTGCTTCAATGTAAGCGGATATGTCGATGCGTCGCGTGCCCGGGGACTGGAGGACGGCTGTGCGGGCGTTCAGCAGCAGGTTCAGTAGAATCTGCTGGACCTCGACCGGGCTGTCGGTGGTCAGATCTTCGGGCACGTCAATGGTCAAATCGATTCGGTCCTTTTCGGGCGCGCGAGCCATCGCCTCCAGCGTCCTTTGGGCGAGCAGTTTCAGGCTTGCAGGCTCGGACGTATCCGGCGCGTCCCGAACGGTTCCCAGAAGCGCGCTGCAGATGCTGGTGGCGCGGGTTCCGCCTTCGGCGGCGCGGTCAAGCGCCTTGTCCACAAGGGCGGGGTTCTTCCGGGCCATGCGTGCGTAGTTGATTATCGGCGTGAGGATATTGTTGAACTCGTGAGCGACCATCGCTGCCATCGTTCCGACTGTGGCGAGCTTCTGGGCGTGGGCGAGTTGGTCCTGGAGAGAGTTGACCTGCCGTCGAAGCCTCGATAGTTGCTCTTCGTGCGTTTCGCTGTTCTGTGCGGTCGCTGTTGACACTTGCGGCTCCCTCGATGGGGTAAGTTTCTGCATGGCGGGTGACAAACGCCTTCGGTTACTTACAATAGATCGGTTGACGGCAGTGATGATCTTAAGGCAAGTGCCTGCATGGATGTTTCCGCCCAGTTGAGCGAGCTTCTGGATCTGGCCGAGCAGCTCGGCATGACGATCCGCCGCGCGCCGGGAAGCGAGGACTCGCCCGGCGCCTCGCTGGTCCGCCTGAAAGGCAAGGAGATGCTGTTTGTGGACACCTCCGCGCCGGTCGCCGACCAGATAGCCGCCGTCGCGTCCGCTCTGGCGGGAAGGGACGAGCTTGCCGACAGGTTCATCCGCCCGGAAATAAGGCAGTTGCTGGACGCGGCGGGGGGGGTGTAAGTATCATCTCGCCATGAAACCACTGGCACACGGTGTGGACATGGTCGCCTGCGACCGGATACGCGAGGCGATTGACCGGCACGGGGACCGCTTCATTCGGCGAGTTTTCACACAAGCGGAGATCGACTATTGCGGATCGCGCAAGAGGCGGATCGAGCACCTGGCCGGTAGGTTCGCCGCGAAGGAGGCGGTTCTTAAGGTAATGGGCACCGGCTGGCAGAATGGAATAAGTTGGACGGAGATCGAGGTGCGGAATCTTCCGTCAGGCCAGCCTGAAGTGCACCTGAGCGGGCGATGCAAAGAGATCGCCGACCAGCGGGGCCTGAAGGACGTGCTCATCTCCATCAGTCACATCGAGACCCACGCGATCGCATCGGCGATCGGATTTGACGGCGGGCGAATTCAGGGGCAGTGACATGTCGGCCAGGCGCACTATCTTTGTCTCGGTGGCCGAAGCGAGCGGCGACGCGCACGCGGCGAAGCTGATCAATGCGCTTCGCAGTCGCATGCCCAATGCACGCTTTGTCGGGGTAGGGGGGCCTGAGATGCTCCAAGCAGGATGCGAGCCGGCAGTGGAGGGGCTGGACCTGACCGGTGGGGCGTCCATGCTGATGGGCGCGGTCTGGAAAGCAGGCTACTACTGGCGAGTGGTCAGGAACCTTCGGCGAGTCATTTCGGACATCAAGCCGGACGTTCACGTGCCGGTGGATTCGCCGGCGATGAACTGGCACCTTGCCGCCGCCGCCAAGCAGGCCGGGGCGAAGGTGTGTTACTACATCGCTCCCCAGGTGTGGGCGTGGGCGCCCTGGCGAGTGAAGAAACTAGCCCGCCTGACCGATCGCGTGGCGTGCATACTCCCATTCGAGCCGGACTGGCTGGGCGAAAGGGGGGTGGCGGGCAAGTTCGTCGGGCATCCTTTGCTGGAGGATCTGCCACCGCGAGCCGATGAGCCTGCCGATCTGCTTGACGCCTGGTCGGCAGGGACGTGGCGCGTGGCGATGCTTCCGGGAAGCAGGCCCGCGGAGTTGCGGAATCATAGCGCGGCGCTGGCGGTGACGGCAGAAGCAATCCGGAGGCGCTGGCCGAAAGCGGAATGCACCTTCGCCGTGGGAAGCGAGCGGGCAGCGAAGCTACTGGAAAGCGAGCTGAACGGGCCTGGCGCGAATGCCTGGCCGGTAAGCGTTGGCAACACGGGTAACGTGATATCCCAGTCCCACTTCGCGGTCGCCGCCAGCGGGACGATCACCCTTGCCGCGGCCCAATTCGGCGTGCCGATGGTGGTGTTCTACAGGCTCGGAAGGCTTACCAGCAACCTTCTGTACCGCGCGCTTGTCCGCACGAAGACATTCTCTCTGGTAAATATCCTAGCCGGGCGCAGGCTCGTACCGGAAATGATGCCCTGGTACGGGTCGCACAAGCAACTGATTGACCAGGTCCTCGATGTAATGGACGACATCGGATGGCTCGTGGAGACTCGCGGCGAACTCCTCAAGCTGACGGACAACCTTCGGTCGGACAACGGAAAGCCCGCATCGGAGAACGCGGCCGAGATGGTAGCCGAGCTTGTCGGCGACTGACCGGTTGCGCGATCAGGAGACTATCGAACCGTTGGGCACTTCCGTCTGGGGCGCCAGCACGACCACGTTTTCCAGTTCGCGTCCCTGGCCGACCGTCGCGGCCAGCAACATTCCGTTGGATTCCATCCCTCGCATCTTGCGCGCCTGGAGGTTGGTGACCACGACGGCCTGTTTTCCCGTGAGCTGGTCCGGCGAGTACCAGGGCTTGAGCCCGGCTATGATCTGCCTCTGCTCGTCGCCCAAGTCGATCTTCATTACGATCAGCTTGTCGGCGTTGGGGTGGTCGCTCGCTTCAAGAATGGTGGCGATTCGCAGGTCGAGCTTGCAGAAATCGTCATAGGTGATAGTGGGTTTGACTTCCGATTCGTCGCTCATTTTCTCCGGCCTTTCGTGACTGAACAACTTAACCTTCGTGTTTGTTGAGTCTAATGCTTGTCACGTGCGGGGGCAAGAACGGGCGGATACTGGTCAGCTCGCCCCGGTCACGATAGAATTGCCCGGCAGTTGAAAGGACCGCCTCGATGAGCGAAGTCTATCCGCTGAAGTTCGCACCGATCTACAAGCCGAAGATCTGGGGCGGAAGGAATTTGGAGCGTTTGTTCGCTCGCCACCTGCCGGAAGGCGAACAGATAGGCGAAAGCTGGGAACTGGCCGACCTTTCCGAGGGCGTAAGCGTTGTTGCCGAAGGTCCGGCCGCAGGAGCCAGCCTGACCGAGATCACCTCGCGGTGGGGCGACAAACTCCTAGGCCCGGCCAAACCGATGCCCGACGGGCGCTTCCCGCTGCTTGTGAAGCTGCTCGACGCCAACGACAGGCTGTCGCTCCAGGTGCACCCCGACGCCGAAGCGGTTCGCCGGATTGGCCCGCCCGCGGCGCTCAAGACGGAGTGTTGGTACATCGTCGAGAGTCGCGGAGGGGCGATCTTCAAGGGAATCGAGCCAGGAATCTCGCCCGAACGGTTCCGCGAAGCGATCGAGTCGGATACGGTCGATCAGGTCGTCCGGAGGATCGACGTTGCGGAGGGGGACTTCCACTATCTCCCCGCTGGGACGGTGCACGCCATCGGGGGCGGGTTGGTCATCGCCGAGGTCCAGACGCCTTCGGACACCACCTATCGCGTAACCGACTGGGGCAGGGGGCGCCAGATACACGTTGACAGGTCCATGCAGTGCATTCGCTTCGACCTGACCGACAGCCAACCCGGAGCGGACGGAGATACACTGCTGGCAACCGAGTACTTCACGGTGGCCAGGCGCAGCGTCCCTGCCGGAGAGGAACACCCGTTCGCCGAGGGTCTGTGTACGGCCGTGATGACGCTTTCCGGTGGGGGGGCGCTTGCCGGAAGGGCGGACAGGGGGAAGGCAATTTCCATTGTCGCCGGCGAGACCTTGCTGGTCCCGGCTGGGATCAAACGCCCGATTTTCCGGGCCGGAACAGACACAACTTTCCTCGAGATACGGCTTCCATCGCAGTCATGAGCAACACGGCCAAGCCAATTCGAATCCACAAGTTCCTCTCCGCTCAGGGCGTCGCTTCCAGACGCGCAGTAGAGCAGATGCTCCTGGAAGGGCGGATAACGGTAAACGACAAGCTTCCCGCCCGGCTGCCTTGCATGGTCACGCCCGGCAAGGACAACATCCGCGTTGACGGACGCCTGGTAAGCAACCGCCCCGCCGGAAAGGTTTATTATCTTCTCAACAAGCCCAAAGGCGTCGTCTGCACCCAGAGCGACCCTCAGGGGCGCCCCAAGGCCGTCGATCTGGTGCCCAAAACCCCCACCAGAGTCTATTGCGCCGGGCGCCTAGATGCCGACAGCACGGGCATCATCGTGGTGACCAACGACGGCGAACTCACCAAGCTTCTGACGCATCCTCGCTACGGCGTGCCCAAGACCTATGTTGTCGAGGTTGACGGGCACGTAGCGGGCGAGCAAGTCGATAAGCTCAAGGCAGGCGGCTGGCTGGACGGAAAACGCACGCAGAGGGTCTCCGTGAAGATTCTTCGACGCGGACCCAAGCGTTCGACCCTCTCTATCCGCCTCACGGAGGGCCGAAACCGCGAAATCCGTCGCCTCCTGGCCCGGTCGGGTCACAAGGTCCGCAAGCTCAAGCGAGTCTCGATCGGCCCCATCACCGACCGCGGCCTCAAGCCCGGAAGCTTTCG
>Ga0272444_10002906_pt1 | contig 15673 bp, 11 predicted proteins | sample SSMForm13_FD_201033 | JGI IMG/M metagenome (GOLD analysis project Ga0272444, IMG submission 201033) | Marine sediment archaeal communities from Little Sippewissett salt marsh, Falmouth, MA, United States - SSM-Form-13 | ecosystem: Environmental > Aquatic > Marine > Wetlands > Sediment ...
GTCAGTATACGTATAGTTCTATATTCTATCCTAATCCAAACGTCAAGTAGTATTTTATTGTTGCACATTTTTATTGTCTCGTTGTCTTGGGCCGACCTATACCGATGCGGTATGATGCGCCGATTTTCTTTGTAAACTGTCAGCAACCGGCGAGTGATCGATGAAAACAACCAACTGGACTCAACAAGCAGCTTTCGCCATTACCGTTTGCGACGTCGACGGTCTAATTATCGAAATGAACGAAAAAGCCTGCGAGACTTTTATCAAATATGGCGGCGCGGAATTGATCGGCACGAACGTGCTGGATTGCCACACGGAACCGTCACGATCGATGCTGGCGGAGATGATGCGTACGCAGCAATCGCATACCTACACAATTGAAAAACGCGGCAGAAAAAAACTAATTCATCAAACGCCCTGGTATGAGGACGGCAAATACATGGGCTTTGTCGAAATTTCCTTCGAATTACCCGATCCGGTGCCCAATCAGGTTAAGGAATAAGCGAATTATGGCCGCAAAGGTTTTACACATACTTTCTCAGCGTCCCAGCCAAACCGGCAGTGGTATTACCTTGGATGCGCTTGTGCGACATGCCGCTTTCGCCGGTTGGGAACAACGCGTCGTGGTTGGGGTGCCGTTTGACGATCCGCATCCTGAAGTCGGCGGACTTGATTCATCCCAAATCCATCCGCTTGTTTTTGAACAAAACGATCTCGGTTTTCCGGTGCCGGGCATGAGCGATGTCATGCCTTATTGTAGTTCGTGTTTTTCCGGGCTGACCGTCGACCAATTGAAAGCCTACCGCCGCGCCTGGCGAACTCACTTTGGTCACGTGATCAACGATTTTTCCCCCGATCTGATTCACGCTCATCACGTCTGGCTGCTGAGTTCAATGATGAAAGACATCGCGCCGGAAATACCGGTACTGGTGCAGTGCCACGCCACCGGTTTTCGGCAAATGGAACTTTGTCCGCACCTGGCTGACGAGGTCATTGCCGGTGTCAGGCGCGTCGAGCGCTTTGCGGTTTTGCATGAGGATCACGCCGACCGGTTAAGCGATGTGCTGCAAGTGCCATCCGAACGCATTCACATTGTCGGCGCAGGCTATCGTGATGATTTGTTTCATGCCTGTGATCGGCGCGAACCACCTGAACCACGTCTTCTGTATATCGGCAAATATAGTGCAGCCAAGGGCGTACCCTGGTTGCTGGATGCTTTCGAACGGTTGCTGTTGCACATGCCGGAGGCGCAGTTGCACATTGCCGGCAGCGGCGCGGGCGAAGAAGCCGAAGAGATACGGAATCGAATGAATGCGTTAGCGCCGGCGGTGGTCATGCACGGGCAGGTGTCGCAATCCGAATTGGCAGCGTTGATGCGACAGTGCACCGTCTGTGTATTACCGTCGTTCTACGAAGGTGTGCCGCTGGTTTTGGTTGAGGCGGCAGCTTGCGGATGTCGCTTGGTTTCGACAGCTTTGCCGGGCGTGGTCAATCATCTAAAACCGCAATTGGGACCGGCGCTGACGTTGGTCGAGCCGCCGCGCATGAAAACAGTCGACATTCCGCGGAGTGAAGACCTGCCGATCTTTGTTGAACGTTTGACGAAAGCCATGATCGAATCTCTGCAATCCGGGTCAGTTGTCAATGAACCGATCGATTTGCAGACGTTTAATTGGAAAGCGGTATTCGGCCGTGTCGCAGCAATCTGGCGTTCGCTACTTGATCGGCCTGATTGATTTTCCTCGAAAAAGTTACTGGTGGATTATTTCCCCAAGATAAACTATTCTTCTGTTATCAATATATTTGAAGAACCGCGATGCAGCATAAAATCAGAACTTCGAAAAAACTAACCTTCGGTGCGTTGGTTGTACTAGGCGCGCTGATTGTCGTCTTTGCCGCTGCAGAAGTGTACCTGCGTTGCACAACCTGTCTCGGTTCCAAGCCGACGATCAATCCGTACGTCGCCCATCCTCGGTTAGGCTGGCTAGGTCGCCCGCGTGCGAAAATATGTCGCAGTACACCGACGAGTTGCGCACGGTATCGTTACAACAACCTGGGCTTTCGCGGAGCCGATCACTATTTTTTCAAACCACAGGGCACTCTGCGCATTTTGGTGCTGGGAGACTCGTTTGTTGAAGGGTATCAATTTCCCGACGGCAAACTCATGACGGATCACTTGCAGAAAATAATTACCGAAAGACTGGCCGCACCCGTCGAAGTGATTAACATGGGTATCTCCGGATGGGGCACCGCTCAGCAATTGTTGGCTTATCAACAAATGGGCCGTAAGTTGAATCCGGACCTGGTGATTCTTGTCTTTTCGACTTGCAACGACGTCATTAACGCCAGTGAAACCCTGACGGATCTCTACAAAGAAAAATTACGCCATTTGAAACCCTATTTCACCTTGGAAAACAACCGACTTGAATTGCATCGCCCACCGAAAAAGCTGATTCGGGAAGTTAACGAGAAAATGCCGTCCCACGCCCAGTTGAGCGATAAACCGATGTATGAAAGCCTTGAGGGGATTTGGTGGTTCCTTGGACACACGCGCGTCGGCTATTGGCTGTGGACCCGCTGGAATCGCCCGTCAAACCTGCGCGTAGCGCTCGATCGGATGGGGTTGGTCACCTGCAATAGCGAATTGATGCATACGACATGGGGGCAGCACGGCTATTATCGCGGAGTCAGTTTGCGGTTTTGGATTTACCTGCAGCGCCCCGATCCGCTATGGTCTGATGCCTTGAAAACGGAGTTGCAGATAATTGAGCGGCTCTCGGCGATGGTCAAGCATAACAAAAGCCGTTTTTTGCTGGTATCGGGCGCAAACATCGAACAAGTGGAACCGGCAATCTGGAATTTGACGTTGCGCAGTCAGCCGGTTTTGCGGGAATTCAATATCGATTTGGAGTTGCCGGAAAAAACATTGAAAAAAATGTCAGATTACCATCACATCGCGTATCTAAGTTTGTTGCCCGCATTCCGCCAGGCAGCCGCCGAGGGGCAATCCCTCTTTTTGCGGGGCGATGGACATTGGAACGAACAGGGACAAAAAAAGGCGGCTGAGACAATCGTTGCATTCTTCGAACAACAGCCATTTATCGGTCGGTAAAACCCCATATCGATTCTTTTTTGAGATCAGGTATAATCGGGGCCATAGAAAAGATTTCGGTCGAGAAAAATCTTGACACGGTCACGCCGGGCCGTGCCGGGAAGGGTAACGATGAACGACAAGAAAATGCATGACGTCACGACCATCGATGGCGAAATCGATACGCGTGAACTGCAGATGGCGTCCTGTGATTTTGCCTGCCTGGTGATGATACACGGCGAAACCATCGGCAAACGATTTCCGATCGCCGATCAACCGTTGGTCATCGGCCGCTCGCTGGATTGCCATATTCAACTGACCGACGATTACGTATCGCGACAGCATTGCCGTCTGTTGCCGATAAAGAGCGGCATCGAACTGGCCGACCTGGGATCGACCAACGGCACGTACGTCAATGGGATCATTAAAAAGAAATATATTCTTAAAGACGGTGACCGCATACGGGTCGGGCGCAATATTTTCAAATTTTTGACCGGCGCGAACATCGAGCAGGAGTACCACGAAGAGATTTATCGCCTGAAAACGACGGACAGTCTTACCGGGGCCTACAACAAAATGTACTTTTTGGAGATGTTCGAACGGGAGTTATATCGGTTCCATCGCCACCAGGGTAAGTTGGCGTTGTTGATGATGGATATCGATCATTTCAAGCGGATCAATGACCAGCATGGTCACCTGGCCGGCGATCGCGTCTTGGCGCAGTTGGGCGAAATGATATCGGACAGTGTGCGTTATGAGGACACCTTTGCCCGTTACGGAGGCGAAGAATTCACCTTGTTGATGCCGGAGATGGATCTGCATGGTGCCCTGGAAGTCGCCGAACGCCTGCGCATGCTAATCGATGCGACCATCTTCGAATTCGAGGGATTGGAACTGCCGGTGACCGTTTCGATCGGTGCGGCCGAGGTTGCTGAGACCATGCAAAAACCGGAGGATGCCATCGCCATCGCCGATGAATGCCTGTACGAGGCGAAAAGCAGCGGACGTAACTGCGTGATGCCCATTTACGAAAAATACAAACCATAATCAACAGGATCGATTAGAATGAAAATTCAAGTTCTACTTCACTTTCTTTTAATTTTGCTTCTGCTGATTGGTGCAGTTTATTGCAGTGACGGTGATGACGATGACGATAACGATGACAGCGACGACGACGATGATTCTGCTGACGACGATAGCGCCGACGATGATACGGCCGATGATGACACGGCCGACGACGATACAGTCGATGATGACACATCCGATGACGATACCGGTGACGACGACACCGATTTGACCGGCGATATCTTTACCGAAGATTTCGAAAATTACACACTTAATGCTTACCCTTCGTTTCCCTGGGAACAATACGGCGGCAGCGGAACCAGCATTCAAAGGGTGATTGCCGACCCGACCAAAGGTGGGCAGTTGCTGGAGCAAAACGGCGGCACCACCATGGACGACTATTTTTACAGTTACCGTAGTTTTCAGGAGACTGCTCAAGACATGCAGGTCGATTTCATGGTTTATCCCACTGATGGCGCCGAATGGGGTTTTGAGCTTTACCAGTTCTGGCTGACGCATTACATCGCGGAAGTCGAGGTTGTCGGCAAGGCAGACGGCAGTCTACATGTCTGGGACAAAGCCGTTTCGCAGTGGGTTGATTGTGGTGCAGTAGTCTTTGACCAATGGCAGACCGTGAGTGTCATGGTCTATTACAATAACGGTACCTTCGATTTATACTACGAGGGCACAGCGACGACCTGCACCGGCATCGGTATGGAAATGGGCGACCAGACGCCGCTGTCCGCGTTGGGTATCCGCGATTTCTGGGATGACGGCGCCGGCGGTATCGTCTATTTCGACAACATGACGGGTAATACGCTAGACAACTAAACGTTATTTTTTGCTGAGCAGCCTGCGCAGCTCGTCGGTTTCCAAAATCTGCCTTTTGGTTTTTGAGTCCAACGCAACTTTAACCAAAGCCTCGGCCAACTGCCTGCCGGTCAACGACTGGTAGCGTTCGCGCAACGCGGTTGCGCCGAGCGAACCGGCTATTGCCAGCAAACCGTCCACTGTTTTCGCGCCAAATTTTTCCATCGGGCGATCTTCGCGATCCGGGCCGGTGATAAACGAGGGCCGGGCGATGACATAGGAGAGACCTGTCGACATAAGCTTTTCTTCGGCTTTGACTCGTGCCTGGTAATACGGATTGCTTGTGCCCTGTTTAACGCCGATGGCGGAAAGATAAACAAACCGGGGGGTAATTTCTGCGGCCACCGCGGCTTGAATCAACATGGCAGTGAGGCGGTAATCGACGGCATCGTAACCGGCCGCTTCCGGATCTTCACCGGCGCGTTGCAGGGCTTTCATCCGCTTTTTTGTCGTACCCAACAAGGCAAAAATGATCGTCGGTTTCAACTCGCGAAAGGTTTTGGTCATCGCGTCGAATTTCCATGGTGTGGTGTCGACTTTCACTTCCATGGCGTCGTATTTTTTGTGCCATTGAGCCAAATTGGAGGAGTCGGGGCGAACGTGTGCGATCGTTGTTACCCGGCGTTGGCGAAGAAATTCGACCACGTACTGCCCGGTGTAGCCGGTCGCGCCGGCAACAAACGCGATGTTTTTTGGCTCGTTGTTTTCCGACATGGCGTCATCCTTGGTTGGATCGGATACAAAAAGGGGCGCCGCAGCGACGCCCCCGTTTTTTCACTGACAGCCTAATTTAGTTGCCACAACCGTCGTCGTCGTCATCATCATCGTCATCGTCGATCACGGTGTCGTCGTCGGTCGTGTCATCATCGGCAATATCGTCGTCCGTAACGTCGTCATCGGTAATATCATCGTCGGTAACGTCGTCATCGGTGATATCGTCATCGGTAATGTCGTCATCGATCGTATCGTCATCGGCAACGTCATCATCCGTTGTATCGTCGTCGACGGTGTCGTCATCGACGGTGTCGTCATCGACGGTGTCGTCGTCGACGGTGTCGTCATCGACGGTATCATCGTCAACCGTGTCGTCATCGACGGTGTCGTCGTCGACCGGCGCGTTGTCGATTGTGATGTAGTCCGCTTTGATTTCATAGCCGGGACCGGCGGCATTGGTTACCCGAAATTCAACGGTAAAGCTGCCCGCTGTTTCATAAGTGTGCGCAACGGTGTCTTCATCGCTGTAGCTTACTTCGCCGTCGCCGAAATCCCAGAAGGCGTGGGTGGGGTCGCAATTGGACGGTGCAGTAACCGTGCGGGTGAAGGTCACCGTCAGCGGAGCCCATTCGGCGTAGGTCACATCGGCGCTGAAATCGACTACCGGGAAGGCGCACATCGGACATTCGGATTCTATGCAGTTGGACAAGTCGTTGCAGGAGTCGGTCTGCGGAATGCATTCGAGGATGCATTTCATTGCGCTCGAGTTGTAACCGATGTCTTGGCAAATAGCCACGGCGTCTTCTTTGCTCAACGGATTTCCTTCTTCCAGTTCGATCGATAGACCGCAGGTGTCGTAAAGGTAGGCAAAGTCCATCTCGCACCATTGGTTCGAACAAAAACCTGTGCATCCGGCCAGTTCGTTGCAGGCCTCGTGCTGGTCGCTGCAGGTGAAAACGCATTGCGGTACTCCGTCAGCGTTGCACAGATCGACGAAACCTTGCCGGCTGAGCGATTCGCTGTTGTCTTCGTAGCCAAGTCCGCAGGTGTCGTAGAAATGGGTAGCCAACGCATCGCAATCACCGCCGGGATAAGAACCGGGTGTGTAGGCATGGTCGCCGATGGTGATCTTGGTTACGCCGGAGTTGATGCCGCAGTCGGACCATTTGATACGGAAATAGCCGTCTTCGCCAAAACTTTCGGACCAGGAATTCTTTACGATCCAGGCTTCGTCGGTGTCGTCCCAGCCGACGATTAGAATTTGGTGGCCGCCGAGGTACGAACCCCAGGTGTGCTCGTAAACACCATGGACGTAGTATTTGAAATCTTCGTAAACCGAGTAGGTCGCAGGCAACGGACCGAAGTCCATTAATGCCTGTTTGATGGCGGGGGTGCCCATCCAGACATTGCTGTAATCATCAATTTTAAACAGTCGCGAGGCCGCATCGGCGCAGGTGTCGCCGCAGTCGTAGTCAAAGCCGGTGCCGCCGGACATGTAAGGGAAACACTCTTCATCGACAACGCCCTGGCTACGGATTGTGCTCAGCACGTAGCTGGCGTTCGAGCCCATGTCACAACCGCTGAAGAAGGTGCAGTTGAAGGCGTGCTGTTCGGAGAGGTCGACGTCGAGCGTCGGATCGTCTTCCCGGATGCGGATGCCGGCCTCGACCGCGGCGACGCAGCCGAAGGCCACGCACGAGCCGCAACGGCCCTGGTAACGCACCGGGGTGACAAAATTGTCGCCGTCCACATCACGCCAATCGTAGTGGGCGGGCAGGTCGCGGGTGGCTTCCGGATACCAGGTATCCACCTCTTCGGCATCCGGCAGCGAGAAATCGACGCCGAGCATGGCGACGAAGTCATCCATCGGCATACTGGCGATCGGTGATTCACCGGCCTGCCAGTTGACCCGTTTTTCAGCGTTGATCCGGTTGATCTGATTGATTTTGGCTTGCAGATCAACGTCGGCCGCGTTGGCGGCGACGGCAAGCAGCAGAGACAAAGCGATTACAAGAATAAGCAGACGTGAGGAGGACATGGAGCGATCCTTTCGCAGCATAGGCGACAGCTTTGATCACATCACAGAATAAGCCGACAAAACCGGCGCAATTCTGGCACAGGAAAAAACTTTTTTCCAGTGCCAATTTAGCTTTGAAAATAAACGATTATTTTCGCATTTGAACTTGCGATTTGATTGTAGGTCACTCCTCCGACAGTGAACTCGAAACCCGGATGACAAGTCCAGGGATTATCCCTGGCCGGATGCCAGATACATCGACCCCCCTCCGGCTCCCCCCGTTTTGCGGGGGGAGTGACTCGCCGAAACCTTCTACTTGACCGAAGGTCAAACCTCAGACAGTGAGTTCGATTACCCGGAAGTCAAGTCCAGGCATTATGCCTGGCAACCACAGCCATCGTCGTTGTCATCATCATCGTCATCGTCATCATCATCATCGTCGTCGTCATTATCATCATCGTCATCGTCGTCGCCGGTATCGTCGTTATCGTCGTCGACCGGTGCGGTGTCGTCGTCGGCAACGGTGTCGTCGTCGATGGCGGTGTCGTCATCGACAGGCGGCTCGCCGAGGTAGATGTAATCGGGCTTGACCATGATGCCCGGGCCGGCTTCGTTGGTCAGGCGCAGTTCGACGCTGTAGCTGCCCAGTTCGGTGTAGGTGTGTTTGATTACATCCGACGGGTCGTAGCTGGTCGCGCCGTCGCCGAAATCCCAATGGGTGATCGTGCGCCCGCAATTTTCCGGGTAGCTGACCGTACGGGTGAAGGTGACGGTCAACGGGGCGGTTTCGCTGGTGGTGACATCGGCGGCGAAGTCGACCTCGGGGAAAGCGCAAAGCGTACATTGGTTGATGCAGTTTTGGATTTGCGGGCAGGTGCCCGACTGCGGAATGCATTCGAGGATGCACTTCATGGCACTGGAGCTGTACCCGACGTCTTCGCAAATAGCGATGGCTTCTTCTTTGGATAGCGGATTGCCCGCTTCCAGTTCGACCGTAATGTCGCAGGTGTCGTAGAGGTAGTTGAAGTCCATCGAACACCATTGGTCGGTGCAGAAGCCGACGCAGCCGGCCAGACGGTTGCACTGCGGATGTTCGGCGCTGCAAGAGTGGACGCATTGCGGAATCTCGCCGCTGTTGCACCAAGTCACGAATTCTTCCCGGGTGAGCGTCTGGTCGTCCAACTCGTAGCCGAGTTGGCAGGTGTCATACAGATGCGTTGCCAGCGTGCCACAGTTGCCGCCGGGCAAGGGACCGGGCGCGTAAGCTTCGGTGCCGATGGTGATTTTGGTCACATCGTCGCTGATTCCTGCGGTGTTCCACTTGATGCGGAAGAAGCCGTCTTCGCCAAAGCTCTCCGACCATGAATTTTTCACGATCCAGCATTGGTCGGCGTCGTCCCAGCCGACCAGCGCGATTTGGTGCCCGCCGAGCATCGAACCGAACACGTGCTCGTAAACACCGCTGATGTAGTAACGGAAGTCTTCGTAAACATAGAAGGTCGCGGCCAGCGGACCGTTGGCCAGCATCGCTTGCTTGATGGCGTCCACGCCGCCCCAGATGCTGGAAAAATTATCGATGTGGAAGGCACGTGAAGCCGCGTCGGCGCAGGCGTCGCTGCATTGGTAATCAAAGCCTGTGCCGCCGGACATGTAGGGGAAACAGTCTTCGTCGACCACGCCCTGTGTGCGTACGGTGGAAAGCAACGATCCGGCGTTGGAGCCGAGGTCGCAACCGCTGAAGTAGGTGCAGTTGAAGGCGTGCTGTTCGGAAAGGTCGACTTCCAAATCGGGGTCTTCCTCGCGGATGCGGATGCCCGATTCAATCGCCGCGACGCAGCCGAAGGCGACGCAACTGCCGCAGCGGCCCTGGTATCTGATTGGCGTAACGAAGTTGTTTCCTTGCACATCGCGCCAGTCGAAATGCGCCGGCAACTCGATCGAGCTGTTGGGCTGCCAGACATCCATATCGGGATCGGGCCGCGGCGCAGTCAAATCGACGCCGAGCATGGCGACGAACTCGTCGTTGTTCATTTCGGCGATGAAACTGCGGCCGGCCTGCCAATCGGCGTTATTCTGTGCGATGGCTTGGTTAATCCGGTCGATGGTTAGATTAATCGTATCTTGCTCGGCAAGAACCGGTGCGGTAATTAGAAACGAAAGCACCATAAACAGGCCGATCATGCGGGGAAATGACATCATCTTATCCTTTGAAAAAGCGTTTCATTTTTGCCCGGATATTGATTTTGGGCGACTGATTCTCACATAAAACCTGATTTTTGACTAGAGTGTGCTTGCGGCTAAATGACTTGGGATTTGATTTCGCTTGACTTTTATCGGTAAACGCTTATTGTTCGCCGCTTGAATATCGCACGGGTGGGCGAATGCTCGCCCGTCTTGTTTAAGGAAAAGAACATGGGACTGAACAAAGTACGCAACATCGGCATCGCCGCGCACATCGACGCCGGCAAGACGACGGTAACCGAGCGCATGCTGTTTTACACCGGCACTACGCGCAAGATGGGCGAGGTGCATGACGGCAAGGCGACAATGGATTTCATGAAGCAGGAGCAGGAGCGGGGCATTACCATCGCTTCAGCCGCAATTTCCTGCACTTGGAAAAATCACATCGTCAACATCATCGACACCCCCGGCCACGTTGACTTCACCATCGAGGTCGAACGCTCGCTGCGTGTGCTCGACAGCATCATCGCTGTGTTCTGCGCCGTCGGTGGTGTCGAGGCGCAAAGCGAAACGGTTTGGACTCAGGCTGACCGCTACAAGGTGCCGCGGTTGGCCTTTATCAACAAGATGGATCGCCCCGGTGCAGATTTCGACGAAGTTGTGCGGCAACTGGACGAGCAATTGGAAGCCCACGCCGTTCCCTATCAGATTCCCATCGGCGCCGAGGACGACTTTTCCGGCATCATTTCGCTGGTGAAAATGAAGGCGTTTGTTTTCGATAAAGGCGAACTACGTGAAGATGAAATCCCGGCCGAATATCGCGAAAAAGCCGAGCAGGGGCGTGTGCAACTGTTGGAGAATCTTGCGGAATACAGTGACGAATTGGCCGAATTATATTTGGAAGACCAGGAAGTTTCCGAAGAACTGGTGCGGTCGGTGACACGGTATTGCGTTGTGCACTCGTTGCTGACACCGGTTTTTTGTGGCGCGGCGTACCAGAACATCGGCATTCAGCCGTTGTTGGATGCGGTCGTTTCTTATTTGCCCAGTCCGCTGAATAAGGGACCGGTCACCGGGTATGATCTGGAAGATCCGGAAAAACCGCACACCCGTCACCCATCGACAAGCGAACCTTTTTCCGGGCTGGCTTTCAAGATCATCCACGACCCCTACGTCGGGCAGCAGACCTTTGTGCGCACCTATTCCGGCAATCTTAAAGCGGGCGACACCGTGCTCAACGCCACCACCGGTAAAAAAGTGCGGGTTAGCCGCATTTTGCGGATTCACGCCAAAGACCGGCGCGACCTGGAAGAGGTCGGACCCGGCGATATCGTTGCGCTTATCGGTCTGAAAAACACGCACACTGGCCATACCCTGTGCGCGATGGATGCGCCCCTGACGCTTGAGGCGGTTCGGGTGCCCGAGCCGGTGATCAGTGTGAAAGTTGCCGGCGAAAACCGTCAGCAACATGAAAAGCTGCACGCCGCCTTACGCAAACTGGCGATGGAAGATCCGTCGTTTACCGTGCGGATCGCCGAACGGACCAACGAGACGGTCATCGCCGGTATGGGCGAGTTGCACCTGGAAGTAATCGTCGATCGTTTGAAGGAAGACTTTGCTGTGGCGACTGTGGTAGGCGAGCCTTCGGTTGAGTATCGCGAGACGATCACCGCCGAATGCCTGCACAGCCATAAATTCGCCAAGCAGACCGGCGGTCGCGGGCAATATGCGCACACGGTTATGCGGGTCGAGCCCAACCCCGGTGGCGGCTTTGAATTCGTCAACCACATTGTTGGCGGCGTGATCCCCACCGAATTTATCCCGGCAGTCAGGAAGGGCGTGGAAGATACTTTAAAACAGGGCATCCTGGCGGACTATCAGGTCGTCGACGTGCGCGTGGTGCTGGTCGATGGCAGCTTTCACCCGGTCGACAGCTCCGATCAGGCGTTTCGCACCTGCGGCAGCATCTGCTTCAAGGAAGCGTTCAAGCAGGCCAAGCCGATTCTGCTGGAGCCGATCATGGTTTTGGAACTCGCCACACCGGATGATTACATCGGCGATCTGGTCGGCGATCTCAACCGCCGACGCGGCAAGGTTTACAACATGCGCCGATACCGCAAGGGATCGCAGAAGATATCCGCCGAGGCGCCGTTGATGGAACTGTTCGGTTATGCGACGGTCGTTCGCTCGCTTTCCAGCGGACGCGCCAACCACTCAATGGAACTCAAACGCTATTCGGCTCTGCCCGACAGCCTGAGGGAGAAGGTGCTGGAAGAGGCGCGCAAGCGCATGAACGAAGGTTCCTGAGCGTCGATTACTTACCTTTTTTTTCTTCGAGGGCGTGAACCTGGTCGCGCGGACCGGCATAATCCTTTTTCGTGCGGCCCAGCGAGGGCGCCTTTTCCGCGTCGATGTCGGGCGTTTTGTATTTCTGAATAATCTTTTTCACCGTGCGGATCGGCAGTGAGGGCACGTAACGGTTGTTGATGCCGACCATGTCCTCAGCCATACAAAGTGCATTGAGAATCGCTTCTTCGGTGGTTTCGATAATCGCCTGATACAGCGGATCCATGTGCTGGTCGGCCAGCAGCGTCATCTTGTAGGTGCGCCGTCTGCTCTGGCGCGGGACGCGATTAGCGGTGGAAAAAGCCAGCACGATTTCGCCGGAACCGTGCGCCGCGTAAGAACCGACCCGGCCGATGCCGAGGGCGATGCGCTTGGAAAGGCGGTTGAGTTGGTGCGAAAGCAGGGGCGCGTCGGTGGCGGCTACAGCGATGATGCTGCCGTAATTTTCTTCACGCTTTTTCAGGTCGGTGTATTTCGGCGCTAAAATGGCCCCCACCGGAATGCCGTCCATGCGCAGGTCGATCAGCTTGCCGAAGTTGCTCATCACCAGCACGCCGAGGGTGTACCCGCCTAGGCCGGAAGGCAGTTTACGCGAGGATGTGCCGATGCCTCCTTTGAAATCGCAGGTGATCATGCCGGTGCCGCCGCCGATATTACCTTCGGTGACCAGGCCGCCGGCGGCGCTGTCGATGGCTTCAAAAACATGCTGTGCTTTTACGTGACGGCCGGCGATGTCATTGAGCCAGGAGTCATCGCACTCACCGACAAGCGGAATGACTACGTCGTGCTCACGGCCGATGCCGGGATATTTTTCCACCATATACTTGACCAAACCCTCCGAGCATGTGCCCATCGAGAGCGTGTTGGTCAGCAGAATCGGCGTTTCGATCAAACCCCATTCCAACACCTGCGTTAGGCCGGAAACTTCGCCTGCGCCGTTAAGTACGAAACCACCGCCGACCACACGATCCATGAAGGTGTTGGTGCGGTTGGGTAAAATTGCGGTAACACCGGTACGTGCAGGCCCTTTGCCTGGTGCCAGGCGGCCCGTGCCATGTATCACCGTCGAATGACCGACCAACACACCGGGCACATCGGTAATGGCGTTGAATTCACCCGGCGAATAAATACCGGGAGTCAGTCCGAGATCCCGCACACGGACCGGCCGGTTTTCCGGACTCGGCGGAAGCGAGTGGCTATGAAACTGCGCGGTAAGTTGTTTGGTTTTAGGAGCGAAATCCTGAAGACTTTTACTCGACTTTTTACTCATGACTGGCTCCTGAGCGCCTGTTTTTCTTTTTCGCGCAAACGCCGGATAGCCGGAGCCATAATTTCTCCGACAAGAGTGCGGTAATCAATGCCGGCGCCCTGGGCAATTAAACAAAGATCGGACCAACCCGGTGTCAGGCCGGGTAGGGGATTGCACTCGATAAAGTGTGCCTTGCCGTTTTGGTCGAGGCGCAAATCGATGCGGGCAACGTCACGACAGCCCAAAGCGATGAATGCGCCACGGGCAACCCGCTCCAATTGCTTTTGCAGTTTGACTTCCACCTGCGCTGGAACGTCATAGCGAATGTCGCTGCTTTCCGCCAACTTATGCTCAAAGGTGTAAACGGGAAATTTTTCCTGATTGGTGACGTAGACGATTTCCATCGGTGGAAGTACCTTAGGGCGAACTTCACCCAATAGACCTAACGTGAATTCGCGCCCCGGCAGGTATTGTTCGACCAGCACCGGTTGTTTGTACTTTTCAATCAACCGAGCGGCCATCTCACGCAATTGCTCTTCGTTTTCCACGACGTTGGCGCCCATCACGCCTTTCGAGCTGCCTTCGGCCACCGGCTTGAGCAACATCGGGTAGTTCACCTGTTTGGGCAGGCGATCTTTGCCGGTGCGCATAACGAAAAACTCGGGATTGGGGATACCCGCCTGGGTGAGAATTTTTTTCGAAAGGGCTTTGTCGAGAGTGATCGACAACGTCGCCGGATCGGAGCCGGTGTAAGGGATGTCGAGCAACTCGAGAATCGCGGGCACCTGTGATTCGCGGTTTCGCCCTTGAATGCCCTCGGCGATGTTGAATACGAAATCCAACTGCGAAGCGGGCAAAATCGTCGGCAACTCCGGCGTAGCTTCGAGGTAGACGACTTCGTAACCGTACGATTCGATGGCATTGCCGATGGCTTCGACGGTCGACCAGGCATCGTACTCGGCTTCGCTGTCGTCGTCTCCCGCTTGTTGCGCCTTGATGCGCTTGAGGTTGTAAGTCAAACCAACGCGATAACGGCGGCGGTTGCGTGCTTTGATTTCCTCGATGCCCTGACGGCGAGCGGCACTGCGCAAGACGGCGTTGAGTACCGCATCCATCGTTTTCAGGTTAGCCAATTCCGCCGAAAGGTAGATGCTGGCGCCTGGTTCGAGGCTGGGCAGGGCGTTGACTTCAATGAAATAAACATCACCCGTCGGAGTAACGCGGTAGTCGATGCGACCCAAGTCACGAATGCCCAGAATGCTGTAGATTTTTCGGGAAAGATCCGCAATTTCTGTAGCTTGTTTTTTAGTCAGATCGGCCGGCGCCTTAACCGAAACGGCGTTGTAATCGACCTGCTTCAGCGTGAAGTCATAGATGTTGTATTTACGCGTGTCTTCCGGTCGCAGAGTGAACTGGTATTCGGCCGCCGGCAGCACACCGCCTGTTTTTGGCGAAGCCAATTCGAGAAAAGGCACGGTGACGTCTTTGCCGTCGATGTATTCCTCGACGATCAGGCCGGTCGGATAGCGTTGAAGCATGTCGTCGATCTTGGCGCGTAGGTTTTCCGGTTGCTCGACGATCGAATCCTGTGTGATGCCTTTGGAACTTCCTTCAAAGTTTGGCTTGACGATAACCGGGAATTTCAGGTCGGGCATCTGCCAGTTGTTCAGATCATCAACGAACTGCCAGCCTGGCGTCGGGATGCCGTGCGCGGCGACAGCCATCTTGGTCATCTGCTTATCCAGCGTCAGTGTGCAAACGTAGGCATCCGACCCGGTGTAGGGCAAACTGAGTTGATCGAACAAACCCGGATAAAACGCTTCGCGATAACGGCCGAAACGTCCTTCGGCGGTGTTGAATACAAGTTGCGGTTTCAAGGCTTCCAACCGTGCGACAATGCGCGACGCCGGGCCGGACACTTCAACCAATTCGACTTGGTGCCCCAATCGCTTGAAGGCGTCGGCAATGGCTTGAATAGTTTCCGGTCGGTCAAACTCCGCTTCTTCTTCCGCGGTCGATAACTGCAAATTGTAGGTGAATGCGATTTTCATTTTTCTTCCCCTTGCCGTAGGTATGAAAACCGGTGTCCTCTACGAATAATTTGTTGCGAGGATAAATCCTTTTTTCTATAGAAACAAGA